>TARA_R100000329_G_scaffold142706_1_pt1 | contig 11260 bp, 5 predicted proteins | sample TARA_R100000329 | Tara Oceans TARA_R100000329 (sample SAMEA2620783) | marine metagenome | biome: marine biome (ENVO:00000447); feature: surface water layer (ENVO:00002042); material: "saline water (ENVO:00002010), including plankton (ENVO:xxxxxxxx)" | depth 5 m | reverse complement strand
TTACGAGTCTATTTTACAAACAATGAGATTAGAAGCTGGCTCAGATGATGGTGCAGCTCAGGGTAAAATAAAAAGAATACACGATGTAACTATAAGATTAGAAAGATCATTAGGTTGTGAAGTTGGTGGTGATCTTGACAATATGGAAACTATACCATTTCGTGATTCATCAATGTTGATGGGCCGAGCAGTTGGATTATTTACAGGTGATAAAGATGCAGAGTTTCGTGGTGATTATAACAAAGATGGTTTTGTTGTAATACGACAAGCATCACCGTTACCTTTAAATGTCGTAGCTATTTATGCACGTTCAAACACATTTGATGGATAAATATACAATAAAGAAATTTCAACCAGCTGACGCTAACACAATTTTAAGTTACGGTGAAGTTGAAGATTTTAGAGATGAATTTGCTACACAACAATTAATGTGTGAAGATTCTTGGACTGGTTTTTATTTAGGAGATCCTATTGTATGTGGTGGGATTTATCCTTTGTGGAACGGTGTTGCTGAGGTTTGGATTATTATGAAACAAGGCATGAACCGTCACAAATTTTTTATGTTAAAAAATATAAAAATAAAGTTAGAGGACACAATACAAAAAAATAATTATCACCGTATCCAAGCTGGTGTTGCTTGTGATTTTACAGCTGGTCAGCAATTTGCTGAATGGTTTGGTTTAGTCAAAGAAAGCACAATGTATAAATACGGACCTGATAAAAAAAATTATTATAGATATGTGAGGATTATTTAATGGAAGCAGCAATTATAGGAGCTATGGTTGGTTCGTCAGTGATGTCAGCCTCAGCTTCATACAATCAAGGTAAACAAGCAGAAGCAAATGCTAAATTTAATCAGCAGATGTATGAACGTGATGCTGAAATGGCAGAGCAAGAAGCACAGACTGTTTTAGAAAAAGCTCAACATCAAAAAAATAATTTTAGACGACAAATAAAAACTTTACAAAGTGACGTTGTACATGGCTATGCTTTTCGTGGTGTAGAAATAAGTGAAGGCTCACCAATGGAAGTCTTGGCACAAAACTATAGATTAGCTAAAGATGACGAATATATAATACAATACAACGCTGACGTAGAAGCTGCAGCTTTACGCAACCAGGCAGACACAGATCGTTTTCGTGGTCAAGCTGAGGTACAAATGGCCAAGTACACTAAGTTTGGTAAAAAAATGGAAGCAGCTGGTACATTGTTAAGTGGTGGGGCAAGAGCTGGTGAATTTGCTATGATAACTTAGGAATAATTATTATGGCTATAAAAATATATGAAACACAAAAACAAGCAACTAATCAAAGCTCGTTTGTCAAAACACCAAAGTTAGATCGTAATTTTGGTCAAGATGCTTTTGAGGGCATAAAAGCTTTTGCAGAAGGCGTTAATGATGTTGGTGAATTTTTTGCAAAAAAATTAGAACTTAACAATAAAAATAAACGAGATGAAGCTATTGTTAAATCGAAAGAAGAACTTATACAATTTGAGTCTTTGTTAAATGATCCAAATGGTGAGTATGCAGGTGTTGATGAAAACGAAAAAACTGAAATATTTTTAAAAAAACGACAAGATATTATTGAACAAAATACTTTAGGTTTTAGTAATAATTTAAAATTATCAACTCAAAATTTGTATAACGCTAATACACTTCAAGACGTAAGCAGAGTAACTAATAATTTTGATAAAATTATAATTGAAAAAGCATTAGGTTCATCTTTACGAAATATTAATACAGCAATAGAAGAAATAAATTACACAGATACAAAGAGTGTTTTATTTAATATTGATTCTATAAATAATGAAATTGGTTTTATTGAAGATAACATGTTGATGACTGCACAGGATTTATTAGTCCTGACGCAAGACACATCAAAAAAAATGTTATTAAAAGCATTAGAAACAATAGCACCTTACGAAAATAGTATTACAACAACATCAACAAGAATAGTTGATGGAGAAGAAGTCAGTACAGAAAAAACACAATCCTCAATAAATTTTGTTGCTGATGAAATATCTATAGATGATTTTAATAACTTGTTAGCTGGTACAACAGAACACGATATAGTATCACCTATTCTTAATTTATTAAATAATGATGACGAGGCTTATGCTGTTTATCACAGTTATATTAAAAGAAAAATTGACGAAGAAACAAGACAAAGAGACTTAATACAAAGCACACAACAAACATGGTTATTTGATAATAAAGATCTAATAAATGATCTAAATAGTAATGATTATGCAACACGAGTTGACGCATTTAAAGAAATAGAAAAAAGTTACTATCAAGGTTACGTATCACAAACTGATTTTGATGCATATAAGAAAAAATTTACTGATCCAGGAGTGTTTGCTGTACAGAGTGATACTGAATTGTTATTTGCTTTAGAAAATGAATTTGCAAACTCACAACTTACACATGCTGATTTAGAAAACAAAGAGTTCCAGTTTTTTGATCGAGATGGTGTCCCTAAAACAATTAATATAAAAGAATCATTAACCAAAGGTGACTATGATGATTTTTATAATAGGATTTCTAATCAACAAAATAGAAATCTAGCACGAGCAAAAAAAGAATTATATAACTCATTTAATATTGAGGTTGGATTATTAGACAAAGATGATTTACGTCATGTTGCTATAAGTTCAACTATCAGAGAAACTGAAAATGATATGATTGCTTATCTCAATGAAGATTTTGATGAATTAAAAATTAAATATGGTGAAGATGTAGAAAATTTAGGTTTTGCAAGTTTTAAATCTTTAGCAATAAAAAAAGCAAAAGAAGATAGCGTATCTATAAGACAAATTGCTTTTATTGAATTTGTTGATTTAAAAAGAGACACTATACCTGCTGGATCACAAGCTCATCCTGATTACATTAATGTTTTACTTAACAATCAAAATGGAGAATATGATTTTGATGTTAACAATGTTAATGAATGGTACAAAAAAGCACAAAGTGCAGCAGAAGAATTAAGAAATATCAATCCAGCAAAAGCACAGGAGATTATGAGGACTGCTAATACTATTATGAGATACATGGGTGATTATAAAGAATTTTTTGAAGGCTTCTAATGCAGCTTGATACTTCTTATTATTACACTGAACCTAGCAGTGATCAGCCAGGATATGTTGAAAAAATAAACAAAGCTAATAAAACTAAAACGAAACAAAATGTAGTTATTTTTGGTGACAATCGTGATGAAGCTATCAATTACGAAATACAAAATCCTGATAGAGATGCAGAAACTATAAAAAGAGATATTAGAGTAGCAGGTGATATTATAACAGGCACGCCTACTGTAGCAGCAGATATTGCTTATGAAACTGTAGAGGCAGCTGCTAGATTTGTAGATAATACGTTTGGTTATATAAATAAATACAATCCAACCAATCGGTTATATACCGACAACTTTGTCCTGCCTGATGAAAACAATTTTTATTTTAATGCAGGTGGTTCTGGCAAAGGCCCATTACGTTATGCTTGGGATCAATATCGTGCATTAGGCAGGTTGTTAGATGAAGAACCTGTATCAGTTGATGAATATATAGAACGCACGAAACCTGTTAGTTTGGGTGGTCAAGTTGTATCAGAAGTTGGTCAAGTTTTAGTGCCGTTCTTAGGTGCTATGAAAGTAGTACAAGCTCCACAAAAATTAAAACAATATGGAGATGTAGTTGAACAAATGTATCGTTGGACTATTGCAGGATTTGGAACAGATTTTGTTTTTGGTGATGCTAACCCAAAAGAATATGATTTTTTAAGTTTTAAACCTACAGAAGATATTTTAGGTATTGAAGATAGTAACAATAGGTTGCGTGATATTTTAGAATATAGTTTTTTAGACGATGATGACGCAGAAATATTTGCTAACAAATTAGATCACGCTTTTAATACTGGCATTGTTGACGGTATGTTTGGTGGTGTGTTTAGTTCTTTGTATCATTCATATAAAAGCCTTTATAAATTTTTTGGCGGCAGCAAACGTTTCAACGAAAAATATATAAGCAAAGCTTTCATGCGTCAACATGGTGCAAAATTTTATAATTTTAAACAGGCTTACAAAACAGATGCTGAGGCTTTTGCAGCTTACATGAAATTACCTGAAGTGCGTGAATTTATAAAAATTCAACTACGTTCAGGTTTTCTTGGCACAGCTCCAAGTAATTTTAATAAAAGATACGATGCTTACATTAAGGCATTAGATGACCAAATATTTGGCAAACAAGGACAAGTATTAGATCCATTACAAATAAGTAATCCAAAAAATTATGGGCCATATTCTGATATTATAAACGAAACAAGAACTGATTATACCAAAGCAAAAAATTTATTAGTTGATGTTTACAAAAGAATGTTGGCTAACAAAACAGCACTAAGACTATTTATTGGTGGTGGTGCAGCGTACACGTTGTTGCAGTCTGGTGAAGCCGAAGCTGGCGTACTAGATAAATCATTACAAAAAATATTTGAAAACGGTGGTCAAAAACTCTATTCTGTAGCTAAAGACGGAAAACTTATTTCTATAACTGCAGATGATTTAGTTAAAATGCCGATTGATAAAAAGATTTTAATTAAGCGTGATGATGAGCCTAATTCGTGGAAAGTGTACGAAGATAAAGATGAGTTTCTTAAAAGTGACGATTACTTTCCTGCAAACCCAATAGATTTATTACCAAATCAAAAGTACATTTATTATGATACTTTGGCTCAAAAAATATCTGAGATGAATTTTAAAGAAATGCCTAAAGAGCAGTTTGTTAATACCATTAACAATATGCAGGGTGTTAAAAAAGATGAAATAGAAGCAACCGAGCTGTTATCGTTTGTAAGTCAATTTGATGGTGACAAGATTACTAAGAGTGCTTTGTTACAAGAATGGTATCCAAACTCACAAATTAAAATGAGAACAAGAACCATGGGATCAGATACTGGTTCTGGTGAAATGGAAGAAGCTTACGGTCGTTATGAACAATATATTACTCCAGGTGATTACGATAAGTATAAAGAACACTTAATTACATTTACCCCACGAAAAAATCCACAGATTGAATTAGAATATGAAAAAAGAAAACTTACCCTTGGAATAGATGAAGTTGATATTCGTTTTGTTGACACGTATGGTGATGTTATTAAATATGAAAATTTGGATGAAAGTGGTAGTGCAGACCTTTTTATAGGGGGGGCGTTTAAAGAAGAATTACCTTTAAATATATTTTTAGAATATGAAGGTGACGTTGCTGTTGCTCGTAATTTTCCTGTTAATGAAACAGAAGCAAAAATAAAACTTATAGACGAATATAATAAAAAAATATTAGAAGAAATCAAAATTGATTTTCCTCAAAATTTTGAATCTTCACATTTTCGTGAGCCAAATATTTTAGTACACACTCGTTCAACAGAACGACAAATTGATAATACACCTACTTTCTTTATAGAAGAAGTACAGTCAGACTGGCATCAATTAGGTTTAAAAAAAGGTTACGTAAATGATGCAAACTATAAGTTAGAAGTAGAGGATATTAATAAACAGTTAAGCATTATATCAGATCAATTAGATCAAATAAGGTACGCAGGTGATACTGCATCATCAAGACGAGGGCTAGTAGCAAAGCCTGAAGCGGAACTTGCTGTTGATTCAGAATATAATAAGCTAAGAGTTCAATATCAGAATTTACTAACACAACGAGAAAACCTTGTAGCACAAAACCAAGGCAAACTTCCTGATGCACCATTTAAAAACGAAAAAGACTGGGCAGCACTTGGCCTAAAAGAAATGGTAAATTTTGCTGCAAAAAAAGGTTACACACAAATTGCTTGGACCTCTGGTCGTATTCAAAATGAACGTTATAATATTGGTAACTATATTGATGAATTACAGGTAAAACCAGCAAATGATCCAGATTACAAAGATGCATACATTTTAAAAGGTATTGAAGGTGGTACCGTATTTTTTAATGAAACTATTATAAGTCAAAATGAATATAGAGATGTTTTAGAAGAAACTGTTGGTAAACAATTAGCTGATAAAATTAGGTTAGCTGAAAAAGAGGCACCAGAAGAATTTCAAAAATTTGGATTAAGTTTTACAGGACTAGATTTAAATTTAGGCAGTGGTAAAAAAATGGATAAGTTTTACGACAAACTCATTCCATCATTATTAGAAAAATTGTATAAAAACGATGGAGTACAATTTTATCAATCTCAATTAATAACAACTAAGGAAGCACAACCAGCTCCGTTTGAAGAAGTGCAAATGGAAATGTACGAAGAAGCTTATGAAAGAGTTGAAATAAGAGAATTAACAAGAAGTGAATTAAATGAGTATAATGAACGTAACCCTGATAATCAAATTATTGAAACAGAAGGTTATGAAATACACGGCTTAATTCAAGATGAATTTGTTGTTGATGCTCAATTATTTGAAATTATAGATGAACGTCAAATAGAAGCACCTTTAGTAAAGCTATATGCAGTTGGTATGGGAGAAGTACCGCCACGCTTAGAGGGTAGTACGGAAGAGCGTGCTAAAGAGTATTTTAATGATCAACACTACGATGCTGTTAGTGAAGTAGCAGAATCAGCTTATGAGAAATACGTTGAAGATTTTATGAAAGAGCAAGAAGAAGTAGGTCCTGTAATGAGGACAATTAATATAATGACTATACCTGAGTCATTAAAAGATAGAGTTCTAAAACTAGGTCAGCCATTGTTTGGTACGAACCCAAGTAAATTAGGAACTTATGAAAAATAAAGCTACACAATATACAACAAATCAATTATAGAAATATATAATAGGCTATCTATGTGTAGCCAGGAGTTTTCCCTACATGGTAATAAAAGCAAAGATAGTAAAGCCTATTGTTGAGGCAACAAAGGCTGTTGACGAGGTTGCAAAGTCTGCACTTGGACCTGCATATAAAGAGGCTATAGAAAAAGCACCTGCGGTCAAAGAAGCTGTAGAAACTGAACGTCAGGCTATAGAAGAAACGGTAGCTGCTGAAATAATAAAAAAAACAGAAGAACAAGTACAGCCACAAATAGAGCCAGAAGTTACACCTACTGCTGAACCAGAGACTGTCCCGTCACCAGTTGTTAATCCTAGGGAAGAAACTAAAATTGACGAAATCAGTGCAGAACCTGTAGCGTCACAAACATCATTAGAACCTGCACCAACAATAGTTGCAGATATAAAAAAACAAGTTGAAGCTGCAGCAAATCAACCAAAAGTAATTTCTCAAATGCAATTTGATAGTGCAAAAGAGTTAGATACTTTTTTACAAAAAAATGCTGGTATTAATATTAACAAGCCAGGACCTGTATCAAATGTAGAAACAGATCGTGAAGCTGTAAAAATGTTAGCTGATGGTATGGATGTTCCTGCCACTGTTTTAGCACAAAACGGTATATTAAATGCAGCACAGGTAAGAGCTGCTGCTGAAATAATGAAAGCTATACAGGATGAAAATTATCGTTTGTCACTGTTATTAGAAGATCCAGCAAAACGTACACCTGCTTTAGAATTGCAACTACGTGAAGGCTTAATGAAAGAAGCAGCTATCCGTAATTATTTTATGGGAGCAAGATCAGAAGTTGGTCGTACTTTACAAATATTTAAACAACTGAAAAAAACTTTAGAAGCAGATACTTCTTTATATACGAGCAACCGTATAGGACAAGAGTTTGGTGGTGAAACTGGCAACATAAGCAAAGGCTATATCAATGCTTACAACAACTCTAAAACACAGCCAGGCAATCGTTTTGCAGAAACACAAAAATTTGCTGAGGCATCTTATGGGCAAAGATTGTGGGCAGGTTTTAAAACAGTTTACTATGCCTCAATGTTGTCAAACCCTGCTACGCAGATGGTTAACTTACTAGGTAATCTTGGCTTTCAAAGTATATCACCCATTGAATACACTATTGCTGGTTTGATAAATACAATAGAAAAAAAAACATTAGGACAAGTTAATAATCTTTTAGCACTAACTAACATGCCTGGTAAAAAATTAATTGGTGGCATGTTAAAAGAAATGGAAGGTAGCATACAAGCTCGTGAAGGAGCTACACGTTTGTACGGTATGGTATCAGCAATACCAGCAGCTTTTCGTGTAGCGTATCATGCTATGAAAACTGGTGAACGTTCAGGTTCTGGCAGAAGTAGAATAGGTTTAGATGAATCTGAATTCATTATGAGGCCACCAGTACAAAAAAGTGAAATGGATGCTTTTACTGGTGATAAATTATTACCAGAACGTGTCAAAGGTTTACCTGGCAGTAATGTTGTTTCTATGATTATAGATGCTATCGGCAAGGTTTTAAATATTCCTGGTATGGGATTATTAGGAGGAGATGAATTTTTTAAAACAATAGCTCGTCATGCTGAACTGCATAGTTTGGCAGCACGAGAAATGTCAAATGTTTTAGAACAAGGTGGATCAAAAGAACAAGCTATAGAAAAAGCAGCTTTTGTTTTAGCAAACCCAAATGCAAAATTTGATAAAGATTTAGACGAAGCTGCAGATTTTTTTACATTTCAATCTATGCTTGATCCTGCAGGTCAATCAACAAAGGGAATACAACGCATACCTGGCATGATTTTAGTTGTGCCATTTTTTGACACTATTTGGAACATAATGAAAGTAACTGGTACTTATACTCCAGGAGTAAATTTAGTACCGTTAGCAATAGAAGAAAGTAAATTTTTAAAAGATTCACTTATATCTGCATACCCTGAATACTATGCAAGTTGGCAACGATCAAAAAGAGATCCTGAACAATTAGGTAAACTAAAAGCAAGAGTGTTAATGAGTTCAGCTGTTGGTTTGATGGTTTGGCACATGTTAGAAGATGGTCACATGATAGGAGCTGCACCGAGAGATCCTGCAGAACGAACAGCTTTTTATGACGCTGGTAAAAAACCATTTTCTTTTGTATTCAAAGATGGTGATTGGGAAGGACCAAAGTTTGATGAAAATGGTGTGCCTAATGGACCACTTGTTTATAGAAGTTTTGCACGAATAGAACCGTTTTCAGGAGCATTAGGTATTACTGCTGCTGCTTGGGAAAATATAGTTTACTACAGCAAACAAGATCCTAGTGGGTACATGGTTAAATATATACCGATGGCTTATGCTGCTGCAGTGCAAGAGTACGCTACGGATCAACCGTTTTTAAAAGGTATTGCAACGTTGTCTAATTTATTTACTGGACCGCCACGCACACGTTATCAAGATGATCCTGTATCTATTTTTGATAGAGACTTTGGTGAGATTATTGGTAATCCTATAAATGCAATTATGGGAGCAGGTGTAACTAAAAGTATATTAAATTCACTTGACCCAGAATTAAAAGTTTCTGATCCTGATTATGATCAAGATTTAGAAATTTGGTCAGAGCCTCCTAGTGCTGAAAATAATTTTCAGGGTACATTAAATCCTGAGTTTGGTAAATTTAATCCAAACAGTGCTTACAATCAGTTTGATCGTATAATATTTAATGCATTTAAAGTTTATAATAAGGATGTGCCAAAACGTATAGATTTATTTGGTAAAACAATAACTAAAGATAGCTACCGTGGTAAATGGAATAACGTACGAAATGTTTTATTACCAATGCCTATTTATGATGCTGAACAACCTGATCCTGTTAGATTAGAATTGTTGAGACTACATGCAACTATTGGTTGGAATGGAATGGTAACTGATAAAAATGCAACGTTGTTTAGCACGATACGTTTAAATCAATCACAAACAATTAATTTTTATAGCATGCAAGCCAACAACAATGGAGAGCTGGCACAGTTTGGTTTGACTATGCCATTAGAAGATTATTTAGGTATGGTGATGAATAGCTTGTCTTATCAAGAGCCTCTAGCCTCTAAATCGTTTGAGGCCTGGCAGCCTAATTTTAATTATAGAAATGAGGTTGCATCTGCTCCTGATGAATACCGAAAATATGTTTTAGAAACAGCTTTATTAAAATATAAAAAAGCTGCACAAATAGCTTTTTATCAAAACGAAGTTTTCAATGGAAGTGAATTAGCAAAAGCATTACAGGAGTATGCTATGGTTTCACAATTTAACTTTCCTACTTACACAAAAGATGATGGAACAGAAGTAAGTAAAAATTTTACAAAACAAATTAATGCATTTGAAAGGGATATAAACAGATGACAATAAGCACAACTACAGTATCACAAAGTTATAGTGGAGATGGCAGCACTACTGCATTTACGTATTCATTTCCTATAAACTCTACATCAGAAATAAAAGTTATTGAACGTTCTGCATTAGGTACTGAAACTGTAAAAAGTGAAGGCACAGGTTCTACTAATTATGGTATCGTAGATAACGGAGCATCAGGCGGTACTGTAACTATGGTTACTGCTCCTGCTTCTGGCACAACTTTAGTTCTTATTCGTGATACTAGCCTTACACAAGGCACTGACTATGTAGAAAATGATCCCTTCCCTGCTGAGTCACACGAGTCTGCATTAGACAAAGTGCAAATGCAAATACAAGAGATTCAAGAAGAAGTTGATCGTAGTATAAAATTGTCTCGTACAAATACGATGACTTCAACACAGTTTACTGAAAATGCTGCAAGTCGTGCATCTAAGGTTTTATCTTTTGACAGCTCAGGTGAGTTGTCAGTTACAAATGAATTAGGTAATTTTAGAGGTAACTGGGCTACATCAACAGCCTTTGTGTTGCGTGATATTGTTGTGCAAAATTCAACATCCGATGGCACAACTTATAAAAACGTTTACATTTGTACCACAGCTCACACAAGCACAGGTTCATACCTTACACAAAATGATACATCTAACTGGGGTCTTTTAGTAGAAGTAGCTGCCTTTGATACCCTAGCTGAATTAGGTGATACAAACATTTCAAGTTTGTCGTCTGGTCATGTTCTTGTTTACGATGGCACAGATACCTTTGACAACGTAGCCATTAGTGGTGATGCAACTCTTGCTGCAAACGGAGCATTAACGATTGCTAGTGGTGCTGTTGAAACTTCAATGATTGCAGCTGATGCTATCACAGGAGCTAAGATTGCAGATGATGCAATAAATTCTGAACACTATACAGACGGTAGTATTGATACAGCTCATATTGCTGACTTAAATGTAACTACAGCAAAGATTGCAGCTGATGCTATTACATCAGCAAAAATTGCTGATGACGCAATCAACAGTGAACATTATACAGACGGGTCAATAGATACGGCCCACATAGCTGA
>TARA_R100000329_G_scaffold48649_1_pt1 | contig 11261 bp, 12 predicted proteins | sample TARA_R100000329 | Tara Oceans TARA_R100000329 (sample SAMEA2620783) | marine metagenome | biome: marine biome (ENVO:00000447); feature: surface water layer (ENVO:00002042); material: "saline water (ENVO:00002010), including plankton (ENVO:xxxxxxxx)" | depth 5 m | reverse complement strand
TTTTTTTAGAGAGCGGCCTAATATTCTCTGGTGAATACTTGCTCCCTTAAAAGCTGGCCGCTCTCGCCTTACCAGGAGTTTAAATGCAAACAAACGACCCAATAAATCCAAACCACTACAAAGAAGGCGATGTTGAATGTATTGAGGCAATCAAGTCCTCATTAAATACCGAGGCCTTTCACGGCTATCTCAAAGCATCGGTAATGAAATACTTATGGAGGTATGACAAAAAGGACGACCCTGCATTGTGTTTAGGTAAAGCACAGTGGTTTATGAATAGATTAGTCAATGAATATAATAAAAGTTTTGAAGATGATCTATGGACCATCGAACAGGTTGAGGCCGACGCCGAAAGTAAACCAATAGAGTTTTGAGCGACATTCATTACAACGTTTTTTCTCTGCCAGCGGCACTTATGGTCGAACACAATATGTCAGACAAAATGGTTGATGATCTGAACAATCACCTGGACAAATTAAGAGAAGATAAAAACAAAAAATCTGCTGGCGACAAATTGATTGGCCAGATACATAATGGTGAACAATTAACAATAGATTTCACGTTACCAGAAATACTCGAATTTAGAACCGTGGTTGAAAATCTAGGTGTTAGTTATCTTAGACACTTCGTTGAATTTACTAAATCACAGATCCATCCAAAAAGAATCGAAATGGATCAGTTGTGGTCAGTGCATAGTTATGAAGGTGACTACAATCCAATACACGATCATTTAACCAAATCGCCTATGGGTATATCATTTACTTGTTGGACCAAGATACCCGAACAAATTAGCAAACCAGGAGAGGAAGAAAAATTACATTATGATTTATATAACAGCTCTGGTGCTATTGATGGCTATATTAATTTCACTTATGGCTTAAACCAAATTGGAGACCCAGAACGTTTACGGCCATCGCAATCAAGATACATAAAACCCGAGGTCGGCAAACTTCTTATGTTTCCGTCTTGGATGCAACATTGTGTTTATCCTTTCTTCGGACCAGGAGAACGACGCACCGTTGCTGGTAATCTTAATTGTTTTAACTTAACACCCGAACAAATACAGGAGGCTCAGAATGGAATTTGAAGTAGGAATATATGACGATTTAACTTATGAAGAGTATGCAAGCATACCAGCTTATAGATCTCACGATCTAACCTCGGCCATCAAATGTCCCTACAGCTGGAAAAATGCAAAGCCAATGCAACAGACTCCAGCGTTGCTGGAAGGTCGAGTGCAACATACAGTGTTTTTAGAACATCATAAGTTTGACGATGAGTTTGTTATTCAACCGAACATTGACCGCAGAACAAAAACAGGTAAAGAATTGTGGGAGGACTTTCAAAGTACCGTTGGCAACCGCACAATAATTAGCCAGGACCTTTACGACCTTTGCATGGAGCGCAGACGTATCGTTCAAGATTACATTCCTAAACCTGAACATAAAGTAGAAACATCTTTAGTGTTTATGTGGCACGGTCAACAGTTTAAATGCAGAATGGATTGGTATGACGGTAAAGATGTTTGGGACCTCAAAACATGCCGTGACGCATCACCTAGAGGTTTTAAACAAGCGATTAATAACTTTAAATACCACATGCAAGCCGCTTTATATTTAGATGCCTGTAAAGCCTTAGACTTACCAGCCGATAAGTTTAACTTCTTGGCCCAAGCCAAGACAGACCCATACCCTTATGCGGTTTACTCCATGTCCACCGAGGCCATCGGATATGCAAGAGCCAAGAACGAACAGGCCCTTGCCATGATATTAGAGTGTGAGAAGTCTGGTAAGTTTACGCCGTTTAATTTAGATGGCCCACAGGTTGTGGAACTTGGAGATCTATATTGAAAACGGAAGATATTCCTAGAGGGGTTTGGGATAACCCCCATGTCTTATTAGGTTTCCATCCATTTTTGTAATGCTTTAGCAACATACTTGGGTACTTCCCTTAGGTATTCTGTATCCATGTGTTTACGATCACCTTCAAGAACATTATGCTGTTTGAATCTTGGATCAAGATAAAAACAACCAAGATATTCTCTATCCCAATCATCATATATCTCTTCCCATACACTAATCTCTAACAATACCCACCATTCATCATCTTCAAGATAATCCTTCATATATTCACTAAATGGAATGGATTTGATTTCTGATAATGTAAGATGGTCACAATCACCTGCCATATCTAAATCCTCAAAAGGTGTACATTGGTTAATTTGTATTTCGTAATATTTTTTATTCATATTTATTACGCTATGTACAATTCAGATTTAGCAGGAATCAAACCCTTTTTGAAAACAAAGGCAACTTCGTCATTCCAAATGATTCTGTGTTCCTCTGTCTTTTCTGCCATTTCTTTTTCAGTCATAAGACTGTATGACATTAACCATCTAGCTAAATCAAGCTCGTAAGCCTGTTTGTCATATCTTAGTTTAGACATACCACTAGACTGTGTGGTTAATTTTACGTTTTCCATATATTTCTCCATGAAAATTGGGCGATTTCATATTTTTATAAAACCTCGACCCAAGCCCATTATAAAATAATGTATACATTTGTGCAAATTTGTATATTTATTAGATTTTAAAAAAGGTCTTGATAGAGGTTAAAAATGCGATCTTTGTTGCATAACCAAAAGACTAATAAGTATCTATCGCCAGATCCTACTGGCAAGCCTTTGTGTAAATGAGTAAAGCTAGGGAAGATTAAAGCGTGGCCCGTTGGTAAAGGTTTGATGGCCCCGTGATTGTGGAACTCGGTTCCACCACCCTCGTAATCTCCTGTATTCAACGGAACCACAACACTTATATCTGCGCTTTCGTCGTGGTGCCAGGCTCCTTGTTTTTTATCTTTAAGATTGTAGTTTGCTATTTGTATGCTGGCTGGGTCTCCACAACTCCTTTGCCAAATCGCCATAAAGATTGGGTTCAATACTGTCTGGGCCACAAACCACATATTGCGGAAAAGCTCTGGACATTGTTGTTGCAACACAATCTCTGGAATCTGCCGCAAAGTATCTTCGTCTTTGTTACCCTCAAACCCTATTTCTTTTCTCATGCTATCAATCTCTTTGACCAAGAGCTTACAAAACTGCCTACGAAATAACGGTATCTTGTAAACGTCTGGATATATTTTTTTGGCCATACGATGCACTGGTGTCTTTGCCATCTTTTCTGTTCCAGCATCGGCATGATACTTGGCCACAATCGGTACAGTCTCTTGAACGGCGTCATAAGTCGCCTGGTTAATCATCCAGTGTGATTGCATGCTTAAAAGGTAGTTTTTTAGCTTATACATTGACAATTATTTTATCATACATTTTTTAATAATTAATTGTATATATGTGCAAAAGAGTATAAAATTACCCCCATGGAAACTATAATTGACAACACAAAAACGAGGAAGAGTTTAGCAGTAGATGTTAAAACGTATGAGCTTTTACAAGATATTTGCTCAATGGAACGCAGGTCCAAGATAGATCAATTAAAAGTTCTTATTGAAAAAGAACATAAAAGATTGAACAGTCCTGGTGTTGAGTCCAATGTTTAAAAACATTATGTCTAAAAAAACAACTCCTCAATCTTATAAACCAGTGCTTGAGGCACCCGAGGTTATAGAGTTATTTAGCCGACTAACGCTACATCAACAAGCGGCGTTATTACGTTTAATATCTCGTAACCTGGAAATAAATCTAAGCGGTGAATCGCACATGGGTTATGAATTAGATTACGAAGTGGTCGGGGCCATGATATTGGCCACAGAGTCAGAACAATAGCCGCGGTTAGGCAACTATCATTTCCAGCCTATCCTCCTAGACTTTGGAGCGTAGTTTGCGGCAAAACGCTCCTCTTATCCTAAACCAGCAATACCACTACCTCTCATAGCAATTTCTCTATCTAGCTCATCGGGTAGTATTGTGGGTGATAGTGTTTGTTGAAGAGTTAAGTCTGGACTTGGCTCGTCAAACAAAGGCTGGTCTATGTTTGGCATTTGAAATTGATTTAGAGCGCCTTGTAAATCTTCTGTTGGTTGTTCTGTTTCTAAAGGGCCAAAACTTGGCTCTGCTTTTTCAATATCAATAATTTCATTTAATCGGGCCTGGTTCTCGTTAAATATTTCATCCAAAGCCTCGGCCCCACCTCTAGCTAAAGTCTGTGTGTAGTAATAAATTTTTGGGTTTATATTATCAAAATATTTTCGTAACTCCGCCGCCCTTTCTGGATTTATCAAAGCCTCTATTAACTCATCTTCATAAGCCTCTTTTTGTTTACTAATAATATTTTGTCCTATATCGTCAAAACCTCTTGCAATAAATCTTGAGGGTAGGTTTACCAGGCCTTTCACAACACCAGCCGCTTTTGCTGTCCTGCTCATTCCCTCTTGTTGTAGTAACTTGGACATGGCCTGTAGAGATTGTGTAGGTGATTGCGATTGCGTTGCGATGTAACTTACTGACTGCATAATTTCTGCAAGGTCAACAAAGTTAGCCAACTCATCTGGCTCAAACATGGCCTCTAATATTTTTGCTTTTTTACCTCTTGCTCTAATTCTATCCCTCTGAATTCTTCTTGTGCCTGTGCCCTGCACCCTAGGGAAAGCCGCATCAACCTGTCTAATGCCTAGTTTAGATAAAAACTTATTAGATGCACCTAAAGGATTTACGGTTCCAGCAACCGCGTCGTCAAACTGTGTCATCAACCAAGTGCCTTTTAAATTTTGCCAGGCTTGTGCACCAGATTGTGTAACACCGTCTGCGTCGACAAACTCTGCCTGTAAAATTCTTTTTAAATCTTTTATTTCTTTTGGTGAAATAGTCCCGTTGAAAAGTCTTTGTGTTAAACGACCAGCCTGTGCTCCGCCTTTTTCAACGGCCTCTGCCAACTGTCTTACGACACTTCTCTCTAACTGTTGCAAGTGTCCCTTTGTAGGGTCGTAGACTGCGGAGGCTTTTCGGTAAATATCATTACCGTTTTTTAATCTTTTTGATACCTCGTTGCGCATCATCGTTATTTCTCTTTTAATAAACTTTTGGCCGTCTTTGGTTAGGCCTTCCAAAAGAGGGGTAAAGTCTTGTGTTAAAGATTCATGCAAGTCTTTTGTGGTATTTTTTAAAACCCCAGTATTTTGATCTATTAGAGATTCTTTGACAGTTTCGAGAGCCTTCCTAAGAGGGCCTTTTACATTTTTGTTTGCTAACTTATCGTCTATATTTTTTGCGATATCTGCTATATCAAAGTTAATATCGAGCTCAAAAGCATCATCATAAATAGCGCTTGCTCTAGTCTTGCGTCTTTTTAAACTTTCTTTTAAAAATGCCTCTGCGGCCTCGGCAACATCCATGGATGCGTCAAGAGATTCTTTACCAGTTAGTTTATTTTTTGTTCCAGACCTTACATATTTACCGCTAAACAGTTCATTAAAAAAACCTTCTGCGGTCTCCTCTACTTGTACGTTGCGTGTGTGGTAAAACTCCCATAACTTATCGGCTCTAGGTTGCATTTGTAAATATTTTTGTATAGCAGAGGCATTAGTAACCGTGCCCTCGGCCTCCGCTCTGGTTAATGTAATACCATATTTTTCCTGTGCATAAGCTATTTTTTCATCTGCTGTTTTTCCGCCAGACTCTACTATATCTTTTAGAGCGGTCCTCCCCTCTGCTCCTGGAAACCTTTTTATTATGTTTTCAGAAAAAGCACCAAAACTTTTTGCGGGCGCACCCAGTGGTATGCCGCCAAAAGCAGAACTAATCGCCAAATCTTTGGTTGCTTTCTCTACATTAAGAGGCGGCCCATTAAAAAGCTCAGAGGTTCCTGCTCTTGCCCCATAAACTAAAGTTCCACCAAAACCTGTTCCTCCAGAACCCCCTGCCATTGCTCCTGGAATACCGCCTGTCAAGCCACCACCAATTAAACCAAGGGTGCCAAAACCTACCTCAGATGCAAACTGCAAAGTGGGGCCAACCTTACCAAATATATCCTCTACGTCGGCACCGAAAATACCTTCCCTAAACTCTTTTTTTATCTCGCCATCTTCTGGGTCTACATATGCTATGTCCTCATCTGCATCAATAAAGTAAAGGTCCATTGGGTCCTCGCCCTGTTCTAATAATTCTGGAAATCTTTTTTCTGCAAGCCATCGGGTTTTGTAACCCTCATCATTTGTTAGACCAGACAGTATTGCATCGCCAATACCACTTTTTGCTTGCTCGTCGGTAATTTCGTCTTTTATTTTTTGCTCGCTTAAATATGTTTGTATTTTTATACGAGCTCCCTCTTCTGAGTTGGCTTGCGTTCTATACTTTTGACCGTCTACAGTAATTTCATAAGTTTCCATGCTTACTCCACCACTATGACATCGTCACCAGCTAATTTTGTGTTGTAGTCATTTACATAACCATTATAGAAAGTCGTGAACTTATTTACATTTTCAAACATTTCTGCTGTTAGCGCTTTTGCCTCTGCCTCTGAAACTCCCTGGTTAATTAAATCCCTGTAATACATTCTTTTTGCGGCGGCGTTGATAGCGCTTTGGCTGTTGGGGTCAGTAACCTGCGGTAAATCCTCTCTCTTTAAGTTTAATTCTGCCAAAACCTCCTCTGTAAATATCATGGACTCTGGGTTATCGTCCCTGGCCCAATTCTGCCGCCACTTATTCATACCAGCAGTAAGTTCCGAACCATTAATTTTTTTGTCCCTCCACAGTGAGTAAAGACGAGTATATTCTTTTCTTTCAGCCGTTGCTTTTGCTCTTGCTATTTCATTTGCTCTTTTGCCTGTGACTAAAATAAATTGGTTAGCGTCTTTTTCATTGGCCAGTCCAGCGACCGATGCTTGGAATATGGCTAATTCTTTGTTTGAAATAGCTCCTTTATATGGTCCTACAATACCAAGCACAAAACCAATCTGTGTGTTTTTTAGCGCCTGCCTAGCTGAAACCTCGGTTTGGTCTGCAAAATATTCGCCAACGATGGGTATATCTACCACAAATTCTTTTACCTCACCTACTAAATTTGCTCCTTTACCAAAACCAGTTTCGGGAATTTGGTCCTGTAGATATCTAAACTTGTCCAAGTTTTGATCGTTGTCAATTGAGGCATTTGCTTTTTCCTCTGACTTTTTTACTTCGCCGTGTGCATCGGTCACAAAAAGATTTTCTACTTTTTGTGGTCCTTGTTCACCAAAGTTGTAAACATCACCTGTTTTTTCTTCTACTTTTATATAACCTTCTTTTAACAAACGGTCGATTTCTGGTTTATCTTTTTCGTACGCTGTTTCAGTGCTCTCAACAGTCTTGCCGTCCTTGCCATATTTATTGTACTGAATTACTTTACCTAGCTTAGTTGGGTCTTTAATTAATCTTTGTGTTATGAGAGAGTTATATAATTTATCGCCCTCTCTTACATCATCTATTGCCATAGATGCGGCCTGCATTTTAATTTTTTCCATTCGATCTACTTGAGCTTGTTGTCTGGCCCTTTCGTAATCTGAAAAACTGTTGAACCCCATAGCAAAACCCATGCCTATGCTCGGGGGTTGTCCACTTGCGGCTTGTGCTGTTAATCCCTTTGATAAGCTGGTGGCTAAGTCAAATATACTTGCTCGACGTTGTTGTCCGCCAAGCGGCTCCAACATTCCAACGTAGGTTTCATAAGATTTATTAAAGTCTGGTGTAAAACGGTCTTTGTTAGCCTCTAAAAATGCAATTTCTTTTTCGAGGTCCGAAAGTCCAGCGCTTAATTCGTCTTGCATTAGACTGCCCTCTGGCCTTGGTTCATAAAGTTACCAAAGGCACCAAACGCTCCTAAACCAGTAGCTAGGCCTGCTTGTAAAGGACTAGGTGCTGGAGTGAATTGTGTTGATGTTTGGAACCGTCCTGCTGGCGCCATGCTCACAAATGGCATCAATGATTGATATTGAGCCAATGGTGCTTGTTGAGCTTGTAATTGATTACGTCTTTGTGCATCAAGCCTTTGTTGTTCTAAGGCCTGTTGTTGTAATCCTAGACCAGCTAATTGTTGCACGTCGGCGGCTCTAGCGGCTTGTGCTTGAGTGCCGAGTCCAGATAAATTACCTGCTAGACCAAACTGTGATTGTTGTCTTTGTTGGCCAATCTGTGATTCTAAATTACCGAGTCCACTTAGGGCCCCAGCTAATTGTTGTTGTCCTGCCATTCTGGAACCCGCTAAATTAGCCAAACTACCCGCCGCTGTTCTTGCGGCCTGTTGTTGTCGAGCAAACTCACTTAAACCTAGTCTCTGAGCCTCACCGAACCCGCCTGCGCGTATTCCGCTAATAGCCTCACCTAAACCTCTACCAAGCGCCTCACGGCGTTCTGCGGCGCCCAATCTTGCCCTGGAACCAAAGGCAGATTCACCACCTCTAGCAATATCCTGGGCCCTGGCCGCCATGTCTTGTTTATCGGCTTGTTCCATAATATCGCTTATGGTTTGTTGCACTACTTGTTGTTCAAACGGATTGTAAAATTGTCCTGTCATTCTTGGGTCGTAAGCACCGAGTGTGCCCCGAATTAGGCCTTCGGACTCACCGATACCAGATAACAAGCTACCTAATCCTGCTGTTGTTGCGCCTAGTCCAGCTTGACCTAAAGCTCTTGCTCTTTCTAAACCTGTGTCTAAAGCGCCGACTCCTGTTCTAAATGCTTGTTCGGCGTCACCAATAAATCTATCTTGTATGCCAATGCCTTCTCTAGCTAATTCCTGCGCTCTGAGTTGGTCTGGCGTTAATCCTGCGACTTGTTCTTCTATGACAACTGGTTGGCCTTGCTCATCAAAAAATACCTTTTCAGCGGCTCTCATGGCCCCTGGTATAAATCCGCCTTTGCCGCCCAAACCAAATAATAATTGTTTTGTTAATGGATCTAAACCGCTTTCTACACGTTGTATTGACGCCGCAAAGGGAGCTCTGTCGGGCGCTCTTCTAACTGGTTGTGGTGCTGGGGACAGTGCAGGTGCAGTAGTTTGCACTGGTGCGGGTGTTGGAGAAGGCCTAGCCATTTGTTGTGGTGCTGGAGGACGCACAACCGAGGCAACACCACGGTTTACTGGCATAGGTGGTAAGAAATTACTTTGAACTTGGCCCTCGCTTGTAACATCTGGTCCATATAATTTACCACGGCGTTGAAATACAGGAAAACCTGCTGCTAAAGATCTTTTTACTCTATCTTGAACAGGCTCACTATATTTACTTAAATCTATTTCTGTCCCTGGCAAGTTAGATACACGTTCTAATAATGATGGTGAAGAGAGCGGTTTATTTATTTTTGGCAAATCTGCAAAATCTAAATTAAAACGCGGTATTTGACCGATACCTTCTAATATGTTTTTTGGTAATCTTAATCGTGGTTCCATGTTATGCCGACGGACGTGCTTGCCCGCTGAATACCTCCATAAGTTGATACATTAAATCAGTGCCACTTTCTCTATCGGGTGAACCGTTTGGTGTTAATGTTACGATGCCGTTACTGTTTTGCATGTCAAAACTTCCAGCGCCCCTAACAGCTCGGCCTGTCATTACAAACTCGCCGTCACTTAACATAGCGGGTATATCGTCACTGGTTTCTGTCCCAGGGCCATCAATACGGCCATTCATCCTTTCAAAATCTTCCATGGCTACATTACCGCCTTCGGCGTAAGCCATTGGCATAACCATGCCACCGCCATACATACCTCTTGGTTTACCGCCAGATAACTCTGGTAAAGTCCCTTCGGGTAATAAACCAAACTCAACGGGATTCGGTGCTGGTTGACCCATTCTTCTAGCTATCTCGGCCTCTATGTTGTATCTGCCTGTAGCGTCCATTGTGGTCAATGGTGTTAGTTCAACACCTCTTTGATCTTTAGCCTCATCGTAAGCTAACTTGCCAAGTCCTGCGGCTAATGCTCCGATACCGCCCATTTTTAGCATATCGCCAAAACCGCCGCCGCCTGTGCCTGTGCCTGCACCACCGCCAAGGATTCCACCGATACCGCCAGATCTCTGAATAGACCCACCAATCCTACTTAGTATGTTGCCTTTTGATCCCGCTCCAAAAGCGACGTCACGCAATTCTTTTAATTTTGCTGGGTCCATAGATGCTAACTGGTCTGGTGTCATGGCATTTAATGTGGCTTTAGCTTGTTCTGCCGCTTGAAAAGCCTCAACCTGTCCAGCTGTGCCACTACCTAAACCAAATCTATTAGCAAAACCTTTGCCTGCCTCTGGACCGCCTAAAAATTTAGAGCCTGTTTCGCCGAACATACCACCACCGAGTAATCCAGATTTAGTGGTAAGTGCATCCATGATGCCACCGAAACCACCACTGGTTCCACCTGCTATGGATGAGATTCCTGGTATGCCAGCTTTAGCAATACCGCCAGCTATAGTGCTACCAATATTGCCTAAAGCACCGCCGATGCCTGGTATTTTAGTGGCTAATCCACCGATGCCGCCAAGAACACCGCCTAAAGCGGTGCCGACTCCAGGTACAAGGGCCGCGATGGGCGCTACTTTTTTAACTACTTTGCCGAGTTTTTTGCCTATTTTTTTGAAGAAACCAAATTGTTCTAAGCCTGTGTTTGGGTTAAGACTTGCTATACCAATACCGACTACAGCCTCTTCGGGGTTGATACCCATTTGGTTAAACTTGCTCTCTAATAAACTTTCTACTTCTGGGTCTTGCACGATTTCTGGAGGGACAACCACTTCACCTGGTCTAACGTGGGCCAAGGCAGTATCTTCTCCGCCACCCATGGCCGCAAGCTCTTGAGCTATTTCACCCATCGGTGCATTTGCCTGGGCCTGTAATTTCTCTATTAAGGCCATTAAACCTTCTCTCTCTTCGGGGTCTGTTGACATTTGAGCCTGCTCGAATAATTCCATTTCTGCATTTGATATAGCGCCTTTAGTTTGACCTATCATGTTCATTGTGTTTGCGGCCTGTAAATTATTCATTCTTTGTTGGAACGACAAATTATCAGAGCTGTCTGGTAAAGATCTCTCAAATATTTCTAATTCTCTATTAGATATAGCTCCTTTTAGTGCTGGACCCATTCTCATGGCACCTGTTGTCATCATGCCAGTAGTCCCAGACATTGGTGTCATAGTGGACGCCATTTGAGTAGCTTTGAGTAAATTATCTGCGTTTGGTTTCATATCTATCCTATCGTTACTGTTACAGCTCCTATACTCGCTGTTGCAGACAACCCAGTAAGGTATGTCTGGTGTTCGTAGAGATTCCTAAACTCAGTGCCATCAAAGC
>TARA_R100000329_G_scaffold98798_1_pt1 | contig 11274 bp, 26 predicted proteins | sample TARA_R100000329 | Tara Oceans TARA_R100000329 (sample SAMEA2620783) | marine metagenome | biome: marine biome (ENVO:00000447); feature: surface water layer (ENVO:00002042); material: "saline water (ENVO:00002010), including plankton (ENVO:xxxxxxxx)" | depth 5 m | reverse complement strand
GAGAATATGCTAGATATAACTAACGATAAACCAGAGTATTATGAAGGATAATGAACCAACAATGAGAGATGGGGCTAGATTGTTTGCTATAATGCTAATTACAGAATTAAAAAAGCAAGGCCAACACAAGTCGGTAGAAATTGTTACAGAAACATTAAAAAAATTAAAGAAAAATGAAAGTTAAAATAATGCAAAGAAGCGTGTACCACAAGTACGCAGAAGTAGAAATAGACATACCTGATATGGAGTGTAATGATATACACGAATACCTACTTGAAAATGAAAACCTATATACAGACAAGATAGATAAAGCAATAGATGAAGCCGAATATGAATATGGAAGTGGTGTAGATGATTATACTGGTATGAATGAGCCAGAATCAGATTCTGAATGGAGGTTTGAGTATGGAGATAAATACGGAGGACACTTATGATAAATTATACTGACACAGAGGTACATGAGATGTACCTAGATTGGTTCAACAACTTTTTATCTACTGGTAAATTTGCTGAACACTATGACCTATCAATGACAGAAGTAGAGAATGTTTTAGATAGGGGAAGAAAAATACAGGAACTAATAAATAAACAAATAGAAAATGGAAAAGAAGCACAGAACAAAGAAAGCTAACTGGAAGGTTTATAGAGATGAGGTTACTCATACGCTACGAACAATAGCTAAATGGATTGAAGACCCAAGGACACCAGACTATCATGATGAAGATTTGGATGTACTTTTGGATGAAGCTAAACATAATTACAAAATATATAAAAGAGAAAAAAATGGAGAATAAAAAAGAAGTAAATCGTGAAGAATTGGAAGAATTGATTGGGGAATGCAAGAGGTATCTTGTAGAGGCAATCATGTATATAGATGCTAACCCAGAGAAAACAAGTACCAATATGCATATATGGAGAGCAAGTCTTTGGAATAGTGGTTTAATGGAAGAAATAAAAGAATACTAATATGAGATATATAGGAATTAAGACTGAATACAAGAAACCTTTTAACGAAGCTATAATGTATAAGATGTATGAAGTAGACAACGGATTGAAGTATCTAGGTTCATGGAATGAAGAAGAGCTGATAAAGGATTTTGAACTCGACTACGAGGGAGAGATAGAAAACGGAGCGTTCTTTTCTAATGAAGAAGATATGGTCATGGTAATCAATGTAGATGATGTGTCAAGTAGAATAAAAGAGGAAATTAAATCACTTGCACATTAAAAAAATATGTTTATATTTGCAACCCACAACAACAAATTATGATAAATAAAGATGATATTCATAAGAGGTTACTTGATATAGTAGCCAACCTGCCTGATAACAAAGAGAGCAGGTCTTTAGGTTTAATTATTTCTACAATAGGTTTAGCAATTACTATCGGTAAGTTAGAAGAATTGTCAGACCTATGTGAGAAACAAAGTAAAGATTATATTAACCAGATAATAAATTAATTTATGAAAGACAACATGAAGATTTGGAAGAGTGTCGAGAAGACAAACCCCAAATACACAAAGGCAGTTAACTTTGGAAGAAAGTTCACAACGATTAACGCACAATATCAGATAATGACTGCAACAGAGCAGTTCGGCCCCTATGGAAAAGGATGGGGTGTTCGCAATGAAGAGTTCAAAATGATATGTGATGGCTTACTATCCTACCAAGCAGATATGTTTTGGAGAGATGAAGCAGGAGAAGTAAATCATTTCTCTATCAACTCATCAATAGGAACTCATTCAAAAGCGGGTAAGCTAGACGAAGACTGCTACAAAAAAGTATCTACGGATGCGCTTACTAAAGGATTGTCCAAGCTAGGTTTTTCTGCTGATGTATTCCTAGGTATGTGGGATGATAACAAGTATGTCGCACAAGTCAAAGAAGAGTTTTCTGAAAAGAAAAAACCATCCGCAAAGAAGAAGATGACAAAGGAGGTTATGGATGCCATGATGAAAGCAATAGAAGATGGTAAGTCTGATGTAGTTAAGGGCAGAATGTCTTCCTACACAATGACTAAAGCACAACAGGATAAACTAACTAAAGCACTAAAGTAATGTTAACACAGGGAAATATTGAAGAAGAGATTATCAGACTTTCTGATGATGAAAGCTATTACGCTGATAATGAGTACATTACAAACTCTATGTTGTCAAAACTAAACAAGAGTCCTCTTGAGCTGTATGCATACATGAATGGAGATTTGGATACAAACACACAAGCATTAAACTTTGGTAAAGCATTTCACACAGCCATACTAGAGCCAGAAAAAATGGAGAACGTTGCTGTATTTGATGGCAAGAGAAAGGTTGGTAAAGCATGGGATGTATTTCATGCAGAAAATCACGACAAGATAATACTCACTCAAGATGAGATGACTACACTTGAAAGTATGTTTGCTAGATTAAGCTCTAACCCTATGGCTTGTGAGCATATGATGTTAGATGATAAATCAACTCAAACAGAGATAGTAAACATATGGGAGAATAATGGTTTGTATTGTAAAGGTAAAGCTGATATTGTAAACTACGACAAAGGAGTTATGGTTGACTTGAAGACCACATCAAACGCATCACCAAGAGAGTTTGAGAGAAGCGTTTACAAGTATGGTTATCACAGGCAGGCGGCCTACTACCTAGATGGATTTGGGTTAGAAAAGTTTACCATTGTTGCAATAGAAAAGAAGTTCCCATTTAACATGGGTGTCTACACTTTATCTGATGAAACAATACAGAAAGGTAGAGAGGAGATTGAGGACTTAATGAAAGAGTACCACACAAGATTTATTATTGAAGAATTTAACCCCGATGAGTATTGTTATTGGGAAACTATTTAAATATGGATGATACGCTAACTGGCATACTCCGAGATGTCTGCATGGTTTTAGATGTAGATGTTTCGGATGTTATGGGAAAAACAAGAACAAGAGACCTGGTAGAAGCCAGGGTTATTTACGCTAATATAGCTAGGATGTACACATATCACACGCTTACAGATATTGGCAATACGATAGGTAAAGACCACTCGTCTATTGTGCACTATGAAAAAACGCACAACGACCTATCAAAGTATGATAAAGAATATCAACAAAAAATTAGAGACTGCAAAGCTGTTGTAGTTCCTAGAAAAAAAATACAAGAGTCAAAGTTAAGGTGTTTGATTGATAGAGTTTATTACAGAAATCAGTTTTTACAAAATAGATTAGTAGATGCTTTACAAGAAAATGAAAAACTAAAATCTCTAATTAAAGAAAAGTCTAATGCACTTAATGTTTTACAGGAAAGTTTTACACAAAGTTTGTAAAGATAAAGACTTGAAAAGAGTTGATGTGGAGTTACTGCTATTTGGCAGTGGCCTAGATTACTTTTCTCAAAACAATCTATTCAACCACTTTCCTGCTTCAAGAACAACAATCATACATAGTCTACAAAGACTTACTGAAGAGGGTTACCTCAAGATTGTTAGACAAAGAAGCAAGCATAAGTCAAGATTATACAGAATTTCTGGAAAGTCCAGAAGAATAACAAATGAAATTTATAACCAATTATCAAATTAAATTATGTCAGACAAGAAAATTTATGTAGGAAACGGAACTGAAAAGTTCAACGGAGACTTAGTAGAGTTCTCTGTAAATTTAAGTAGAATTACAAAGGAGGCATCAGAGCACATCTTTGAATATAACGGAGAGAAGTTTATTAAACTTGTTGTAGCAAAGAAACAAGGCGGAGCTGATGACTACGGAAAGACGCACTATGTAAAGGTGGACACCTTCAAACCAAAAGCACAAGCTGAACCAGCTGTGGTTGAGGAAGAAGAGGATGACTTACCTTTCTAGTCACTATGTTAATAATGTTAATCGAGGGGTGAAAGCCCCTCGTTTTAGCCCTTCATCATGATAAAAAAAATTAAATATAGAGAGCCAAAAGAAAAGCTAGAGATACCTAAAGTAATTAGAGAGGATATATCGTATTACCTAATGACTGGATGGGTTCATAGATATAGTCAAGATAGAGCTCTTGAATTACTAAATAGTAGGAGATACTACACAAGAATATACGAATATGAAAACAGAGGAACTAATACAGAAGGTTGGGAATGAGGTAATTGAATTACTCATATCAAAGAACAGGTCTTATGGAGACAGCGCTACTAATCCATGCAACATCTTTTCTAAAGGTAGTGCGATTGATAGCTTATGTGCAAGACTTGATGATAAGTTAATGAGGATAAAAAATAAAGGCATTAATGACGAAACAGAGGATACTGTACAGGATATAATAGGTTACCTTATATTGCTAAAGGTTGCCATGTTAAAGGATAAAGAATCTTATGAAAAGCTTTTAGAAAAACAAGGGTATAATTATGTCCAAGGATAATTGTAAAGGATACGTTAGAATACCTAATGCCATAAAATGCGATAATAGATTAACCGCTATGGCTAGGCTTTTGTATGGTGATATTCTATCACTATCATCATCATCAGGTTGCTATGCAGGTAACAAATACTTTAGTAACACATACTCCTGCTCAATCAAAACCATATCAAGAGCTATAAAGCAATTAGAAGAGTATGGATATATTCAAATAGAAAACAACAACAACTCCAAAAGATATATAATACCATTACTTAATACAGAGACAAAAATGTCCAAGTACAAGGACAAAGGTGTCTCACATAATAAGAATAATAAAAAAGGTTTTATTAACGTAGATGGAGAACAAATTTATGTATAATGGAAGGATTCAGTAAACACGGCATTATTTTAAAAAGAACATCTGGACAAACTAAAGTAAAGTGTCCAAAGTGTTCCCACACACGTAAGAAAAAATCAGAGCCATGCTTGTCCGTGAACATAGATGAAGGTGTTTGGAATTGTCACAACTGCGGATGGAGCGGTAGTTTAAATAGGGGATATACTAAAACAAAAATATACGATAAACCAGAATGGAATAATAGCACTGGGTTATCTGATAATCTTGTTAAATGGTTTAGAGATAGAGGTATATCTCAAAAGGTTTTAATAAGAAATAAAGTAACTGAAAGCGAAGAATACTTTCCGCAAGTTGAAGGAAATAGGAATGCAATAAACTTTAATTACTTCAAAGATGGAGAACTTGTCAATGTAAAATACAGAGATGGCAAGAAAAACTTTAAGATGTTTAAAAACGGAGAGCCTACATTTTATGGTATAGATGATATTAAAGAACATAACACATGTATAATTGTAGAGGGAGAGATTGATAAGTTAGCTTTTGAAGAGGCAGGTTATGTAAACTGCATATCAGTTCCAAACGGAGCTTCAGATAAGAAAATGGACTTCCTGGAAAATAGCATAGAATACTTTGAAGAGCTTGATAAAATCTTCATAGCCGTAGATAATGATGAAAAAGGAGTTGCTTTAGAAAAAGAGTTATCTAGAAGGCTGGGTAGAGATAGATGCCTAAGAGTTATATTTCCTGATGATTGTAAAGATGTAAATGATGTTCTTATGAAACATGGTCAGGTAGAGGTTGATGAATGTATAAATAATGCTGAACCCTACCCTATTGAAGGAATACTTACAGTGCAAGGGATTGAAGATGATATTGATAGACTATATGATAACGGCCTTCAAAGTGGACTAAAAGTTGGTCATGACAAGTTTGATAAACTATTTACATTTGTTACATCACAATTAACAGTTATTACTGGTGTTCCTACACATGGTAAATCACATTTTCTTGAGCACTTATGTATGAGACTTTCAGCACAACACGGATGGAAGTTCGGTGTATTTTCACCAGAGCACTTTCCTGTTCAACTACATTTCTCATCACTAGCAGAAAAGTATATTGGTAAATCTTTTGGAGACAGATTTATAACAAAAACAGAGATGTATACAAAGGAAAAGAAAAGAGTACTTTGCGATAGAATGGATAGGACAGAGTTGGCAAAAGCAAAAGAGTTTATCAATGAGCACTACTTTTGGATTCGACCCGACACAGACAATGATACGTTTACCATAGATGATATTTTGAAATCAGCTAAATCATTGATAATGAGATATGGTATCAACGCTTTAATAATAGACCCGTATAATAAAATATCACACAAGATTGATGGCGCTACCAGCGAAACAAACTATGTAAATGAGTTTTTAACTAAGCTAACTATATTCAAACAGAAGTATGACATACACATATTCCTTGTTGCTCATCCAAGAAAAATGATGAAAGGACAAGATGGCTCATACGATATACCCACGCTATATGATATTGCTGGTTCTGCAAACTTTTACAATCAAGTAGATAATGGAATAACGGTTTACAGGAATATGGCTAACAGAACCACTACAGCTTATATACAAAAAGTTAAATTTAGACACATAGGAAGTCTTGGTTCTGCAGACTTTAGGTATAACTTACAAAACGGCAGATACACAGCAGAAAATGAATCAGAAGATAATATGATTTACATGAAAGAACAAGACTTCATCATATGAAAAAAGAAGAAGACTTTGATAGAGACCTCGGCTTAGGAGAGTTGGGAGAAAAAATAATAATGATATATTTATTTTGTAATGGATACAAAAACCTCAAAATCACAGAAGGATACTTCAAGGAATATGACATATCTGGAACAAGCCCGAAAACTAACTCCGAAGTGTTTTACGAAGTCAAAACAGACGACTACTGCACAGAAAATTCAGATACTGGTAATATGGCCATAGAGATAGAGTATAAAAAAAAACCAAGCGGAATCACTTGCACTAAAGCAGATGTTTTCGTATATTACTATTATCATTTAAGCGTAGACAATTTGTGGATGATAAAAGTAGACGACTTAAAGAAATTGATAAAAGACAACTACAAAAAGTATAATTTTAAGATTGTACAAGGCGGGGATAACAACGATAGTAAATTAATTCTTTTGCCAAGAAAATACTTCAAAAAATATTTTTACATTGACACTATAAATAAAACTAAAACAGATGGATAATTCAACAAAAAGAGCTATACTGATAGGTGTATATGATTCATTGATGGAAACATTTCACCCTAAAGCAAAAAGAAACGTCATGCAGTCAAAGTTAACTTATGAGCAAGAACTGTATTTAAGAAATTTAAAAGTTAACATAGAAGAGATTTTAAGCAAACCAGAAAAGATAGACAGGGTTATTAATTATTTTTCTAACACAGAAGAATATGAAGTTTGTACAGACCTAGCTGAAATAAAAAACGCTATAGAAGAAAATGCCTCGTAAAGAATGGATATTCATACCAGGAAACGTCCCGTCTAGTAAAAATTCTAAACGTTGGACTGGTAAGATGTTAATTCATTCAAAGACAACAATGAACTATATAAAGGCATCTAAAGGATTTTATATTGAAAACAAGTGTTACTTCCAGAAAATGATTGAAGGAAAGGAGAAGCCTTACAAAGTGTCTTTTACGTTCATTAGAGGTTCAAAAAGAAAGTTTGATTATGTCAACCCATTGCAAACAGTTCAAGACCTTATGGTTAAAAATAAATGGATTGAAGATGATAATTGTGATAATATAATTCCTATATTTGAACCCTATCAATATGATAAAGAAAACCCAGGAGTAATAATAAAAGTTTTATGAAAGCAATAATTACAGTTGAAATAAATGAGGAAGGATTATCAAAAGAGATAAAGAAAAAAGTTTTAATAGATTTGCTTTATAACGAATGTTTCGATTGGGTAAACATGGACAAACCTCCAAAAGTCCAATTCTTTTACGATGAGTCAGACGAGAACATTGATGAAGACCTTGATGGTTTAATCGAGTAGAAGTCCGCCTAGAACACCGACACCTATTGCAAACCCTTGCGTTTGGTACCATTTCTTTTCTTTCTTTATAGTGTAGTTTTGAATATTTACGTTCTGAATGTAGGGGTTTGTATTATCTACCATTACTGAGAACTCAGTTCCTTTTGAGATTCCAGTCCATCCTCTAATTTTTTTATCACCAACAATTATTGTTTGTGTGTTAGGTATTGATAAAGAATTTAAAGTAAAGCTCTTTTCAGTGAACGTGCAGCTAAGATTGTAAAATGTGGAGTCAATATCAACATTGCCAGTAAAAGAACCATCATTGCCAACAACAATGCTATTGTCGTATTCAACAACCACTGTATCAATGACCGTTTTAGTAATAACCTTTGTAACAGACTCAACATTTTTAAATTCATTTAACTTTATTTTTAGTTCTTTATTTTGATTTTTTAAATCATTCAACACAGATTCATTCATGCGTATAGCCTCATCCTTGCCATCTACAATCTTCAGAACACTATCATACTTGCTTTTCCATGACATTATTTCCGTGTAAGCATACGCTCCAGCAGCCAAAAATAAAAGCAATAAAAGTATATTAAAATATTTTGTCATTTCCACTCAAATCTTTTTCCTAAATTCATTGGAACAAAAATTGCTGTACGACCTTCATCCAGAACGACACCACACCCTAACGTAGGTTTCTTTGGGAATGTTCTTCCATATGAAAAAGCCATATGGTCTACTGATATTCCGCATCCTACATTCATTCCAAAAATCATATCATTTCTAGACGCCATATAGTTAACACCTCCGAAACTATGACTATGCCCTATAACAGTAGATTGTCTATTTGCTATAGCTCTATTTCTAGCAGCGTTTGCCCCGCTAGAACCAGTACCGTGAGTATATAGAACTTTATCTATCTCCCACTCCATTTCCCATTTCCATCCTTTTGGAGCATTCCAAATTTCTTCATAGGATTTTAAAAATCTTTTAGGGATACCCGCTGTAGTAGCCTGGCGAAAAGGTAATGCTGAATGATTACCAACACAAACCATAACATCAGGAAAAGTTTTATACCATTTCTCCATGGCTTCCTGAGCTTTTTCAGCCTCACTTTCTGCATTAGGCATTTCAGCCATTTTTTCATGATAAGACAATGCACTGTTATCTACTTCGTCACCAATATGAACTATGGTTCCACAAGCAAATCTGTTAAAAACTTCATAACAAAAATCCCTGTATTTTGGATGACAGAAAGGTTCATGCGTGTCACCAATAATTCCTACGTTTTTAGTAAGCCTGTGATTCTCAACTAATTGCACCTCTTCAGGCGTAAGTCGGATTCTTTTTCCGTACTGTTTCATCTTAAATTAAATTTTGTTGGATATTGCAAATATACAAAAAAAAAGAGACCTCGCAAAACGAGGCCCCAATCAACAACAAAACAAACCATGATTAAACACGGAGGAAAGTAATCTTATAAATCGTAGTCTATATATGTTATATAAACATCCTCTCCGTTTTCTATTGCTTTTGCAATAGGAGGATATATTCTTTTATATGCGTTTACCGACTGACCAACGAAACCATCTTTTACAACCACATTGTTGTGTTGCGTATCGGCAACGAGGAGGCATCCTGCGGTATGCTCATCTGTATTACCTGTATGAATTAATATCCATTCAAATCCAGGAACATCTTGAACATGTAGCATTCCTTTGTGTATGCCTGCATATTTTTTTTCGTAACGAGAATGAAATCCGCCTTCTTTACGTAGCTTAATTTCATATCTACCTTCTGGTATTCTTGTCTCGCCCTTTACCTTCAAGGCTCTATGTTCATCTTCTAAAGTGTAACATAAAAACCTTTTGCCTAAATCTGTTATCTCAAACAAAAGGCCATTTGTGCAATCTGCTTGAGAGCTGAATCTTAATACTTCAAGCTCCATATTACGCTTCTACAAAGAAATACTCTAATGTTGCCTGGTCAGTAGTAGCTGAACCAGAAGCGTCAGATGTACAAACATTGATGTCTGTAAAGTCTCCTCCTCCAATATAAGGAAGAACCATAAACTCACCTGGAGCTAACGTAGCAAACTGAATTTTTGTGCTAGCGCTGTTAAACACAAGAATGTTAAGAGCTGTAGCTGTAGAGCCGTCACCGTCAAACCCCGTGTGTTTTAAGTATACATATGATTTAGCCGTAAAACTATCAGCAACGTTTACAGGTATTGCTGAGCCATGTGCATTACCGCTAGGTACAACCATCTTACCATACCCAACAATATCACCGCCAGCTGTTAAAGTTTTAGCTGCGCTTATATCTAAATCTTGGTTAGCAAACAATTCTGAACTGCTAACACGTAAAGTTAATGAAAATTTTGCCATCTTATTATTTTAATTAATCAGCTTCAACAAAAAAGTATTCAACCTGAACTGTGTTTGAGCCACTTGCTGAACGAACAGCAATATCATCATTATCTTGTAAAGGCAAAAACAAAAACTCACCTGGAGCCAAAATAGCAATAGCCTTATCGTCATCATCATAAACGTTTACGTTGTCAGTTGAAGTCGTTGAGCCATCACCTCTTAGAGCTGTATGCTTTAAATAAACATACACCTTTTTGTTTGTACCAGCAAAAGAAATAGAGTTGATATGAGTAATTGCTCCACCAGAAACAGGTGCATCAGTAGTCCCGAATCCGCTAGTAACTCCAGTAACAGAAATTTCGTCTGTCTCTGTTAAACTAAGTTTTCCAGGCAATGCGTCTGAAGAAGTTAACGTTAAAGATACATTTAAAGTTGCCATACTATTTCTTATTAAATATTTTTTCTACTCCACTAATTCCAAATGAACCTAAAACTATAATTACAAAAGAGTTGTAAACAAACTCCTTAATAACTAAGTCTTGACCAAAGAAACCAGTTATTACATCTACAAAGATAACAAAAATCATGATAGCAAATGCTATAAAACCAACAATAGATTTTTCATTGTAATCATTGTCATCTTTGAATATACTAAATAATTTATTTTCTTTTTTGCAGCAATTACAATTTTTTTTGCAAAATTCTTCTGTTTGTTCGTAACTCATATTTCTTGTGTAGTCGTAATAATATTTTGATTTATTCATTTATAACTATCCTGATTGTTGTTGTTATTTTTTGTTTGTTAATTTTAAGAATATAAAAACCTTGCTTAAGGTTTATTACTTGTGTTTCTTTCTGTTGTAAAACCTTTTCTCCTAACAAATTGTAAACCTCTACATCTAATTTTGTATTAAAGTAAACAGTTCCTTTAGAGGGATTAGGATAAGCAGATATACCTACTCTTTCAAACATTACTACATCTGTAGGGCCTGACCATCCGTCTATGCAGTATTGATATAAGTAATCACAAGTGCTGTCCCATGTGTCATTACAGCAGTATTCATCTACGTCAATTACCCACTCAAAACACTCGTTAGGAATATAATATATATCACCAACG
>TARA_R100000329_G_scaffold27615_3_pt1 | contig 11369 bp, 12 predicted proteins | sample TARA_R100000329 | Tara Oceans TARA_R100000329 (sample SAMEA2620783) | marine metagenome | biome: marine biome (ENVO:00000447); feature: surface water layer (ENVO:00002042); material: "saline water (ENVO:00002010), including plankton (ENVO:xxxxxxxx)" | depth 5 m | reverse complement strand
TCAGATTCGTGGTCTTCACCCACAGGAGATTATCATTGACGACCCTTTGAAGGAGTTCAGTCTTGTTGCTATTCAAAGAGTGACGGATTGGTTCTTCGGGGATATGATACCCACACTACATCACACGGCTAATCTAAGGATGATAGGAACGCCATTCACATATACCGACATCTTCGCACAATTAGAGGAAAACCCTGCATATACAGTTAGAAGATACCCATGTTTGAACGCATTGAATGAACCACTATGGCCTGATAGATGGGACTACGATGCACTTATGCAGAGAAAGGCGGAGATAGGTTCTCTCAAGTTTACAAGAGAATACCTATGTGTTCCCATCTCTACCGGGACATCTTTGTTCAATCCAGATTTCGTAGAGGCTTGTAAGAACAAGGACTACGTGTTAAAACTAGGACATAGGAAGGATAAGGGATACAAATACTATGTTGGAGTTGACCCTGCTATCTCAACCGATGGTGACTATAACGTGATAACGGTCATTGAGGTAGATGCCGAGATGAACAAGACTATCGTTCATATTGACCGTGCTAAGAATGTTGAATTCAGAGAGAATCTGGATAAGATTAGACTGATAGGTAAGATATTCCAACCGGAGGCAATATTCTATGAGACTAACACATTCGCTAAGGCATTCACCCAAGAACTGAGGAACATCTCCGATTTGAACATACATGATTTCAATACCACTAGAAAGAAGAAACAGGAGATAATTCTCAATCTCCAGATGAATATCGAGAATGGTAAAATGAGGTTCCCCTATGGGGATGAGGCTAGTAGGAGAGTAATGAACAAACTAATCGAAGAGTTGTCCATGTTCTCAATTACCCAATCTGGAAAGTTTGAGGGAGTTGGCGCACATGACGATTTGGTAATGAGTTTAGCACTTGCTAATGCCGCCACACAAAATCCATCAGAACAGTTTGTTTTGTTGGATGACATGGGAATCTTTGATGAAGCCCCTCCATCTCCGAAACCCGTAGCCGGAGGTATATTCGGTCTTAATTGGTGATGAAAATGACAAACGCCGATGAACTTAGAGAGTTATCAGAAAGATACCGTGATTTGGCAGAAAACGCTGAAGAAGTTGATAATGAAAAAGAAAAGGCTCAACGAAAGGCTAAGGATTTAATGATTCTAAATTGGCTAGGGGAACAACCACTCAGTAGTCATTTTGACATCGAGAAAAACTATGCTAGAGAAAACAAGATTTCTCTCTCTGAGGCTCGTAAAGCCTTAGAGAGTCCGTTGGTTAAGTACACGATACAGGACAAGTCAATTCCAGATATCGTGAAAGACCTCAGATACCACAGAAGAACTCTAAAAGGTGACACAAAGGTAGAATTTACACAGTCAATTGACAATCTCATTGACGCATACAGTGACCATTTGAGCAAGAGCATTGATGAGATATATTGGGTCAAGAAGTACAAGCCAATAGTTCAGGACATGGTTTGCTCAGAGGATAACTTACTCTCTCTATCTAAGATAGATGATGAAGACACTCGGAGAGAAGTGATAGATACTCTTTGTAAGTATTGGGAAGCCAAGATTGACCGTAATGGTTTGAGATATGGATATGACCATAGTGTATTGACGAAAGAAATGACATCGGCTAAGAAGGAATTCAAGAAAATACTCAAGAATCAGAAGAAATACCTTGCTAACTGGTCTGAGAAAGATGAGATTAAGAAACAGATTCTCACTTACGTTTGTGATGACCCCGGTATCTCGGTCAGGCAGATACATGACAGACTACCCAGACCACTACAAAAGAAAACATCACCCACTATCATATCCAAAATGGCTACTAGTCAAAACATCACGAATGTGAGAGGACAATTGTACAAATTCAGCGATGAAATAAAGAAAGATATCTATGCCTATACTGCGGCATTCATTGACTCAGACGGATACATCACAATGGACAAGAACTACAATCCCAGAGTTGGTCTTGTTGCTACTGGAGATAGAGGAAAGGCATTCATGACGGAGATGCATAAGTCTCTTGGATTAGGCAGACTGCACTTAGACCAGAAATCACCACAGGACACAAGACCAGTAAACAGATTGAACTTCTATGCTATGGATGACGTAAAGGAACTACTAACAAAGTGCTTACCTCACTTCAAGATGAAGAAGGCAAATGCTGAGATTCTTCTAGAACTCATACGAATGAAGAAATCTCATAAGAAGGCAGAGTGGTATGACCAGAGAAAGGACGAACTATTCAAATTGATGAAATACGAAAACCACAAGGACCATGTGGGATACGACTTTTCACAATATGACATTAACATTGACACCGTTGCAAAATTGCATGGGAATTCTAAGATGGTAGAAATGGATAGACTTGAAGGTGTGATAGCATAATGGTAGAAAAAAGACGATTTAGCATAACTAACCTGTTTAGGAGAACAACTCCTAAACCTGTAGACAGAAACGTGTACAATCCCGGAATACAGGAAAGAAGCACGAACTATATGATTACGGCTCCGATTCTGTTTCATATGTCAACTCAGTCCGTAATTCTGAGAACTTGTATTACGCAGTTGAAGAATGAGATATTCAGGAGAGGTTACGTGTGGGAAGAGAAATTCACGGTCAAATGTGCAGACTGTGGTAAGGAACACAAAAGTGCTACTAAGCAATGTATTGACTGTGGCTCAACTAATCTAAATAAACCGGACCCGAAACAATTGACTTACGCTCATAAGTTCATGGAGAGGTACGTAAACAAATCCGAGCAGTTATTCATAGACGTATTGAAGGAACTAGAGGATGATTTGAACATCATGGATGATGCTTATCTCGTTCTAGTCAAGGAATACTTCATGGATAGTGATAGTGAAATCAAGATGCATCGAATCAAGGAGATATACAGAGGCGACCCTGTAACTATGCATATCTTTGCTGATGAGTTGGGACAGAAGGGTGTTAATGGATACACTTGTCTCAGACACAGAAACTATTTCTCCGAAGAAGCAGGTGGCGTTTGTGAACAATGTCAAGGCAGACTACACCCTGTTCATTATGTCAATAGAGCAAAGGGTGATGACCAGTATTTCATCAAGGGAGAGGTGTTGCATTTCAGTAAATACTCACCAAGTAGGCTCTACGGGCAATCTCCTGTTCTAACACTGTGGAATCACATTACTACTCTAATTGCAATGGAGAACTACGTCAATTCATCATACACCAAAGCACGTATGCCTAGAGGATTGCTTGCGGTTCAAACTAGAAACATGGATTCGATGAAATCATTTTGGCGTAGCGTCAAGGAGAAAATGGAGCAAGACCCACACTTCATTCCTGTAATGGGTATAGAAGCAGAAGGAGGAAAAGGTTCAGTTGAGTGGGTCAACTTCATGGATAGCATCAAGGAAATGGATTACATTGCAGTCAAGGAAGACCTGAGAGACAGGATTTCTGCATTCTATGGTGTTAGTAAGATATTCCAGAATGACCCATCCACTAGTGGTGGGTTAAATAACGAAGGACTACAGATTCTAGTTACAAACAGAGCAGTAGAAATGGCACAGACCATCTGGAATAATTACGTGTTCCCATTTGTCACAGAGCAATTCGGAATAACAGATTGGGAACTAAAACTACCACCATCAGAAGAGGAAGACCAAGTTGCTGAGAAGAGACTGAGAGAAATCGAAGTGGGCATTGCAGGACAAATAAAGAATCTAGGGTTTGAGGTAGATATGGATGATGAGGGCAGATTCATCTTTACAAAGGAAAGACCAGAAGGAGAAGGTAAGGCACAGGGTGCAATGGGTTCCGATACAGGTGGAGGTGGAGAGTTCAAACCAGACCCATACGCAGGTACGAACATAGACCAATCTAGATTAGGAGAAATGATGGAGGCAGGACAGAGAAATACAACTCTAGAGGAAGAGGGACTACCTGCTAAGGTAAAAGGAGAGGGTGAAGGAAAACCTCAAGAAAACCCACCTGCCGCTAGAGCCAAACCGAGAATGAATGTTGGTCCAGATAAAAGACTTACAGGATTACCAAGAGAAGCAGGAAATGAGAATGTGGACAAAAGAACTGAGAGGCGAGTCGGTTGAGCAGACTGCTTGAGATAGCAAGAAAATGGAAAGAAGAGATTGACAAATTAAATGCGGAGACAGACGAGAGAATTAGATTATTTGTGGAGGAAGGAATATGGAATGGCAAAAAATATTGAAGTTGAAAGGAAACCAAAAGAATATTGATATGAACGATGACGATAAAATTACCGAAGAAGACTTTAAGGCATTGAGAGAAAAAGGTGAAAAAAATGAGTGAAGAAAAGAAAGGAGTAAAAGAATTGAGAGTAGAACTCAATAAAGCAAGAATGGAAGAAAGAAGGGCAAACAACTCTAACGTTACAGTTAGCAAGGACTTTGCAATTGGAGTTCCACAGAAGACCGAGGAAAAGAGAGTAGCACCCAAAGAAGTTCCTAACGTTGGAGTAAACCCAAGAAAGAAAAAAGGCAACAGAGAAAATATACCGTTTTATTAAGTGAGATACATGGTTTTAGAGGACTCCTTCTTTGATATTCTCAAGTACAAGGAACTTGACGAGTATTTGGAAGGACGAAGACAGCGTAGTGAAGAATACGTCAAGAGAACAAAGGAAGAAAAAGAGAAAGAAAACCCAAAGCCAAAGATAACAAGGGTTCCCAGTAAAAAGAGAACAAAGGAAGAACAGAAATTCTATGATAAGAAGAGAGAGGAGTTTTTTGAAACTCCAACATCTTCAACAAGACTACGAACTAAACCTTTAGGAACTAAAGAAAGAGTCTCAACGTCAGTACCATTAGAAAGAGTATTAGCATTAGTTGAAAAGAGACTAGATTATTACAAGAAGGAAGTATCTAGATTCAGAAAACCAGATGCATTCTACGAGGAAAAGATATCTAGTGGTAAATTAAGCAAAACACAAAAACAAAAGTATGCTAATCTTTTAGCAGTAAGAGATGCAATAAGACAATTAGAAACAATACAAGAAATGAATCCTCCTAGTCAACCTACAGAAAGACCAGAGCAAGAACCAGAAGAAGACGGACAGGAAATGAGCCTGTATGATATGCTAGAAAGCAAAGTTACCGAGAGTCAAAAAAACGAGTTGAAACAAGCAAGAAGAACAATGCTAGATTTGAGACTAAATGATACTCTTAGTCAAACTGTCTCAAAGTGGGATACTGTTAGACGATTACAGAGGCCACTAAATCGTGAGATACAGGATAAGATAAGAGATACTCAAGAGCAGATTAAAACTTATCAGTCTCCTATGTTTGAAGGAATGGAAGTACAGGGAAGAGAGAGACTCATACCTCAGTTAAAAGAAAAACTGGAGAAACTGAAAAAAGCACAACAGACATTTGGCAAGGTAATCTATAGTATAGACCGAACAGAATCTGGTGAGATGGAAGATTCTCGTACCTTGCAACAAAGAGATGGACCTAGTTTGATGAGAACACTTCTGGAGACAAAGGCCACAGGACAAAGTTACCAGACCGTTTGGAAGATACTGATAAGGAAGTACTTCAGGGGAAGCAAGAAGGAACAATATCTGAATGCAGTAAAGAGAAAGACGGAATACGGTAACAATCCCGCTATGGACAGCGAAGGAAACAGAATTCCTGTTTTCAGAGGAATCAAACTAGACAAAAAAGATAGGAAGGTGTTGTTAGACACGTACTCCAATGGGCAGAACGGTTGGCAGATATTGAGAACTATACTAAGAGAAAAGGACATCATGTTGCCTCAAAAGGTCAGAGAACCGATGACAGACACATTTGAGAGAATACGCTCTGCAAGAAGCAAGGTTCCTAAATTGGAGAGGGACATGGTTGAATTAGAAAGGATTCTAGAAAGTAGCGACCCAGAAGACGATGTAGATTACATTACTGGCGCAGATTCACATGAACACATACAACAATTACTCTTCCTAACTGAGAAGACATATAGAAACAAGAAAGATGTGTTGCCTAGTGATAGAGATGTGCAACAGAACAAAGTCACTCAAGAAGGCAAGGACAGAGCAGATGAGTCATTACAGAAAGTAGGGGATTTCTATGGTAAACTTGCATATATTGCAAAATACATCAATGAAAATCTAGAACCGTCAAATCACATACAAGTTTCTCCAAGTATTCTAAGACAGAATAACATGTCATACGCTGATTTGGAAGACTCGTTTGCTAGTTTGTTATCTGAGAGAGTCAGAACTATTCTGGAAAACCCAGAGAACTGGCAAAGCAGACGGCAAGTGCAAAGTGCAAGAGAAGATACCTCTGTTCGTAGACTCCAAGAAATACTGCCTAGACAAATATGGGAAGAATACGTAGAGGAAACCAAAGATACTGAGGGTATGTCTGAGGATGAAATTATACGCATGAAAAAGGATTGGCTTGAGTCTAAGGGATATGACCCTAATTTGGTGTTTGGAGGAATAGGAGCATGACTAAGGAAAGAATACCTCCTAAGATAGAAAGTGACCCGGAATTTGCGGCTATGCGTGAAGCAGGTCAAGCGGCTCCATTGTCTCCAGATTTACTAAAGAAAATAGAAACTGCATTGAGAGGTCTAGAGTCCATTCTACAGGAGATGAAATCCGAAGGAATTAAATCAACAACCGAAACTAACGTTGGATACGGATATAGTCCGTTAGACGATGTTTTGGGTGCGATTGGTATGTTGAGTAACGCATTGAAGTGATATTATGTGGCAGGAAATTCTCAAGTCTTCGGTTTTGGAAAAGGTTGATTCCAAGAAAAGAAAGAGATTGAAGAAACTACTACAGGCATCACAACCCTCTGAGTTTTTTGGGCAGGACATGACTAAGTTATCTTCACTATTAGATGAATTCAAGAGTCTGGATATGAAGAAGGATGAAAGACTACAGAAGAAGATAGAAGTCTTTGAAGAGAAGAACCTAGAAATACTTGCATCTGCCGCAGAGGTGCGTAAGGACTACGAAGTATTGTACGAACAAATGAGAAAACTAATTTATCCTAAGCAAAAGAAGGTGAAAAAAGAATGAGTTGGCAAGATGTAGTCAAATATGAAACACCCGCAGAGTATCATGCTTCAAATGCCGCATATAGGAGAATGTGGGCAGGAGATGCGGCGGATAGATTACCAGAAATGGCGGCTTGGCCCGAAAAGTTTGATGACGCATTCAAGGAATTTAGAAGTCTTGCTAGTCAATATTTATCCACAGATGAACGAGCAGAAAGAGGGTTCATGTCTAAATTAAATGAAATAAAGAAACTTGCATTAGAAGAATGGGAAAAATATGTTTCACAAAATGTGCGATTAATAGAAGAGGCTGGTTCTGAAAAGGATAAAGCCAAATTAAAAGAAAATAGACATTGGATGAAGGGTGGAACTATCCGTAGTCAAGAAGAATTATACCCACCTAAGAAAAAGGAGTGATAAAATGAGTTGGAAAGATGCACTTCTAAAAGACGACAAAGGCTTAGGAGATACCATAGAAAGAATTACTACTGCTACAGGGATAAAGAAGGCAGTTGATTACATCTCAGAAAAGACAGGTAAAGACTGTGGCTGTGACAGAAGAAAAGATGCGTTAAATAAGAGGTTTGAATATGAGTGAAGAAAATGAAATGTTAATTCTACTAAAGGAACTAGTAGACAAGGTGAAGAATCTAGAACAAGCGGTATACAACAAGGATAACTTGTTGATGAAGTCAGGGTTTGTGGTACATGAAAGCCCAAAGCCACATATAGAGAACACTCCTACGAGTGGCATTACTACTGATACCGTAGGAGAAATGTCTTGGGATGAAATACACAAGATGGCTGGAAATTTGAAGTGATAAGATGGATTATGGAAAGAACACAAAAAAGTTGGAATTAGCAGAAGCGGCTATCGCTAAGGCAAAGGAACTCCTAGTTGAACTAGGAGAGAATAATGGCATGATGGTGAAAGATGACTCTGAGATTGTAAAGGTCAAGAGGCCAAAGGCACAAGAAGAGAAGACTAAGATTCCCAAAGATGCAAATAAAGCCCAAGCCGGAGACATTAACGAAGGCTGAGTGAAATGAATGCCACGTTCCGGTTTAATGTTTGACAAGAAAGACAAACACCTAACCAAGCGTATACTAACTTTTTTTGAGAAAGTTAGATTCTCATATCTTTCCGCAAAGGAAGACCCTGCTGAGTATGGCAGTAAGTGGAGAGAAACGGTAAAGTCAATACAGAAGCAATTTGATTCTCTGAATGATTTCGCAAGGGAACTAAAGAAGTACATAGACGAAGAACTGCCTTTTGAAAAGGAAGCCATGAATCCAGAAAGCGTACAGGCTGAGAAACTATACAAGGCAATCAAAGAAATGCGCTTCAAATCGGATGAGGTTAGTGACCCATTTGGTAAGCAGATAGGAAACGACAAGGTAGTTGATGCCTTACTTGAAAACGATTCCTTGTTCATTTCCTTCATTCACTATGCATTACGCTCTCACTCAAACACATTACCTGACAAAGTGTTGGATAAGCATGGTTTCAAACCCGATGAAATAACGATGGGAGTGCCGGGTTTGGACTTAGAGCCAAAGGATATTCCACTATACATCTCAGAACACTATGGTGATGACAAAGACACTAAGAGATTGAAATCCAAGTTCAAGACTCTGTATAGGGACTTGAAGGAACTATTCAATGAGAAATACGGTGGAGAGGACTGGAAGAATCTAGTGCAGTTGGATGTCGCTAAGGCAGAAAAATCAGAAGATGAGAAACTAGGTTTCCTAATACCCAATAAGCCGATGTATAGAATCTTTGAGATTGATGACATGAAATCATTGAAGGGGCTAAGTGGGGAGTTCATCGTACAAGAGAAGTATGATGGTATGAGAATACAGATTCATAAGATAAAGGACAAGATAAAGATATATTCCTTCAATGAGAAAGACATCACGGATAAATGCCCAAAACAAGTCGAGGCAATGAAGAACAAGGCATTCCAAAATTGCATATTGGATGCAGAACTACTATTGTTCAAGGATGGTGAGCCTCTTCATAGAGCAGATACAGTCAAGCACGTATTCAAGAAAGGAACCGATGGTGATTTGAGAGCGCACGTTTTTGACATAATGAAACATGATGACAAATCTATCATAGAGGACACTCTTAGAGAAAGAATCAACATACTTTTCTACCAATATGCAGAACATTCCTCGGAAGATTTGGCTTTCCCATCCAAGAAGGATACTAGGATTGCTGACTCTATTGATGAAGTGGAAGAGTACTCAAGAGCAATAATGGAACTACCTGCTTCTGAGGGAGTGGTGATAAAGGATATAGAATCCACATACTATCGTGGAGTAAAGAAGAATCCAAAATGGATTAAGTGGAAGAAGTTCGTTGATTTGGATGTAATAGTTCTAGATAAGAGTAAGACAGGAAACAATCTACATTCGTACACTATGGGAATAGGACCATTGATGGAAGAAGATGCGGAGGGAATGAATACCGTTATTCTAGATGGGGAAGAGTATCTGGTGGTAGGTAAGGCTCTGAATACAAAGAAGTCGGTACAGGTAGGTTCAATCATCAGGGTCAAAGTAGATGAGGTAAAGAAGAAGAAAGACGGCTACAGTCTTTATTCAGCGAAACTTATTGAGATACCTGAAGTAGAACTACCGGACAAGATAGAGACACTAGAGCAATTGTCCAAGAAGACAAAGAAATCACTAGCGTTGGTTACTGAACTACCAGAACTGTCTAGAGATGTAGGCAGGGCATTCAAGGTTAGAAGTGGACTCAAAAATAGGAAGGAAGAGAAGAAGTCGTTCTATATCACAGACAACATACATGGAGAAGCAGAAATAATTCTCAAGTCTAATTATGAAGGATACACAATATATGGTTTTGAAGGTGATAAGTTGATGGAGAAAAACGCAGTATACAACCTTGAACTCTGGAAGAACCAACTAGATGAAATGCTGGAGAAGGCTACTGAGGATTTTAGAGTTGGAGTAATAGATTACATTAGGAGAAAGGGAAACAAACCTATGCATTTCAATGAAATACTTGAATGGGTTAAGATACATTTAGTAGAGCCATTTGAAGATATATTTGAGAGCAATGACAGTAAACTGTTAGAATTCCTAAAGGAACAGGATAAACACGGATTAGTTTTCAATGGTAAGAATATGACTTTCAAAACCGATGAGGGTATAATAATCAAAGAAGAAACCGATGAGGGAACTTTCATTCTAAAGAAAAGAGAGGATGGTAATTTAGATTTCATTATCAAGTTGGGCGACTCCACAAATGCATGGACTATTAGGTTAGAGAAATCGGCAGATATCTACGACCTGTTTGGTAAGTCTGGTAAGTATCCTGCAATAGTTGCTAAGACTACAGGAGATGGAATTACAATTGATGAGGGAGACTTGAAGTTTGGAATGCAGAAAGAAGGGTATCATGAGTATCGTTTAGATGGTGATAAATTCAAGACTCGTATGCATTTTAGAGTAATACCTGTAAATGAAAAAAGAACTTGGTTGGCATGGACAGGAAAGAAGCAGGATATGCTTACAAACAAGGGAGATGACGAATTGAGAGACATTACTAAAGATAGATTCGCTATTTTACCATTTCCAGAATAACCAAATCGTTGATATAGTAAAACTTTAGATTTTCGGGGAGTGTTAGCCTCCGAGGGAATACTATTGAAGAGTGGTGAAGGATTTTTTGACATACTAAAATCAGCAAGTGGACTAGTAATCGGAGGGTATGCATCAATAGAGGTTGTTGACAAGCAGAACGACCTAATTACATTAGAAGCACTAGATGATGCAGTTAAGAAATACATGGGAGAACAGAAATACAGGAATGTAATGTCTAACCATTCAAATGTTCAAGTCGGGGAGGTAATAGAAAACTACCGAGATAACAACGGTATACTACACAAGACTGGTGTAGATGACGTTGGTTTCTATGTCGTCATTAAGATGAGAGATGACATAGAGAAGGCAAAGGAAATTTCTAGAGGTATCCGAAAAGGGACACTTAGGTCATTTAGTATAGGAGGACAAGCAATTTCTAAGAAAAGCAGAACATCTGACAGTCTAGGAACGTACAACGAAATAGACAAGTTAGAACTACATGAAGTAACAATCTGTGAAAAAGGAATTAACCCGGAAGCAAAATTCGACATTTTGAAACAAGATGTTGGAGGTGAAAGACAAATGAGTGAAAAACTGGAAAAAGCCCTTACTGAACTCAACGATTTGATTGGTCAAGTCAATGAGATTCGTAAGGAAGGAAATGATGAGATGGCAAAGGAGATGGAATCTATGGATGAAGATGAAATCATGGA
>TARA_R100000329_G_scaffold822_2_pt1 | contig 11439 bp, 26 predicted proteins | sample TARA_R100000329 | Tara Oceans TARA_R100000329 (sample SAMEA2620783) | marine metagenome | biome: marine biome (ENVO:00000447); feature: surface water layer (ENVO:00002042); material: "saline water (ENVO:00002010), including plankton (ENVO:xxxxxxxx)" | depth 5 m | reverse complement strand
AATAGATATATCAAAACACATGGATATTCAAATGAAGTATGATGTGTCCGCTATACCTACAGTTATTATATTTGATAACGGAATAGAAAAAGAAAAGTTTGGAGCCACTGTTATGTTTCAGTTAGATGCTGATAAAAAAACTGTACAGAACTCCATTGACACATTATTACTAAATAAATTTAATTAGATATGAATTGGATAAACTCTTGGAACAAAAGAAATAAAAAAAACAAAATAGAAATACAAATAAGACTTGGATACTTAACATTATTTGAACTTTACATATGTGCTGAAAACTGTGAAAAAGATTGCGGATGCAAAAGAATAAGATTAATGATCTTAAACTTTGGATTTGAAATATAAAAATGTTATTAAATAAAAAAAATACAAAAGGTCCAAAGACTAATAAAAAAAAGCAAAAATCTGTAGAGGAAAAAAGAGAGGAGATAATGAATGCTATAAATCAGGTTGTTGAAAATGATGACACAACAAACCCTGAGGCTTTACAACATTTATTAATAAGCACAGCTTTTTTAGAAAACTCCTTGGGTGCTAATAAAGAAGCTTATAACAGAGATTACACAAATTCTCAGTGGTCCATTGATGATAATTTTCTTAATGATATACTTACTAAAAGTGGTTTTGCTGTAGATGAAAGGGGTCAAAAAACAGATCAACTTAGAAATAATAATTATAATAAGTTTTTACAAAGAGCTGGTTACGATCCTGGTGATAGTGAAAGCATGGATCAGTTTGTGAAGGATTTGGAAAATGATAACGCTTTGACTGGGGCGTACATGGCTAGGTTAAAATATTCTCTAAACCCAAACGCACCACTACCTGAATTAACAAAGGAGAGTGTTTTTAAAACTTGGTATGGTGATTATAATGCGGGTGGAATTGAAGAGGGATCGGAAGAGTATAATAAAATAACAAATACTTTTAATGAGTTTTACGATGAATTTTTTAAAAAAACAGTTCCTAGTGAAACCGAAGAGGATGGGCCTACTGGAATGACTCCAAAGTTTATGGATAAAGGCACTGATATTTTTAGTCCTGGATCTTTGATATAAGATAAAAAAGAATTATATTTGATAAATTATTAACAATTTAAAAAAAAATAAATGGCAACAACGACTGCACAAATTACGTTAACTTCTACTGATCTATTAACAGATTCATTAAGCTTAACATCAACAGCTACTTTGTTTGATGCTGGTACTTCAACTGGTATTACTCAAACTGAAGGTTTGTCTAGAAAAATTACAACAGCAACTTCTGACGTTACTTTATTTGATGCTACACCAGCTACAACTTACGGTGCTAACAAAGCTCACAAAGTATACATTAAAAACTGTTCTACAACTAGATCGGAATATGTAGCTGTAAAGATAAATGGAGAGGAGATAGGTAGATTATATGCTGGAGACTGGATGTTTATGCCTTGGAGTGCTCACGATGATAATAACGATATTGTAATCGCTCCTAGTGTATCTACTAGCATGACTTTTGAGTACATGTTATTCATATCTGCATAGTAAATGTATACTAAGGATCAAATAGAAAAGGCTGTAAAGTCTAAAGGTTACGTATGGTTTGAAGATCCTAAGGATAAGGGTTATGATGTAAATATTGTTGGGATAAGAAACTCTGAAACAGGAGATGAGGTAACCAATAAATTTGATGATAAAATAACTATATCCTATAAAGTAAATGGTGAATGGAAGTTTCACTGTTATGATTGCACAACAGATCCAGGAAGATATTGGGTAGAGAATATAATGAGAAAGGAGGGGGTGGCCGCTTTGAAAGAAGGCCAGTACAGAAGATCTCACAAGATAAGACTACACGCTGGCAAATATCCAGCACTGGGTCAACAAAATCCCGTTACAGTATACAGAGATGCTAATAAAGATGGTTGTTATGATCTAAGCGATGATAATACGCAGACTGGATTGTATGGTATTAACATACATAGAGCTACAGCTAGAGAGGGAAAGAAATCAACAAAGGTTGATAAGTGGAGTGCTGGGTGTCAAGTTATAGCGGCCAATAAAGATTGGAAAGAGTTTATGGACATTTGTTATAAAGCTAGAGAGATCTGGGGTAACAATTTTACATACACTTTGATAGAATCAAAAGACATAATTTAATTGTTAATAAATTTTTTAAAAGCTATTGTGCTAAACAATACTTTTTACTATATTTAACTATGTGAAACATATTCTGTTTTTCATGGTTTTTAGTTTGACAAACCCGTTGGCTCCCCGCTAGCGGGTTTTCTTTTTATTTAGGTAATATTATATTACTTTTTTTAGAAGACATAAAAACTCCTTTTTCAAGATCAATAGTTCCATCACCATACTTCTTACTAAGCTTAGTATTCATCTTTCTTTCTTTTGTCACGTTACCTTTATATCTAGCTATCATATCTTCTTCCATTTTATCTAGATCATCTAATCTAGACTCCAAATTAATTTGTTCTATTTTAATTCTACCTAGTTCGTAGGCTATCATTCCATTATCCGCTCTTGCGTTTCTTATTTCTGATATTTCTTTTTCTTCTAATTTGTGTTCCATTTTATTTATTTTTATTATTTGACTTTAATTTTTCGATGGACCTTCCTCCGAAATAGGATCCCACGATTGTTATCAAAACAATTTGTAAAAGATCGGTCCATTTTTCTTCGACATGAAACTCTATAGTTCCAGCATCAATAAAGATTAATAACATAGTGCATACTAGCACAAAGATAAGAGTCATTGGTCTTACATTTTTTGACAGCCAAGAGTCTGAAGACATGTCCGCCTTCCATCTATCCGTTACGTTTCTTTGTAAATCATTCTCAGAATCAAGGAGCATCTTCTTCATTTCGTTTTTCAACTTCATTTTCTCCTCTTTAGTGGTAACCACATTGTCTATAATATTTCCTGCGTCACCAACTAATTTATTTAATATTCCTTTTAACATCTTTATTTTTTTTAATTATCATTTCCACAGCCTCAATGACTTGTTTTTGAGTGCCAGGCATATAAAGATCGTAAATTTTTTTCTGTTTCACAAGTGACCTTTTAAACATTTTCCACCTTAGGTTGAAGGCTTCAGTCCTAACTCCTTTACATTCTATGATCCAGCCTTGATCCAGGTTAACAAAGTCTGGTAAGTAAGTTGCTTTAGATATTCTATTTGATACTTTAAAAAAAACATTCTTACCCTTGCTTACTTTCTTTTCTATACAATCTCCTTCATATTTAAAGCCATCTATAATAGTGAACCTTACATTTTCGTAATCAAAAGGAACCTTGCGTGAAGTTAAGTATTGATAGGTAAACCTTTCTAATTTAGATCTAAACTTTATTCCTTTGTAAGTGTTAGTTGTAGCGTTTCTAACTTTCTTATTTTTACTTCTTCTCTTGAACATTATGGTATTCTATTATTTTTTTATATTCTTTTTCATTATCTTGTCTATCATAAAAATGATACAGACCATTTATTTCTGGAGCCAAAACAATCTTATCACCATTGTCTAATAAATAAGTTTGGTAGTCAACAAAGTAACCTATATATACCCAAGGATAATAATACCCTATGTTATCATTTTTTTTTATTCTTATACCGTAAGGATCTACATAAATACTAAAGTTTCCCTCTACCTTTTCTGCATATATAACCTCTTGGTTTTCTGATAAGCTTTCATATACTTCATCACAATAGTATTGACCTTCATTGATTTGTGCGACTAACTGACTCCCCAGTATCATCACTAAAAAAATTGTTTTCTTCATAAGCTATAAATTTTAATTTATCTTGTTTCATAAAGAACATAAGTTCTCTATCCCATAAGGAACCTGGCCTTATATTTTTCATCCCTAACCATTTAACAGATCCAACAACATCCTTTACCCATATATATCCTATACCATCTTGAAAGGCCCATATAATACAAACAGGTCTACCCTCTTCTATCTGTTGTTTTTGACAGTGATGTAACTTTCTAACAGAAACTCTTACATAATCCTTCTGACCAATAGTTTCATTAACACCTTTTACTTCAGCAAAACCAACTTCAGATAAAGTTTTTTGATCAAACAATACAGCATCAACCTTGCTTAATGATTCAAGTTCTGCAAAACCTAATTCATGTTCTTGACAAAGTAAGCTTAATGCTCTTGATTGTCTTGCTCTATCTATTTTTCTTTCATATCTTTTTTCTTTCATTGATGTTGACTTTGTGTTATTTTTTTCCATAGACTATGGGTGCAACTTATACCATCTAAAGGACAGCTGTTACCAAAATCTAGGTATCTACCAGATCTTCTATCATACTTAAGTTGTTCTTCTCCTGGTATACCTACAAGTTTTTGGAACTTAACCTTTTGAACAGTGAACCTAACAGAAGTATCATTAATATCCATGGAGTCATTTCTATGTATACATATGACATTATCAGCTTTATTAAACCAGTTCTGACTACCACTTATATCATAAGCTGTTGGTTGTTTGTATCCACCTCTTTCATCCCTATCCATCTTTCTAGGGTGTGCTATAATAATAAACTTTAGATCATTAACTTGTTCAAACCTTCTTATTTTTGTTAAGCATTCCCCTATGTAAGTTGTTTCATCCTTGCCTCCAAAGTTATGATCAAGTTGATTAAAGGGATCAAGTAAACAACCCTTTATACCATACCTCATTACAAGATGTTTAAACTTTGATAATATATTATCCAAAGAGAAATCATCTTCAGGATAAATAGCAAAGAAATGATCATGTAAAAAGTTTATAGCAGTTTCATAATCATGCAAACTCATTCTATCTTCTACATCAATATCAGAAGTGTTGCCTATATACATTTCCGCTAGAGTATCAAATAGATCTCCAATAGGATAATTCTCAGGTGAAAACACGCCCCACTTCCAACCATACATTACTGATGCGTTTAGCATAATCTGTAGGGCCATCATGGTTTTTCCAGATCCTGGTATACCAGTCCACACATCCAGCTCTGATGTTCTTAAAGTATAATGATTATTTAAAACACTGTAACCTGTTGTAAGACCTTTCTTTTTACCATTGTTAAACACATCGATCATATACTCTTTTTCAGAGTGAACGGTAAAAACTCCATCAACGGGGTAGGGTTCCGCTAAAGATATACAGTTAAGTATTTCATCAGGACCATGTTTAAGTAGCATCTCATTGGCGTCCTTTACTTCATCAGGAAACTTCACTAAGAAGCACCTTTCTCTACCCAACCTTCTACTTAATTCTTCTAACAGAACCCTTCCGTTCACATCATTATCTGTGCATAAATATATTCTTTTTTTATTTTCAAAATACTCCCAACAATTATCTAAATAAGAAAACTTATTGTTAAAGTTTTTTGTGCCAGGATTGGGTGCTCCATCAGGAACGGACACACAATTTATTACACCCGCTACTTCCATAGCTAACTTGTCCATTTCTCCTTCTACAATAAGAACCTCGTCACAATCATTAATATCATCCAAACCATAAAATATCTTTTCAGCATCCTTTACTTGTTTAAAATTCTTTTCTCCATCCCTATACTTTACATTAATAAGCTCACCATCTCTATAATAATTAAAACATATTACCTGCCTTTCTTTTGATACTTGAGGCATATACTCTTTCTTTTGTGTGATCTTATTTCTTTTTATAACTTCTTGTGTTATACCTCTGGTGCTAAACCATTGTAAAGTTTCATCAGAAAGATCTGTAGTATTGCTTAATGTTGGTCTTGAGTATTTAATTTTTTCTTTTTTTGTATAAGTTTTATGAGTATTTAGTATTCCGCTATCTCCACAGTGGTGACAAACATAAGCACCAGTTTCACTATTTATAGCTAAACACTTCTCGTTTTTTTTCTTACGATCATGCGAACAGTTATAGCAAATATGCCTTACCTCACTAGGAGCATTAGGTTTTAATTTTATTCTATCGTTGTTTAAACTCATTATCTAAATAATTGATCTACATCAAAGTCTTGTTTGACCTTTTCTTTTGTTATTTCTTTTTCATCTCTCCAATATTCACCATTCAACCAAGTCAAAGGATTCTTTCTATATTTTATTTCTGGTGTCGATTTTACATAATCTATAGCTGAACTACAAATCTTACTCATGTTGCTTAAACTGTATCTCATAAACTTTTCTTTACACTTATGCATACCAATCTTTTTATTATAACTAACCCAAAAGTTTTCAAACAAAGTATTCTTTGCTATTATTTCTTCGTCAGTATCTTTTTTTACTTTTATTTTTTTGTAAAGATTCTTTGACTTGAAGTGAGTATCTAGGTTTATGTAAGTTTGCTCACAATCCTCTATGGAGTTGTATGTAACAACCACTGGCATATCGCTATACTTTGTAAGCACATGTATTGTTTTTTCTATTCTAGTAAAACTTATTATTGCGTTACTATCTAAAGAAACAGTTTCTTTTAATTTTAAATACATAGTTTTTAGTTTAAAAAAAGGGGGTTCTAATTGCACTTCGTGTTATCCCCCAGTGCAAACCTTTGAGAAAATAATATCTACTTACAAGGAGCACCCCCTTAATTATTGATTTAATTAAAATGGTAATGGTTCTTCAGCCTTTTCAGTTTTAGCTTCAGGCTTAAAGTCGTTGATCTTAATGTAGTGAGTCTTACCATACTCATTTACACCGTCTCTGTTAGAACACATAGTAAGGTTTACATATTTCTTACCATTGTATTCGTAGACATGATCTTTGATCTTCATTAGATCAACACTAAAGTTAACAATAGATCCTCCATCGTTAAACTTTACTTCTTTACCGTTTCCACAGTATACAGTTTCATTTTTTGTTTCCATAATTAATTGTTTTTTTTGTTAAACATTCTTGTTAATTCATTAAGCTTTGTTTCAAATGATAAAAGACGGAGGTGAAACATCCTCATTGTCTCCTTTGAAACATCTAGCTCAACCGATTTATTATCGTGGTTTATCTCCACCATACACTCCATAATAGAGCGATATTTTTTACTGTAAGATCTACTAAATTTTAGATCCATTTCGTGCATTTTTAAAGCATGTATAACTGATGCGTGTGATTTATAACCAAGCCTTTCAGCTATCTCATCTAGTGATAAATCAAAGCAGGATCTCATTATACTGCAAACCATATTTCTTGCTTGAACGATCAGTCTTTTTCTACCAGATGTAACCATAAGTTCTTTGGGTGGCATCTTGTAAACATCTCCAACAACAGTTACTAAACTGTTAAATTTCTCTACCAATATATCATCCTTTAATGTTAAATAACTTTCTAAAAGTTTCTTCATAGTTTTCGGTTTTTAGTTTTTTCATTATTTGATTTGCATTCTTACATGGAAAAAGTTCAGGTGACTTTAAATACTTTCTTAATGTTGGTAAAGATAGTCCAGTTATTTTACTAATCTCTTTCCTAGTAACTTTGTTTTCTTTCATTGTTCTTGTTAGTGTATTCATAGTTTTTGTTTTAAATTATTTCTTGGTGAATATATTCGTAAGGATCTTGATCTTGATTTATAAAAAACTTTTTATAAACTTGTAATAAAAATTTATACTTATCCCTACCTGTTTCTAATAACTCTGGCCCACATATATATATACCCAGATTATAAGGTGGTGTTTTTTCTATAACAATAAATATAAATCTTTCAGCACCAAAGCCATCAGAATAATATGCGGACTGACGATCATAGGAATACTTTTTTACAGAATACTTAAATCCATTTGGACTAGCATCCATGGTTGTTTTTATATCAACCAAAGTTTTATTTTTATCGTTCCAATAATCTGCTTTACATTTACATAAAACATCCACATCATTATCCTTCCAAGCTTGAGGTAACTCTGATACTCCACCAGATAATAGATCCATGCACTCATGAGAAGAAAATAATCTATTTCTCATTCCTATTAATGAATCAAAATCATCTTGAGTTAGTATAGTGTTACCAATATTATCCTCCATAAATTTAGATATAATTTCCTTACCCTCCTTAGTTCTTTTATTTACATTAGGTTCTACAACAACTTGCTTGTCAAATTTTTTAGGCTCTAACATACATAAATGAAAAGCTCTACCAAACTTTAAAGCTTTTGTCTCAGGCCTTAGGTCAGGGTTATTACGATAATGATCATAATGAGCTGGACTTTTTGCAAGTAATCCTAATTGAGAATTAGTAATATATTTAAAATCTCCGTAATAGTTTTCGTCTGAACGAAACTTTTCTATATCTTCTTTATACATATTACAGTTGTTCTTCTAAGGTTGATTTCTGTGCGTCAGTCATATCATATTTGTGCATATGTTCTTTTACAAGATCGGGGTGCCCGTCTGCAATAGATTTAAGCATGGCCTCAAATATTTTGGTAGTCATTTTTTTCTTACCCTTTGGTTTTGGTTTTATAGATTCTTGTGCTATAGCCATTTGAACTTCATTTGCAGAAGCTACAGATGAGTCAATACCTATACCAAAATTAGCTAAAGCTCTACCCCAAGCAGATGTTTCACAATTCTCCACATGACTTGTTTTATTAATATAACTTGAGTTTTTTGTTTCGTGTGCATGTCCTGTAGCTACAATCCTACCACTAGGATCTAAAACATTTGCCACCATTACACACTGATCGCTCGTGCATTCTATAATTTGTGTTGTTAATGAATAATCTTTGTAGTTATTTCTAAAGTATTTCAGTCTTTCTGAAACCTCTACATAACTCTTTCCTTTGATGTTTATTGTTTTTAAGTTTGACATATTTTATTTATTTAAATTAAACTAATTTATAGCAATAATAATAATAATCTTTCACTTTCACAACAGTTTATGAAAGTTTTTTTTACTTTACCATCTATTGCTTTCTTTTTTTATCAGCAAAATACAGTTAGACATAGGTTTTTTATTCTCTATTTTTTTCAAATAAAGACTGATCCTATCCCTATCTAATCTTTGCACTTTCATATCTATCATTTCTCTGGCTTGTTTTAGTACCATGTAGTTTGTTTTACCGAACCCTTTTTTTCCTTTTAAATTATCTATTGTTTCTTGATCTTCTAAGGATCTTGTTAACAATCTTTTTAATTTTAATTCATTAAGGTAGTCTGAACAAACTGAACTTGATAAGTTTTTACTAGGACTAATTGCCTTTGTTAATTTTGAATTATCTATCTTTTTCTGCATTTTTTAATAAATTTATTTGTTCTTCATTTTTTAGTTGAGATATGTAATTATATGCTTGGCTTTCTTTTTCAAAAAACTTGGCATCAGGATGTGATCTGTACATTTCTTCACTAACATTATCCCAAACACTTTCTTGTATATCGTATCTTTTTCCACTCTTTATTATAGTATAATAAGTTTCTCCTTCTTTAAATGGGTATTTTATATGATCGTGTATTTCTTGTAAAAAATATTTAAAAAGAAGATCTGCATCTGACTTTACTTCATCTTTATATACAAACCCTTGAAATTCATCTATAGTTTCTTTCCATATGGCTTCTTCTCCATATATTTCTTTTAGTTTATCGTTGGTTAGTTTTCTGGCTAGTGCTTTTGTTTTTATTTTCATTTTATTTAATTTTAATTAATTTATTTATTATATCTATGATCAAAAGAAATATACCTCTTGTGTATATTAACACAAATAATGATATATAAAATACTACGAAGTATATCCCTAGATCTCCTATTGTTTTCCAAAACTCTCCCATAGTTAAGAGTCTTCACAGTTATCTGCATACTCACAACCCTCATTGTATAAGTTGGAGTCTACTTGATTTATATAATCTACAAAGTGATTATACCATTTTAGTTGTTGCGATAGTGATCGTGCTTGTTCTTGAACACTAATCAATAGTTCTGACATTTCTTTTTCCATAATTTTATTTATTTACTATTATTTCTATTCTTTTAATTAACTCCCAAACATCAATGCCACCCAACTCAAATTCTTCTAATTGAAATTTTATATTTTTTTTTAATTCTTCCATAATTTTATTTGCTTTTAGTTAGTTATATTTTTTTATTTGATCCATTCGTTCCATAAATAATTCAGTATCTTTTATAAACTGATCTATATTTATTTTAGGTATGTTCTGTTCTTCTCTTAATTTGTCGATATGGTCTTTTACTGGGCCATTTTCGAATCTCTTTAACATTTCTTGTAGTGTCATAATTTTATTTGTTTTTAGTTAATTGTACTCTTATATATTCTCCATGCTCATCTTCATCTATATCAGCTACATTATATTCATCTGTTTCTATAATATCATCAACAACAATATCTCCATGTAGTTTAAATAATTCTTTTTTTATTCGTAATTCTACTATGTCGTTACCATAGTAATCTTCTATTTTTATTCTCATAATTTTATTTGTTTTTAGTTAATATTATCCCAATTAATTTCTCCATTTTTATTTATGTAGTCATTATCTATTAAATACTTTGCTGTTCTTCCGTAATGTCCTTGTAAATTCCAAGCCATTCCGTTTTTAATAAGATGACTAAACAATTCTAATGATTCTTTGTCATTTAAATCACCACATTCATAACCCATAATGTATTTTACTCTGTTTTCGTTTGTTATCATAATTTTTAGTTTTTAGGATTGTTAATTAATTCTGTTCCCTCAAAAAACCTATCAACATATTTTGCTTTTGAATTTCTGTAATCTATTGTACTTACATTAATACATTCAGACCATTCTAGATCATGAGTAATATGTTTTATAATTTTTTTTAATTGTTCTTCATCACAATAATGAGGAAAACTTATTTCGTGTCTTAATTTTTTTTTCATGATTTTATTTGTTTTTAGTTAATAATTCGGGCTTGTTTTCTTTTATCCAATCGTAACATCTTTTTTCATTTTCTGCAAATAATTTGCTTTGCTTTTTGTAATCAATGTTTCCATTTTTGTCGATCACAGCAAACTTTGAGTATAGAAAATGTTTAGTGTTATTGGAGTCAATAAAAAATACTTTCTTTTTATTGTGTATTAATTGTTTTTTAAATTCATTTAGTTTCATAGTTTTTAAGTTTTTAGTTAATCTAATATAGTAAATATTTTTCACTTCTCCAAACGAATACCTAGTTCTGTTGCTCTTTCGATCAAATACTCTGTATCGTAATCAATTTCCCCTCTATAATAAGCTAGTGCTAGTTTATCATCTTCGTTTGGTAGTATGTGTTCTTCTACAAATTGTTCTATTTCCATTGTTTTCATAATTTTATTTATTTAAGTTCATGTTTATAAATCTTATTTCGTCTGTTGATGTATTTATTTCCTCATTTGAAAAAGCTTTCTCAAAACCCTTTAAAGAATAAACTCGTCCTTGTTTCTCTGCCTCATATATAAATTCATCATCACTTAATTCATTTATCCATTCAATATCTACAACCCTATCATC
>TARA_R100000329_G_C7618641_1_pt1 | contig 11457 bp, 8 predicted proteins | sample TARA_R100000329 | Tara Oceans TARA_R100000329 (sample SAMEA2620783) | marine metagenome | biome: marine biome (ENVO:00000447); feature: surface water layer (ENVO:00002042); material: "saline water (ENVO:00002010), including plankton (ENVO:xxxxxxxx)" | depth 5 m | reverse complement strand
CATGGTCCAATGTTTTGAAGCGGGGTACCCCCCTCTGCTTCAAGTGCACGACGAGCTGGTGTTCTCAGTCAGGGATAAAGAGGACGTTAGCAACATCTGCAAACTCATGGAAGAAGCCGTTCCTCTGGATGTTCCAAACAAGGTTGATGCCGAGGTTGGAAAGAACTGGGGCGATTCTATGATCGCAAAAACCCAAGATATATCTTAAAATATACTGTAAAATAGGAGTCGAAATGGACACAAAAAAATGGAAAAGTGTAGCAATACGCAGAGAAATCGTTGATATAGCCGCTGAAATCGGTGAAAAAACGGAAAGACCTACCAGCAATGTTTTTGCTTTCGCGGTAAAACGTTTAAAAGAAGATCTGGAAAAGGGAAACCTCTCTGAAGTACCAAAACAGTGAAGCACAAAATACTTTACGAATCACCGTATGAGTATGGTGTGTTTTCTAGTGAAGCTCGCAAAAGCGGAAGGTTTTATGACTGCAACGGAGACAAGCTTCCTTCAGTAACTACTGTACTATCTGGAACAAAAGAAGGAGACTTCTTAAAAAAATGGATAGAAAAGGTTGGTGAAGAAGAAGCAGAACGTATTCGCCTCGAAGCTTCTGCCAGGGGCACATACATGCACAACATTCTTGAGAAACAAATCATCAACGGTGAGATTTGGGAATACAAGCCTGAGAACGCAGAGCAAAAGAGAGCTTTGAAGATGGCATGTACGATCATGGACCAAGGGTTTCCCAACATATCACAAGTGTATGGTTGCGAAGTATCCTTGTACTATCCTGATAAATATGCAGGTCAGGCGGATGTAATTGGAATACACGACAACGATCTTTCTATCATAGACTTTAAGCAGACAAACAAACCAAAGCGCAGACAGTGGGTTTGGGATTACTTCCAGCAACTTGCTGCATACTCTCTGGCACATAACGAACTGTACGGCACAAACATACACAAAGGCGTGATTATGATGTGTTCAGTAGACTGCTTGTATCAAGAGTTTGTTTTAGAAGGCAGTGAGTTTGACCGAGCTGCTGAAGCTTGGATGGATCGAGTAGAAAAGTTTAGTCTTCTGTCCAAGGAGTTGGAAGCTCAGGATTAGACAAAAGAGATATTTCACCACTGTCTAAAAAAGATTCTCTACCTGCTATTTGGTCTTCGGGCCATGGAACAGCACTTTCTCTATCCTCTCTTATTCTTTCATAGTTGTCTTGAAACCTAGGAGGCAGTATCCAAGGAGTGAATATTCCATTTTCTATGTTATTCAAAGTAGTGTTATCCACACCTTGTATATTGGTAAGCCTTGTATACTGTTCTTCAAGAATATCTGGGTCTACCTTTAATTTTTTAAGGTCTTGAAGTTTAAAATAAATATCTTGTTGTATAGTAAACCAAGCTCTTTGAGCATCATCGTACTGATCTAAAATATATTCTTGCGTTATACCTGTTTTTAAAACAGTCTCTGGAATAGCTGAATAGAACGAAGCGGGTGCGATGTTAGACTCTACATAACGTTTAAAAATACCATCGTCTGTGGCAGTGATAGATGTGATGTAATATCTAACAGCCTCATTCGGATTTGCTGTACTCTGCGTCATACCAGCAATTCTTAATAAAGCTTGTATCTCTTCAACTCTTCTTCCGCTCTTCGTATATTGATCCTCGTCCTCAGAAAAAGCTTTTATTAAATCTCTACCTTGCCTGTATCCTCCTGGTCCAGCGTTGTCCAACGCATACACAAAAATTGTTTTTAACTTGTCACCAAGGCTATCGGTAGGGTTATAAATTTGTCTACCTGTGTCTGTCTCATTGTTTATCAATTGAGCAGAAACTTCCGCTGCAATTGAAAGACCGTAATAATCTTCTAAAAATTGTATGGTAGCTTCAATAGAACCGTCCACAAGTGCCTCTGGAATCGATGCTTGTTCTTCCCCTCTATCTCTTACAGAGCTTTCAATTGCTGTATAAGCTCTTTGCAAAAAGGTAAACGGCATTAGGTAATCTAACAATATATAATCAAAACCTGTTCCATCATCTCTTACAGAACTTGTTGGTGCTCTTGTAGCGTTTTTGTTGTACTCCGCTCCAATTCCGTCTGCTGCTTCTAAGTCTTCGTCGTCTACATCATACATAACTTGACCTAAAGCAACCAATGCAGCAGGTAGTCCTACGATGGAACCTCCACCAATCAAAAGTCGTTTAGCCGCTTTTCTATGAAAAGGTCTTTGGTTTAAAAAAGACACATAAGGTTTGCCATCAGCTCCCATGTAAGCAGCCTTTTCTAAAGGCAGGCCAGCTTTTTCCATTAGCTCGTCAGGCACTCTATATGTCGCGTCTTTAACCTGCATTTGAACCAAGTTTCCACTGACTCTTATCATTTCTGTTGGGAAAGCAATAAAGTTTCCAAGAGGAAGTTTTCTCCAAAACTTTGCAAAAGCTCCAACATAATCATAGTTAGGAATAGTGTTTCTGGTTATATGCGCGGCCAAGTGTTTAGTGTAACTGTCTAAATCAGTCACGTTTCTATATAAAACAGCTGCACTTGATTTATATGTGCCAATGTTTGTCGTCAACGTGCTTGAATAATCTCTTAAAATTTCAAGTTTCAACTCGTCTGTTAAAGGAGGAAACCCATTTGCAACAGCTGCTTCTGACATTCTGTTTAAAGAATTTTTTATTTCAATAATGTTTGCTCCCCATGTCATCAGTTTAAAGTAGTCATCGGCAGCAGCGTAGGTTCCTTTAAGCTTTCTAAAAACAGCACCAACAGTTTTGTCTATAGCATAACCAGGCAAAGTCATAGCCGTGGTAAAAGCCGTTTCTGTGTTCAAATGTTTTAGTGAGTACAAAGCGTGCATTACTTTTTCAGCAGTGTCGTACTTACCCGATCCTATCTCATTAAAAATACCAAACGCGTCGTTAAGATTGGCACTTGTGTTTGAAATGCCAAGTTGTCTAGCAAGCCTCATTGTAGCTCTGGCTTCTCCAGCCGAGTTTCCTTGCCCTACTATATTTCCATCTTTGTCGTAAGCAAGTCCTGGAAAAAGTTCTTGCATAATGGTGTTGTTTGTAAGGCTCCAATCTCCTTGAATTAAATGCCCTCCTGCTGCAAACATTAGTGCCGCACCAAAAAAGTTTCTGGTTTGGGTTCCTGGACTCAAGACAATCATTCCACCTTGAATACCTGCTTTAGCTCTTAAAAAAGTGTTTTGGTAGATATTTATTACACTGCTCCAACTGTTCGCTTGTGACAAAGTATCTAATCCTAACTCTTGTGCTATTTCTTTAGTGGTCCACATACCTTTTAAAGGATTAAATTCATCTACGGTGGGTATCTCAAAATCAAACACCCCAGGAATTTTCTTTTGAGAAAACATCATTTCGCCAGGCATGTTGTTAATGTTTTTAAGATCTCTATAAAAATTGTGCATCTCTATAAGTTTTGCAACACGAGAAATGCTAGTAGCTGTCATTAAAGTCGGATCGGTTATCTCTCCCATCAAACGTCTTACAGCAAAAGGTATTTTATATCTTTCTTGCAAAAGCTTTGGACCTTCTGGAAGATTTACCGCCGTTGCTTCGTTTTTCATTTTCATAACACCAGGAAGACTCGCCATATCAGCGGAAGAACTAAAGTATGTTTGCGTTAAAATGTCGTCAACTATGTTTATAGCGTCTTGTCTTGTAAAAGTTGGGTCTCCTGCGTTCATGGTTTCAAGAGAAATAATTGCAGATTCAATAAGATTTTGAGCGGCTGGCGACCTAATAAAAGCAGCACTAAATTTTGGGTTGAACCCCAACTGGTTTTCAAACAAAGCAAAAGAACTTACAACATAAGAACCTAATTGATTTTCTAAAATCTGTCTTGTCGCTCCTTTTGCGTCTTCAACATCCCCTAACATTTCAGGAGGAAACTCGTTTAGTATTCTTTCTGTTAAAGCATCTATTGATTTTCTTGCTCTAAGAGCAGCTTTTCTTAAAGGACTTGTTGGCAAATCTTGCACAGCAACACTGGTTTTTTGGTTGCCTGCAATCAATGTTTTTAAATCATCTATTGCATCCGCGTTTTGTTCTGGGTTTTGCTCCAACAAATCTAACTCGTTTAAAGCCGCATTTTTTCCTTCTGGGTCTAGTTCAACCAAGGCTCCCGTTTTTCTAATAAAGTTTCTAACTTTTCTTCGTACTTCTTGTTCAGCTTCTAAAAACCTTTTTGTTTTAAACACACTGTCTTTTTTGGATGTTTCTTCAACCGCAGCTGCAATAATGGCTTTTTCTAAATCCGTTGCCATTTCTTTTGCTGTTTGGTTGTGTGCTCTTAAAGCTGCTTGAGTTTGTTTTTGTTTAGCCGTTGCTATTAGACCCATCTTACCCATTGGTCTAAACAAAGCAGACAAACGTCCTTTTGCTTTTGTAATAAACTCTCTTTGATCTAGAGGTCTACTGCTTCCAACAAGTCTCATACCTATAAGTTCTGAGTTAGGTATTTTTGAAATAGGGTCTACAATCAACTCATCAATTGTTTTTCCTTGATAATTATTTTCAAATTCGTTTGAGTCAATGCTGGCGTCTTTACCCGTTGCAATTAATTTACCTAGATTTTTTTCTGCCAATATTGGTCTACCACCTTCTTCTTGTGTCGCCTCATCAATTAAGTTTTCCAACTCTTTGTTTTCTAAAAACTGTCTTTGAAAATAAATTTTTCCTTTTTCATTTCCTAAATCATCGTACAGCATAACTCTGGCAGACATGGCGTTGCCTTGTTCAGACAAACTGTCTCTTGTGTTTATATCTATAGGCAAGCCTTTGGTTTCGTCCCCTTCTTTTCTTTGAACATTTATATCAACAGGGCGAGTCATTTTTTCGTTTTTCATTCGATTTAACTCGTTTATAGACATAAGTTCTGCAATTTCAAAAGCAAGTTCTGTGTTGCTCATTGAAGAAGTGTTGTCTATAGAATCTCTTGGACGGTTTCTTTGAACAGCTCTTATCAAAGCTTCTCTGTCATATTTTTCAGACAGGTTTTTTATATAATTTCTAAAGCCCGCTTTTCCCTCTAAAGATATAGTGATCGGCCCAGGAGCCGATTCTTTTTGTTGCATTTGAGAAGTCGCGTTAGCAAAAGCTTCTATTGAATTGTCCCAAGCTCCTTCCATTTCAGGGTTGTTGTAAAAGTTTGAGTCAAACGCAGGAGGGGTAAAACTGTATCGACCTTGGCCCCCCGCCCAAAGTGTGTAGTTACTCCAAGTCTCTTCAGGAGTTGCACCTTGAAATTCTCTTGACACATAATCAAAAAGCTCTTGACCAGCCATAGACTCAAATAGTTTTGTGTTTTCTTTAAACCGCTTTTCAAACGTTTCTTCGCTGCCCAAATCCATTTCAAGCGCTTCTTTTTCTGCGACTTCCTGAAACTGTGTTTTGTAGAAACCTTTTAGTTTTTCAAAAACTTGGTCCGTCGTATCTCCAGGCAAAACTGTAATGTCATTTTCTTCTGCCGCCTTCTTCAAAATGTCCATGTCTATAACAGCGCCTTCAGACAAATCTTGTCCTTGAGTTTCTAAATACTCCATGACTTGTCCTTGGGCAAAGGTTTCGAGAGTTTCCTCTATAAGTTCTTGGCTGTCTTTAGCCATCTTCTCTCGTTCTTTTATGTTCTTATACTTGGTGTGTCTTCTGTTTACACTAGAAACAACAGCAGGCGCCTCAAAAGCAAGCTCTCCCGCAATGCCCGAAGCAATACCAGTAGTAGGATCCAATGTCGGATCAACATATTTTTTTGTTAATAGGTTTGAAGAAACATTGTCTCCAGTCTCTGCTCCAGCTTGTAATACTGCTTGTATCAAAGATCTTTTAAAAGGCTCCACTGATCTACCAACAAGAGCAAGGGGAAGAGTTGCGGCATTAATGATTGAACTTAAACCAGATTTTTTAAGAGCGTAAAACTCTGCTCCCTCTTCGTCGTCGGGATTTTCTTCTAAATATTCAAAATACGAGTTTCCAAAATCTTGAGCAAATACTGTAGCGCCACCTAGCAACATTCCTCCAGCAAGTGCTCCAGCAGGACCACCCATTAAAAAACCAGCTGTGGCTCCTGCTCCAGCGCCAGCTAAAAAAGGAACAGAACCAGGTACTGCTTCTCCCAAAGTTTTAGCCCACCATCTTGAATCAGACAGATTTTTAAACTGCTCTGCTCCAGCGTCTCCGTACTTTGCTCTGTAAACTTCTCTCGCTGCCGCTTCTTCTAGTTCTTTTATTCCTTCTGCTCTTTTTTGGGCATCTTCGCTTTCCGCATCATCAATCGCTTGCTTTGTTTGTCTAAAAGACATCCTAGTAGCGGCGCTTCCTTTTTTAAGACTTTTAGCAAATATCTCTCCAAACCCCAGCTCTTCGCCTTCGGGCAAATCTTTTTCTTCTTCGGGTAGTGTTTTTTCAGGAAGGTCTTGATTGGCAAGGATTGCTTGTCTTCGCCTTAACTGTTCCTCAGTGTAGGGCATGTTACACTCCTTCGTTTACAGGCTCGTCTGTAGGCAGTGCTCTAAAATCGTTTACATAAACAGAAGATTTTTTAGGATCAAAGGTACCTCCGTCTTGTTTTACTCTTTGAATAACATAATCTGCGAAGCTAATTGGAGTACCATCAATATTTTTTATTGATGACAAAGACTCATCGTGCAGATCAACAATATCACCATGCCCCGTTATAGCAAGTTGAACAGACACATAATCACTAGGAAGAGCGGCGTTCCCTAACCTCCTAATAAAATTGGTGTCGGTGGCTTGTTGCATTACCTGCTTGTAAATTGCATCTTTCTCTATTACAGGACCTTCATCGTCATCAAAAATAACACCTTTTAAATCAGCTGTATATTCTGGGCCTTGTCCTTGTGCTTTGCTACTTAACTGATTTCCAAGTCGAATCATTTCAAGTTCGTCTGCTAGCACCTTGTCTCGCGCTGCTGCTTGTCCAGCTCTAAGTGCGTTGACCTGTTCAACAAAACCACCAAAACCACCTTGTTTAGTTAAAGGCACCGCCACTGATTTTTCAGCTAGTTGCTTACGCTCTTCTATAATCTTGTTTATTCTTTCCATTACCTGCTGTTGTTTTGTGGTGTCTACTTGTTGAGTGCCTAGCAAAGCAGATCCTCCCGCTTTTAAAAGTCTTTCTTTTTCTTCGTCAGAAAGCCCTTGCCACACATTCCAAGGAAAGGAACCTAATCCATACTGTGCAAGATCTTCTGGCTTTTGAACCAAACCAGCCAATGTTGATCCTCCCTCTTGCATACCCGGAGCAGTAAGCATGTTTTTAATTTCTGTTAAAAAGCTAGGTGTCAAAAGTTGCTCGTTAGGAAACGCTTCTGTGATACCAAATTCTTTTTTTAGTTTTTGCAAAGAATTAGAATAAGCCACACTCATGTTTTTTAAATAGCTTTGTATTTTTTCCATGTCTTTGGTCTTCATAACAAAGCCAGAAATTTCGTCGTAAAAATCTTGCTTTAAGTTTTTTAAAGCGTTTTCAAAACCACTAGGTCCTTGGTCCTTGGGCATTTCGCCCATAGCGCCCATAGCACCCATGTCCATAGAAACAGTTTCTTTTACATCACTAACCGAAGGACTTGTGGTGCTTGCCATGGTATTAAGAGCCATGTTGATGTCTTGATCGCCTTCTTCAAACAACGTAGGCGTAACTAAATCTCCAGTTAAATAACCTGGATACGGTACAGAACCTCCACCAACCATATTGACAGCGGAAGAAAACATTTTACGTCCTTTCCAATTCATCAGCCGAGCAATCCAAAATACTGCATGTAATTAGCTAAACCCGTTCCTGGTTGACTGCCGTATCGAGTATAAGATCCTTTTGGCAACATTGGTTCAAGCATACCTTGATACATCTGCATGCGCTTGTAAGGCTCCATAGCCATTTGTTGTGCTGCTTTGTATGGTGCATCATACATTTGTTGTTGTATGTTGCGACCTTGTTGTCCAAATTTGTCAAAAACGCCTATTTGATTCATCAAACCTCGTTGTCCAGTTATTCCAAGATTAGCAAAGCCTGAGCCAGCTTGCCCCATACTTCGTCCAAGGTTGCCATATTGTCCAGCCATGCTGCTAATACCTTGACCAAGCGCACCTAGCCCTTGTCCAAACTGTCCAAGCCGACCACTAATTTGTCCTAGCCCTTGTCCAGCTGCTTGTGCTGCCTGTTGTGCTTGGTTAAACCCTTGTTGTCTTAAACCACCAACCGCTTGCGTTAGACCACGGCCAAAGGCTTGTTCTCTTTCTTGCTCCATAAGACGTCCACGAGAACCACCAAACGCTCCAGAAGACACAGCTCGTGCTCTATCCGCCTGTGCTTGCGCTTGGTTTTGCTTGTTCATTTGTTCTATGGTGCCTTGAATTACTTGATCTTCGTAAGGGTTGTAGAACTGTTGTGCAGCCCCAGGAGCAAACATGTTTGCCGCTTGACCAGCCAAACCTGTGGCTTGACCATACATTCCAGCGCCTTGACCAAATATTTGTTGCGCCATAGGCAACGCACCAGCTCCTTGTTGCAATGTACCAAAGCCTTGTTGTGCCATGCCTGCACCTTGTTGTAGGTACGGTGTAAAGCCACCAAGACCGCCAGCTAATGTTCGTGCTTGCATTTGGTAAGGATCAAGCCCAGCAATTTGTTGTACAGGAATCGGTATAGGCTGTTTTGCTAAAGCTGCTGCGGATTCTAAAAACCCACGACGCATTGCCCCAGCATAAGGCTCGTCATAATAAGCTGTAGTTTCTGGATCTGCGTAACTAGCCATAATAAGGTCTCCCGTCTCCCATGCTGTTAATTTTTCTCAATGTTTCAATACCAATGGCGTCTACAGCGGGCTTTTGAATAACAAACTCACCCGGCTCTAGTTTTGCAAAAGTGATGTCTCCCGGTCTGTTTTCTATAGAACCACCGTGCTCGTATCCCATTCTTTCAACAACTTCAGGTGCTTCTTTTGCCAATGCTGCCAAACCTTCGTTCGGATATTGTTTTGCTTCTCCACCTACCATCATCGCAGGAGCAGCCATGTTTGCATACGCAACACCCGGCATTAATGCAGGTTGTAGGTTAATGGGTCGATAATCTTCACTACTAAATGCTTGTCCTCCGTAAGCCTGTCCTCCAACAGGAACATATCCTTGTTTGTCATTTTTCATCAAGGATTTTATCATAAGATAATCAATCAAAGGACTTCCAGAACTTTTTCCACCTATCATACTACCTAAAATATTTCCAAAAACGCCTCCAATGCCTCCTTGCATAATTCCACCAAGACCTAAAGCACTTAATAAAGAAGACATAAACCCTCTGTTTCTCGGATCAGCGTCTTCAGGAAAACTTGTTGGGTCTCCTTCTGCTGGTACCGTTGGCGTGCCTCCTGTGCCAACGTTTCTTGGATCATAGCCTGATCCTTCTCCTGGCGTGTTGTCTATACCAACAAAAACATCAGGACCGAGATTAAAAAAATCATCCCTGTAATCATCTAGGTCAAAAATAGCATCTCTTACAGTAGCGTAATTGCCTGTGTCAAAACTATCAGGCGAATTATACTTTGAATCATAATACTCGGTGTACAAGCGCGTATATTCGTCTTGAGGAGTTGTTGCAGCAAGGTCTAATAGCTGGGTATGGGTCAAATCACCACCATAAATTTGACTATAAGGATTGTTAGAAACCATCAAATTTCCCTCATTAACCATGTCTTCTAAATTAGGAAATGTACCAGCACTTGAATCATCCACATTGTAACCTTGTGAAGCTAGAATTGAAGGAGCAATAAGGTTTACTATTCCGCTAGCGGCATCAGAAAATACACCACCAACAGCGTCACCAACAGCACCATAATCCGCTGCGGGCGGAGGTGTGTAAGCTGTATTAATTGAATCATCTATAATATCATCTAAAATATCAGATGAGTAATCGTAATCAAAATCGTAAGCCATTTCCTTGTTCCTGTTTTCGTTTTATTCTAGCATGTTTTTTTGTTAATGTTTATCTTCTTGAAAACCCGCCACTGCTTATTTTACGGTCTGGTTGGTAGAAATCTTTTTTAGGAGTTTTTCCTTTCGCCAACATCTTATTAAGTCTTTTTTTAAAATTAGCTGCCCTTATTCCTTGGTTCATGGACTGTGCAACACCTGGCACTAAACCATACATAAAAGCACTGGGATCACCGCCTGTTTCTGCTAACCTTTCACCAATTCCTCCACCGTACATATCTTGCTGTTTAATCATATCAGCAATTTCAGAAACTCTAGGCTCTCTAGGCTTTCTTGTTCTTTTCTGAGCAGTCACTTCTATAGGTTGTATATCTGGATACATGTCAACATCTTCGGCTTGTTTTTCTGCAAAAGATTTTATTCTTGGAAAGAAGCGACTAGCTAGGTTTCTAAGTTGTGGTCCAAGCGTCCCACCTAGAATACCTTTTTGGTTTGGATCTACTTCTTGTATTTGGTTAAGCAAATAACCAAGCCCCGCTATACCAGGAGCCATTTGAAGAAGTTTAAGTCTGTTTCCTATTTTAGCTGCTGCTCCAAAAGGATTTTTACTAAAAGTCTCTTCAAGACCTAAACCTCCAATACCAGATGTTCCAAGACCAAGAAGACCTCCTTGATTGTTAATTAAAGAAACAATTGGACCGTATTCTTGAGCTAATCTTTTAACAGCCGCTCTTTGTGCCAAAATTCTAGCGACTCCTGAAGGACCAAGAGCAGGGTCAAAAAATCCTCTAGCCAATCGCGTTTCAGGTGTAGCTCCAAAAGCCCCTCCTCCATGCCACCGACCAGTCGGTCCTGCCCCACCAAAAAGAAAAGTGTCAAGAATTGAAGGCCCAAAAGAAATAGATTCTCTCGGTCCACCGACAGTAGTTGTTGTGCCTCCAGTTGGTAACTCAAAGTTTGGTGCAAAAGGATTTTCTGATTGAGTTACTTTACCACCTGGTTGATAACCTTTGTATCCAGAGGCATACGCAGCTCTTGCTTGTTTTGCAGCTTGAGCTTTTGTTGGATAAACCTTTCCAGATTCACCCCACTTATATCCTCCTTTTACTTTTTGTATCGGCATTATAAAGAAATTGTTGTTGAGCCGTTTGTAGCGACTGTTAATGTTCCAACAGAACCCGTGGCTTCAAGTCCTACAGGTGTTCGTGTTGATAAATCTTGCCATTGACTGCCTGTGTAAACTTGTAAAACACCTTTTGATGTGTTCCATACTACATCGCCAGCAGCAAATTTATTTTGTCCTATCTGTACATCAGTATATTGCGGAGTTGCTGTAGGATCAAATTTACCTAAATTTATTTCTAAAATACGCACCATTCTGTTGTACAAAGCAACATCTACAGCGCGAGAAGCAAGAGGCAGTCTACTGTTTAAAAGTTTTGCCACTAGCGTTTACCATCTGGTCGAATGTCAAACCGAGTGCTA
>TARA_R100000329_G_scaffold48554_1_pt1 | contig 11463 bp, 4 predicted proteins | sample TARA_R100000329 | Tara Oceans TARA_R100000329 (sample SAMEA2620783) | marine metagenome | biome: marine biome (ENVO:00000447); feature: surface water layer (ENVO:00002042); material: "saline water (ENVO:00002010), including plankton (ENVO:xxxxxxxx)" | depth 5 m | reverse complement strand
TTTTTTAGCAGCGGTAATTATTATAGGTTTTATAGCTCTTTTTATATCATCATCAAACTCAGCCTTATCGATACCATGCATTGTAAATATTAAATCTCCAAACGTCATGCCGTTATTAACCGCAGCGTCTAACATCGCCTCTGTGCTGTCCTCGGTTATTTCAGCGTCTCCTAATGGAACATCATCAACATTTACAGCTGTTAGCTCTGGATCAGCTTTAACTGTCTTTAAAACACCATCCATAACTTCAAATCTAAGCGTGCTAGTAAACCAACCGTATAAACTATCGTTATCTTCAGGTTTGAAATTTTGTAAGTGAGCTGTTATCTCTGAGAAAGCTTGCAGATAAGCTTCTTCGTAATCAAAGTTTGGTATGTTAGTAAACTTACCAAGTTTAGATTTTATATATTTTCCAATTAGTGGAAATATTTTATTAAAAGATCTTTCAAATCCTCCTTTTTTCCATGATTCATTTGTTTCACCAACTATTGTTTCATCAAATAAAGTTCTATCATCATCAGGGTTTACCTCATCTTTTGTTTCATACACAAAATCACCACTAGTATCATCAAAGTCTTCGTCGTAATCATAATCAAACCCACCAATTGACCACTTAACATCGCCTTCAGCTTCATCTTTTATGTCTTGTCTAGTGTCAGAATCTTCAGCAATATCACCTATAATAAAAGTTCCATCAGTCACTCTTTCGTACGTCTCATCTAAAAACTCAACAACTTTATCAGCGTCGTTTAAGCTTAAATCCTTTAATGGTGCGTCTTTGCCTAAAACTAAAGCATCCATTATCTCTCTAGCTAATCTACCTTCTACTATTAAAGGTCTTAGTTTTGGATATTGCTCCATAATAACGGCTATAACTTCGTCTATGTTAGCGTCTGGTATAGCTGACATAAACTCTGACGCGTTAATATTTGCATCTTTTAAAGATGTATATGGAAGTAATCTTAATTTAGCTTCAAAAAATAAAGTAGGATTTGTGGCTTCAAGAGCTGCCATTATTAACTCTCCAAAAGATCTGTATTTAGCTCTACCTTTTTCAGTCTTCATGTCAGCCTTTGTAACATTGTGTGTTGGCTCGTGTATACCAATTCCTAGTATTTCCTCTTTAGCCGAGTTTTCAACTATAATATAAGAGGTTCCATCAACGTTAAATCCAAAGTTACCATTTTCTATACCTTTTTTTAATACGTCATACTTTTGTTGAGATATTGAGCCTTGTTCTAACTGCTTGTCAAGAAGAGCAATAGCAGCTTCATTGTCATCAAGTATTTGTTCATCAGTAAATTTTCCAGTAGTAGCAGCGTTCTCTCTTACTTTGATTTCGTTATATATTTGAGTAGCTTCTTGCGTTAGCTCAAGCTTACTTGCTTTAGGATTTTTATTTCTAGCTAATTGAAAAGCTCTTTCAGCATCAAGCTCACCATCTGCTAAAGCTATAGTAAATGCAGAAAACGCATCTTTATCGGCAAATAAAGTTTCTCTTTGATTATCTAATTTTCTTATTTTGTCAATAAGAACTTTTTGTTTTCTAAGTTTATCTTCTCTAGTTAGTGAACTATCATTTTCAATATCATTTATAGATCTTTTAGCATCTTCTATTTTACTAGATAAACCTAAAAGTATAGTTTTAACCCAAGGCTTCATACTAGCTATCTTAGTAGTTAGCTTGGTTAGCTCCGTATCTATTATTGCTTGAGTTTCTTTTATTTGTTTTTTTAATCTCTTACCTTGCTCTGTGTTTTCACCAACTCTTTCTATTTCTAATTGATAACCAGAGATTTCTTTCATTAGATCTTGAACTCTAGCATTTCTAGTTCCAGGCGCTAACTTACCTAATATTATACCGCTTAAGGCTGGCGTCCAAGTAAAACCTATACCAAACAACGCTGAAGATAAAGTTACGTGATCCCAGTTTTCAAATATGTTTTTACCTGATACTATATTTTGAATAGTGTTAGCAGCTAACTCAGTACTAACTTCTAAAACCGGACCTTTAACCATTGATCCAGCAATATAACTTCTAGACAGAGTGCTTGTTATTCCCGTCGCCTGTATAGATCTTTTTATATCGTCAAAACCTTTAATAGCTTTATTTATTATTGGCAATGTAGCAACTCTAATAGTTAAATAATCGGTAAGACCAAAAGCAATAGACTGCATGTATTTATTAAAACCGCCTTTGTCTATATAACCCATAGATACTTCGTTGTCTACCTCATACATTCTAGAACCAAAACTGCCTACTCCTACTAAGTATGGGCCAACATAAGGAATTGCAAGAGTTACAAAGTTAGCAGCTTGCTCTCTAAGTGTTTGACCTGCAAAAATAAACATATTCTCTGCAGAGTCAAAAGCTTCACCAGCTGTTACATTACGCTTATACGTTGCTAATATATTTTGATACTCTTCATTGTATTTTTTTATACTAGCAAATTGTTTATCATAAAATCCTAGTGAAAGAAATTGAGTTAAACCGTAGCTTATATTCCTAGCTTGCAAGCCAAATTGTTTTGGTAAAAGAGCTATAAATTTATCTAAATTATCATAGTTTTTCTTTAATAACTCAATACTAACGGCAAGATTTCCTACTTTATCTGCTATTTTATTTTGCTCTTGTTTTAATTTTTCTATTTTTTCATACTCAGCTACGTAAGCAAGCACAGCTACATCATAAATATACTTCTCTGTTGAGTTTTCAAACTCATAATCAGGATTACCAACCGCATCTCTATACTTATCTAGTATTTGACCAACCCAGCTATCGTCTATAGTTTTACTTATAGCTTCTATCTCTGCTTGTATGCTATACCACTTTTCAACATTTTTATCTTTTAAAGCTTCAGCTTCATATATTAACTCACCTGTGGTATCGTCTGTTGCTATAAGAATCGAACTTCTAGGATCGTCTGTTGGCAAAGAGACGCCTTTGCTAAAATCTTGACCTTCTTTTAAGCCTTCAATGACATTTTCAATTATTGCTTTTCTAGCACTAATTTTTTTATCGTTTTTTATTTGAATTCTAGTAAGCGCTTCAGCTTGTAGTCTAGCTTCATTCATCTTAGGTAGTATACCATTTTGCATACTACCTCTAGCTTCTTCAATCTCTTCTTCAGTAAACTGATTAGTTTTCGCTAATAAATCTAATTGAGCTAGAATAGTTAACTCATTAGTTTGATCTTTAGGTGTAAACTTTGGCTGAGACCCTTGTATAGTTTTTAACATACCAAGGGTTTTAGAGTTGTTCGTGATAGAAGGCTTCGCAAGATCCCATTTAAACGAAATAGCATCTACTTCTTCGTCTATTTTTTTCTTTTCTTCTTCAGATATATCAGTTTGTTCAGATAATATTTCTATAAAATTACTACCGTCTTCACCTCTTTCTTCGTCAGACTCAGCTTTATAGGTTGACCACTCTTCGCTGGGATTTGCAACAAAAAAGTCTACAAGCATTTGTTGACTTAATAAATTATTTTTATTTAAACCAACATCACCTTCTATAAAACCTCTTGTAGAGCTTTCTCCTCCAAGCTTATGACCTGTAGGTATATTGACAGTATTACCGTTAGGAGCTGTAACTTTTATCGCTCCAGTAGGTCTGTAGTTATTAAAACTATTCGCAGAGAATAGTCCGCTTCCACCACCATCTATATCATCATAAGGGAGTACATTAACAAATTTAGACTGTTCTATTTGGTTAAAACTATCTCTTGCTTCAACTTTTTCAAACTCATATTCTGGATAAGCAGCTTTCAAGTAATCAATAGTATCATCTACTGGTGTTTCAAATATATTTTTAGCTGTACTAGTGTTAGATTCAACGTCGTCACCAATTATAGGTGCAAAAAATTCATCTGTATCTACTGTAACTTTGTTTTGAATATTTTCAAAGGCAGAATTTTTATTATTATTTTCTTGATCTTCTTTTGGTAGAACAGCATTATTTTCATCAACCCAAGAGCCTTTTTCATTTTTCTTTATATTTGGATTTTTTGATTGCTTTATAAAATCTATAGTCCTTCTTATAAAGTTTCTTTTATTCTTTTTTTCTTCAATATCAACTTCAGGTACATCAACTTTTTGTAAATCCGAAGAAATATCTTCCGAACTGGATGCCATAGGTTCTTCTTCCACAGTGGCATCCACCTGTGGCTCTTCTTTTTTTATTTCTGCATATTCTAATGGATTTCTAAATAACACATCTCCTTGCTCGTTGGTTTCGCCAAGCTGCTCATCTAAGCCTTGTATTTGATTTAACGGAGAGGCTTCTCCACTTTTTAGTTTTCTAACTAGATAAGAATCAGCGTCTTTACCTTTTAGTTTTAGTAACTCACTATAATCCATGATGACGTCTTGGCCATCTTTTCCTTTAAATTTAAATGCAGACATACTTAGTCGGGTAAGTTTTGAGATTTTTTATTTATTTCTTGTAGCTGTGTTTTTGTAAAAGCTTTCAACTGATCAGTGTTTATGGTTCTAGATCCTGCGCTTTTACCCATTGCTATATTGTGTTCATTTTTTAATATATCAACATAATATTCAATTACAGATTCTTTGAGTTTATTTTTGTTTTTATTAAACATTGCTGGATCAAATATAAAATCAAGACTTGCTTGTGGAAAATTATTTTCAAACCAAACTTTAAAGTTAAAGCCAGCTTTATAATCAAAAGTCCAATCTTTTAATACAAACTCTTTTACAGAGTCACCATCAGACAACATCCTATTCAACATGCCTTCAGCAGCAGCTTCATTAAAAGGTTTACCGCTAGCAGCATTCATTCTAACATTTTCTGCATAGTCAACAAACTCTAACTCTGACTCTGTATCTTTTAATATTACGTTTTTGTTTAACTCATCATAAGGAACTAGTACAGTATCACCATCACTGTTTAAAACATTAAAGTGAAGTTTACCTTGTATATAACTACTTTCGGCATTGCCACTATATACTTGTTCCATAAAGCTAATATTTTCTTTTCTTGAGGCGGCCGAATATATACCAGCACCTGTTTTAGAGTGGCCTTTGGTTTGAGACTCGATAGCTTCTTCAAAAAACATAGATTGTGCTTCTTTTACTGTAGCTATTTGCTTCATAAAACTAACAACATCTCCAGTAACTTTTTGCTCTGCTTCTGTGTCTTTACTTCTTCTAGCGGCAAACAAAGCTTTTTTAGCACCTTTAAATAAACCAGTCATTATTTTTGAACCACCAGGGATATCTGATATACCTTTTGAATCAGTAGCTACGTAATGCTGTGTTGTTGTTCTAAGTTTATCTTTTAATAATCCTTCAAAAGCTTCCATATCTTTTCTAGGTACGTTAGGGTTTATAGCGTAACCATTTCTATCTTTTTGAAAATCATCAAAATTAAATCTAGCAGCTCCTAATTTTGCTCGTCTTTCTTCTTCTACGGTTACCTCAGGTACATTTGAAGTTCTTTGTTTTGTAGGAGCACCAGGGCCACCTTGTAAGTTAGGACATAAATCTACTAGATTTACTTTTCCACCACCACCTCTACCTAATCCTTTGAAAGCATTACCAATACCTTGAAATTTTGATTTTAAGTTGCTTCCAGCTTCTAACAAACCTTCTCTAATACTAGCAGCTTGCGCAGAAGTCATAGGAACATTTATATCAAGATAATCTTGGTACAATAAGTCTTTAGCTCCTTCTATTAAACTTTGATCTACAGCCATATTATTTCTTTTTCTTTTTAGGTTTAGCTACACCACCAACAGCTTTCATAGGCATACCAGCTAGATTAGCAAAACTACCACCTACATCACTAATCCCTTCACCTATTTGCTTCATAGCATCAGCTCTTAAGAAGTTAGCATCTCTAACAGCTTGTTGTTCCATACCAAGTAAAGTACCTACTTTATCTCTATTCATTTGTCTAGAAATAACTTCACCTTGTCTTTCCATAGCTTGATTTTGAGCCGCTTGTTGAGCCGCCATTTGTTGATTCCTAGACTCTTGTTGTCCAATGCTAGCCGAAGCTCTTTCAGCATCCATTGATTGTTGATTTGCTAAAGTTTGTGCTAGCGCTGCAATACCAGATCCACCAGCCGCTCCTTGTAAACCTTGCATTAAGTTTGCTTGTTGTTGCTCTTGTTGTCTTTTTTGAAACTCAGCTTGTTTTTGATTAACAGTTAAATCTTCAAAAGTGTTTTCCATGTTTAAATATGGATTGCTAGTATCTAAAGCTTCATATTGATTCATTCTAGCTCTTAACTTTCTTTTAGCTCTACGCTGCTCTTCTTTAGCTTTTTTAGCGTTGCTTATACCCATAAAAGTTTTAGCTAAACCACCACCTATCGCTAAACCAGCTGCTACTACTGCAAAACTCATAATTTATTTGTTTTTAATGTATTCTTCATATTCTTCGTAACTTGTAGCAACAATATCTTTTTCTAATTGATCAACATCTTCTGTGTTGCTAGGGTTTTTGTGAGTGTTATACCAAACAGAATATTCGTGAGCATATAAAACTCTTCTTTCTCCAGGATTTGCTACAATAATACAAGGTGCAATATAGTCTGTTATACCGCTATCACTAGCAACAGATAAATGACCTTGTAATAAAAAACACATGTGTCTGTGTTTGTGTATAGCACCTACAACTAACATACCTGGATTCATAATCATCTCTCTAACATACACACCATCCATAAAGTAATGTTTTATAGGTAGTATCTTATTATTAGTAATTATAGGTTTATCTTTTGTACCTACAACTACTTCTGCATTTTCAAACGCAGCTTTAAGACTTCTTTCTATTTCGTTCATTTAATTAAATTTATCAGTAATATAATCACTCTTTGAGCGTTTTATTTACTACTTTCAAATATTTCAGAGCTTACATGGAACAACTCAGCTTCTTTAGTAGAGTCATTAACCATTTTAACTTCTGCAAAATAACCAACTAAGCTAGATAAATTAGCAGCGTTGTCTTTACTAAACATTATAAAATCGTCAACAGTAGGTATATTTGTAGAATTTCCAGTATCTACAACAATAACAAAAGTAGACACACTTATAGCTTGACCTAAAATAAACATGTTGTTAAGATGTGTAACTGATGTGTGCACACCTGTTGCGGTAGTTACACAATAATATATTGTATCACCTATTTCGCAAGACACATTTACTGGAAAGTCAAAATTTAATGTTACTAATGCCATATTAACTCGTTGGATTTGCTGTTACATTATGATTAAACGTGATTGTATCACCAGCTACAGACGTTTTACCATTATGTTTTATTTTAATAATTCTTTTTCTTACAAAATTACCTAACAACCTGTCACCATCCTTTGCCTCTTGGTAAGCATCAGAAGTATAAGGACTTTCTATTTCCAAAATATCATCTTCAAAGTTTATTATAGGTTCAGTTGCAAGAAGCTTTCTTCTTCTTTCTTCTTCTGTTTGTTTTACAACAGAGTATTTTTTACTACCTGAGCTAACTAAAGCTTGGTCAGCGTTTATTCTAGCTATATATCCACTTCCTGCTTTTCCATCTACAACATCTATTTCTTCAACTCTTTCTATGGTATAGTTTTCTGGATTTTCTGAAATTATTCTAACAGTAGGAAACTGTTTTATATGATAACCACTATCCGCTAAAAAAGTAGCAGTAAACAACGTATCTAAAGTTTTTGGTTGATTACCAGATATATACGTTAACTGACTATTGCCATTAGTAGAGTTACTAGATGTGTTTGTTGTAAAAAAGTAATTAGGAGTTATAGTTACAGACGAGTTTGAAACCGTATTATTATTAACTAATAAACCACTTTGAGGAGCGCTAAGCATAGATGCAGAAGTGCTCCATTGTACACTATGAGATGCTTTCCAACAACCGCCATTTGGACCATCTGCATCAAAATGAAACCCCCAATAAACTTCTGATCCACCAGGTCCTGGTATAAACGCGTTAACAAGTCCATTATCAAGAAGTGAATTACCAGTATCGTTCCAATAAACTTCCACTAATACATAGTTATGAGAATCTCTTTCGTTAAGTCTAGGAGTTTGATCTGAAAATCTTATATAAGATATCTCAGATGGTAACCAACCTCCTTCCCACTGATGTATACCCATCCAATCATTGCTTGCTGACGCAGCTTGTATGACAGTGTGAATTACGGGATTCATAGAGCTTGGCCAAGAAAGACCAGAGCTAGCAGCTGGAGAGTTATTTGTAGAGTTTATTGTCCAAGGAGCAGTATTGTTCCAAGGTGGTGTTGCAGGTGCTAAGTTAGTTCTAAGATCAAAAATAGTACCAGATATGTTTTGCGGTGTGTTATTAGGCCATATAGAAGCATAAGCTGGATGTGGATCTCTTTTTTCTAGACCTGAACCACTAAAACCTGGATGCACAGCAGGGTGGCTATTATCCCATTGCCCAACTGGACCTGGATAATTAGGTATAAATAAATCTTTTGCTGTTAAACTCAAGTTTCCCTGCCAGTTACCTGTTGCTTGATTAAAAGTAATTTGACCAGTTGTCGCTAAAGGACTAAATGCTGGTCCAGAGTAATCAATATGATACTCAGGATATAACAACATAGTACTATAATTACCAGGATTAGTAGTATTATTGTTAGGTGATCCTGCGGGTGATATTGGAACTATTGGTAAAGTACCAGATGTAGTAGGATATCCGCCAACAGTGCCAGCTCCTGCTAATGGAGATACAAGATTTGTTGTAGCAGCAGGTTGCTCAAAGTTTCTAAGAGGCTGAGCTGTTGTTCCTATACTTAATCCATGCACTAATTGCATGCGCTCTCCAACACCTTTAACAGTACACCAACCTCTTGTAGCTGATGTACCTTGTATAGAAGTACACCATCCAACAGGAGCTGTAAATTCTTGAATTACTTCAACAAAAGATTTTACTCCAGAGTCTGGTCCAATAGTTTCCCCGTCTTCATTTTCTACTGAAATAGCCTTAGATAAACCTATGCCTTGGACAGCAAACTCTCTAGGATCTACATTACCACGAGCAGAAGCAACGCCATCAGCACTTGTCCACTCTGTTTTATCTCCTTGAATTTGATTATACCATTTACCTTCTTTATTTTTAAACTCCTGAACCCTACCTTCTTGTTGATCAGTAGTAATTGTTTCAACATGCCAACCTTCTTGAGCTACATTGTTATAGTACTCTATGTCATCTACGTTTTCTAATATTTTAGCTTGAGTTCCTTCGTAATTTAAAGTTTTAAAAGATTTAATAGTATCTGGAGCGTCGTTAAATATAAAAGTTAAAGTAGATTTGTTTTGTGAATTAGTTAAAGCTCCAGAATAAAAATTATTAGTAGGATAATTGAAAGTTAATGTAGTTCCACTAAACACAGTTGACGCTGTTGATAATGTTATTTCGTTAAAACTATCTATTGAAACAACAGTTGTACCATTTGGTATACCGTCTCCCTCAATTAAAAAGCCTGGAGCTAAAAATTCAACAGAACTGCTTAACGTAAGTGTAGTACTAGAGACACCACTAGCAGCTAAAGTTCCAGTAAATCCAGTAGCTGTGAAAGTGTCATCTACGTGATGTCTATAAATTTCTCCACCAAAAGTAGTGTAATACTTGTTGCTTAAGCTAAATCCATTTTCTTTTATCCAAGACTTAAAACTAGTCCAACCTTGAGAGCTTATGCTATAAGAAACTGTTATACCTTCAACCGTGTTCGAGCCTCTATTTATTTTATCTATGCTATTAGTTATTGTTAAGTTGTAGTCTTGTTTTTTACTATCATAACTACCTACGGCAGACATTGTTCTTGTACCTAAGTTTTCAGAAAAATATGATTTCATACCTATCTCTGATATAGGAGTTAATCCATTTTGAGATAATCTAACAACAACTCCTCGCTTAGCGTCTGTAAAAAAGCTTTTAAAACCATAATAAGCAAATGACTCAGGGTTTTGTGATATACCATAATCTCCAGCAAAAGGAGTTGCATCACCTAAAACTCTATTAGTAGCTGTAAGTTGAGGATTTCCATCAGCGTTAAATAAAGCATCTTTATTAGTTAATACTTTTAAACATTTATCCTCACATAAAGCCAAAAGATTATTTTCCATAGTATGTATTTTTTGTATACTACCATATATTGGATTTAAATCTTTTGTAATTTTTTCACCTTGAATAAATTGATTTATATCGTTTATACCAGATGTAGAGTTGTAAATACCAGAATATATCAAACCGCTTGCTCTTCTTTCTTCTTGATAGTTATCAAAAACTGTAGAAGCTCTAACACCTTTGTCTATAGTTGGAGCATTAAAATCATCTCTAATTCTATTAGACTCAACACCAACTTCTAAACCAGCCAAACCTCTTTGTGAAAAACAATTAAAATAAGATAGCCCTACTCTAATCTCATCTAATTGACCTAGGTGATTACTTTGACCAGGATGCCCAAATGGTAGTAAATTTATTATGTTACTTAAACCTTGAATTGAGGTGAAAGTACCAGCTATAAAGCCATTACCTTGAGGATTAGTTATAGAAGTTGAAGCATTAAAAGTAGGCATAGCTAGCTTCAAAGTTACACTACTAAAATCTTGTGGATTTGTAAATTTAAAATATATATCACTAGTCGTTGAGCTAGTTATATTTTGGTTAGCAGCACCACCACCACCACTAGATATTAACTGAACGCTTATAACACCGTCGTCATTGTAGTCATCTATATAACCTACTACGGTTTGTGTACCTGCAGAATCAAAAGGATGAGTTTGTATAGTTAAAGCTGAAACATAAGAAGCAGAAGTTGTTAATTCTTGCATTACTCCTGTGCTAGTAATTTCATACGCTGTTACAATATCACCAACGTTTATTAAACCTTCACCTTTTGATCTAATTAAATTTGTATGACTAGCGTTTTTAGTTAAAATAGGATATGCTTTACTAGCCTCATAATATAACTCTATGTCTTGTTCTCTTTTTGGTAAAACTTCAAAAACAGCACTATTTCTAGTAGCGTTAGGACCATTTCTTTGACCAAACTCTATTATCTCACCAAAAACATTTAACTCTCCAGCAAGAGGACCACCTAAAACATTAAGGGCTGTTGTACCCATTTTTCTACGCATCTTAACAAAGAATTTACCTTGATGCTCTTCTTTTGTTTTTCTAACAACTTTTCTAAACTCATATCTAAAACCAAAAACTCTGTTTACTGGCGCTCCTGTATTAGTTCCCCAGTTAGCATAAGTATCATTGCTAGGAAATTTATAGTTTTTACAAGATATTCTATAATGAGGAAAGTCAGTGCCTCTACCAACATCTTGCGCTAAATGAAATCGATTATCAGTTATGCCATTAATAGTCATCCAGTTAGTTTGATTTACAGGAAAGCCAGCAGGAGCATTCTGTACTAAATTTCCTCCATGAAAGTTTTGAGGATTAGTAATAAGACTACCAGCCGC
>TARA_R100000329_G_scaffold72989_1_pt1 | contig 11480 bp, 3 predicted proteins | sample TARA_R100000329 | Tara Oceans TARA_R100000329 (sample SAMEA2620783) | marine metagenome | biome: marine biome (ENVO:00000447); feature: surface water layer (ENVO:00002042); material: "saline water (ENVO:00002010), including plankton (ENVO:xxxxxxxx)" | depth 5 m | reverse complement strand
AACGGCTCACCCTCTTAGTGGGGCAGATCACATAATTAAATATAAGTAAAATACAGGGTTTTGTAAACAACCTACGACATTTGGGTTGAGCCTAGCCCAGTAACACCTGTCTGTTGTAACAATCCTCCAGAACCTGATTGTCTAGTTTGTTGCCTTCTTTGCCGCATACGACGCACTAAATTAGCGTCACCAGCATCTAAACCAAACGCAGATGAAGCTAACGTATCAGTAGAAACGCCTTCACTAGATAACGTAGATTGCGTTAACCCTGCTTGTGGAGATAACGCAGAACCTATCTGTATCGGTTGCACATTACGTGACGCTAACTCTTCAGCCACGCTAGCGCTAAAGCCTTGACCCACAGTATCTACCGCTGCTGACGATAACCCAGCAGCAGTCATCTGTACCTTCTGCTCCATTAAAGTTACGCCTCTTTCAGGGTCTAAGAAATACGCTATCATATCTCCGTCACCTATCTCAGGGTATAAACGTCGCAACTCGTCTTGCAAGTTTGGGTCAATGTTAGAAACTGCTTGTGCTGCTAATGCTGTGCGTGCTGCAAATTCTTCAGCGGATACGTCGTTGCCTATAAAGTTAGCAAAGTCGTCAGGTGAATCGTAAAATGATTTAGGTAAACCAAATTCAGCTAATACGTTAGCGTAGTTGCGTTCTAACGTAATGTATTCGTCTATTGATATGGCATTTAAACCGTTTTCTAAACGTTGGTCCATGCCTTTAAAGCGTTCTTTAAATTCGTCTGTTTGCCTTAGCCTGTAAATCATTTGGTCAACAGTAAAGTTTTTAGAAACGTATTCTTTGATTTCGTCTAGCAATGACACAGGCAAGCCGTAGTCTTCTAACATTCGTTTCATTTGGTCGTATGCTGCGTTATCTGTAACGGGAGCTGTTTCATTAGGCGACGCAGGTTCAGCAACAGTTGGCGGCACATAATCAACTATGCCTTCAAGCCCAGTATCTGCACTTGAGATAGTGGGTTTTCCTGTAACAGAAGCATTTATGTTATTAATTATTGAATCTACAGAATCACCTATTGCCATAATTACAACCTTCCAAACGCTTGAGCTAAACCATCAATAAGATTATATATCTTATTCTGACCCTCATTACTATCTAAATAATCATCAGTAGTACGCACATAATTCTCAGCCTCCCACGTAGTCATCGCCCTAACCTTATTAGAAGAAGGGTCAACATACGACAAAATAGGATTCCACTTACTATCACGCAAATCAACTTTCTTACCCAACAACCTCTCAATAGCAGCCTCAGTATTAGCAAACAAACCTTTAGGACTTACACCCAACTCAGTAGCTTGCCCTTCTAAATGAGGGTACGCAACCTTAGCCATATCTTGCAATATTTGTTGAAACTCCTCAGTATTTAAATCACCACTAAGCATTTGCTCTGCATAATCTCTAGCTTGTTCTTCAGTCATATTTAAATAATAATTGCCAGCCTCTTTCAAATTCTCTTCCACTAACCCTTGGAAACTTGTCAACTCGTTAGTCATTTCTTTATTTTCTACGGCTGCAAATACTTGTTTAAATAACTTATCTGTGTTTTGTTCAGTAACAGGACCATTTAACCGTTGGAAATCTAACGCTAAATTGTAAACCTCATCGTCAGTTAACTCATATCCTATACCACGCAACGCATTATCAATAGAATCTATAGTCGCTTGCAAGAACTCTAAACGATCTACTTCGCTTAAGTTAGCAAAAGCAATATCAAAATCTCGCATTTGCTTATTGCTTTCCATACCCCATTTAGTGTTACGTATTAATTCTTGGATAGCGCCTTGAAATTTTTCAGAATCTGGACCTAATTGTTGAGATTCTATATACCCAGTCAAAGATTGTTGAAAAATAGCTGACTCATCATTGTACGGAACCACGTTACCATTAGCATCAATACCAAATAAAAAGTCTTGCTGTTTGTCACGATCATACATAAACAAACCAAACGCACCATATTGTTCAGCGTACTGAACTTCTTCAGGTAGCAACGGAGACTCAATACCCAACCCAAGCGACTGTAGCCCTGCATTAACTTCTGCACCTGTTATAGGGTCACGTTCTGCTGTAGTAGCTTCATTCATCATTTGTTGACCAACATTAAAGCCACCGACACTACCAGAAAACCGACCACGACCACCACCACCACCACTTTGCGGTGCAGTAGTAGAAGTAGTGCTTTCAAAAGGATTTGCTATACCATATTTTTTTAAAACACCTGTTTCAGCATGGTTAGCAACTCTTTGGCTATAACCATCTCTAATAATATTTGCTTCTTCATTTCGTCTTATTTCTAAACCCTCGTTACCTACATCATATTTTTCAGGCATACGACTAATTATTTCAGCCAAAGGAAGTTTATTACCAGTTTCTACAACTTGATTAGCTACTGAAAGAACTTCTGGTCCAAGAGAACCCATATTGTAAACTAATGAAACAAGTGACGTTTGAGTATCTTCATCTAAAGCATTGTATTTACTTTCTCCAACAGCAAGTAATTCTTCTCTATCTTTATACCCATAAAAAACTGTTTGTCCTTCTCCACTAATAGTTTTAGTTTCATTATCCCAAGTTACAAATGTTTCATAATCTTTACCATCTCCTTTTATGACACGTACATAAGGTTCAGTAACACCTTCTGGCAACGGAGCATAATCCTCATCATTATTGCCCCAATCAAATTTAAATCCCTCACCATAATTGTTTTGATATTCTGTAGCGTCATCCCCAGTAAATCCAAATTGTTCAGCATCAATTACATTAGAACTATTCCTGCCTTTACGCAGAAAAGCTACCCCTGTTGCAAGTTCAGCAAATAAATCATTTCTGTGTGATAATATTTCTCTATCAAGCCTTTCTTCTGCCTCTTTTACTGTCATTGTGTCGCCAAGAGAAACACCTTCAGTAAACCCAAAAGCAATAGTAGGAACTTTATACGAATCTGGATATGCTACAAAATTGCCGTTGCTATCAAACTCTTCCCCATCTCCTTCAAATGCAATAATAGTTGCTCTAATTTTCGCAAAAGAATCATCAGTTCCACCAGTAGAAGGTGCAATAGGTCTTCCTGTAGCTGAAATAATAGATCGGTCTTCCCCAACAGTACCTGCCGTAAAAGAATTTATAGTATTAAAAGCAGCTTTAGCATTAACATAGTCTTTACCTTCAAGTCCTTTACTTTTTGCATACTCAGGGTCATCAATTATTTTTTGAAACTCACCCCAATTAATTTCAGGAATAGCCATATCGCCCCCATTGCCTCCAAGCAAAATCATAATCAGCCAAAGAAACAGCACCGTACAAGTCTAACATTACATGTTCCTAACAGCAGCTTCTATAGCCCTAATAGTTGAACCCTGCGCCTCAGCCAACGTTCGTTGAGGAAACTCTTCCTGCACAAACTTCTTAGCTTGAGCATCTACTATAGGCATTTGCAAACCTCCAGTAAAATGAGCGTCAACAGTATCTTTCATTAGCCGCACAAACGCTTGTTTCTGTTGTTCTGATAACTCAACGCCTAGTAATTGACCAGCTTTGTTATTAACGGTGTCCATTAAATAAACAGGGTCGTAATATTTGTATCCTGCTTGCTCACCGCTTTCTGTCAAACCTATATCAAACAGCTCTTCTATTTCTGCAATAGTTCTTCCGCTTTGCCCTGTTACTATATCAAATACAGTAGATATTCCAAGCCCCGATTGCCCAGCTACATTAATGTTATCGCCATCTTCAAACACGGGGATTGTTGGTTTAAACGCATCTATCACAATGAATGCCCGATACATTTGTTCTTGAAAATGAGCTTCGTTAAATTTGCCATCTGGTCGGTATATTCGGTCCATTCCAGTGCCAAAGAAATCTGCTAACTCAATAGAAATTAATTCTCTTTCTTTGTCTGGCAAAAACCCTATTAACTCATCAATTTCTTCTTTAATAAACCATTCTTCTGTTTCGTCAATTAAACCATACAAAGGGTCATTTAACGCTGATTCAAGACCAGATTCATAAGTAGTATCAAACAAATCACTAAATCTAGTTTTTGAAGGGTCAAGTGTTCCCAACGTAGGACTTGTCAAAGACCTAATAGACATAACACTTGGATCTAATTGTCGCTGATCTAGAAAATCAGATATTTCTTGAGTAGTTTGGTCAGGGTTTTCAAATGCGGCGTTAAGAAGTGCGAACGCTGCCGATAACGTATCATTAGGTACTATAGCTAAAGTTGGTTGTGCTGCTAAATCCTCATACGATAAATCAGGATTAGCAAACTCACCTTCAGTAAAAAATGAATTTATTTTATTAATAGTATCTTCACCTAAATCTTCAACAAGTTCCATTTGAGCAATCAAAGCATTTGCGTTTGCTTGTCCTAATACTCTCGTTAAATTAGCTAGCGCTTCATCACTTAACATACAAACATCCTAGTCTATCCAACTTGTTTCTGGAATAAGGTCATTCTCTAAATACCGTGTAAAGAACAAAGCAAAGTCAGGTCTAGTAGCAAACTCACCCCACCTAATATCTTCCCACTCAAGCCTCAACAACAAATTCTCACCAGCTTCTATATCAGGATTAGGAACCATTTCTAACCTACGTTGCATGTCATCACGCTGATTTAAATACTCAACAAGGCTATTAATCCAAGGTTTATACGCTAAATCAGGGTCTTCAACCAAAGCTCTAGCTGCTTCTATAACATCAGTAACATACGAAGATGTAGAAAACTCGTTAAGAGCCTCACCAAACAAAGGATACTTTACGCTCAAACGTTCTTTTTCTTGGTCATACAATCTTTTCAAATCAGCATGGACATTAGTATTAGGTGAATTACTTAACCCATCTCTAGCATTTAACAACGCATTATACGAAGGACCACCCTCAGTTAAAGGCGTATCTTTCCACGCATTTAACTCAACATAGCCACGTTGTATTTCAGTTTGTTTAATAAATTCTTCAGGCGTATACACTTCACGCCAACCTTCATTCATGTACATTTGATGCACAGCAGGAGAAAAAGAAGCATCTTCAATAATGCTAGACCTTAACGAATCCGTTACAACAGCAGCTAACACAGGATACTTACGTATAAAATCTTCATGCTTTTGAGATAGTTTAAACGATTCTATTGTAGGAGCAACGCCTTTAGCGTTACGTGTAGCGTTACCAGTTAAGAAAAAGAACTCTTCTCCGTGTTGAGCTAAAAACACTTTAACAGCCCATTCATTAGATTCACCAATTAATTTAGCTTGATCTTGCAACTCTTTAAGACGAGTTATTTGTGGACCATAGGGAGTGCCTGCGTTTGTAGCAACAGGAATAACTGAACTAGCAAGGAACTTTAAATACCCTATGCTTGTTGTCATTTCTTCAGCTTTTTTAATAACAGCATCCATTACTTCAGGGTCTGAATAATCGTAAGGCGTTCCAGCTTCACGTGCTTTAGCGTCAAGATACTGCACCATGCTAATCATGGTTAAACCATAATTTTGTGTATTGCCTAACCCCATTCGTTCATTTGGCTTTAACGCTTTATACCATGCGTGTCCAGCCCATGCAGGTGCAAACTCTTGAATAGCACGCTCAACCATGTTTCCGTCTGGGTGTCCAAAAGGAAACATCCAACCAGCAAGACCTTCTATTTCAGGTTTTTTTAAATCAAACATAAACGTTCGTATAGGATACGTAATGAACGGACCAGCACTCGGAGTAGTTTTAGTCAACATAGTAAACAAACCATCTTTATCAAAATTAATACCAACCTCATCAGCAAGTTTACCTACACTACCTATAGGAGTACTAGGCAACACACGATTAGCAGCATCACTAATAGCATGAGTAAATTTAGGATTAGTTAAAAATGATGCAAGCCCACTATTGCTTGGTCTAAACACAACATTAACATTTCCAAACTGATCTTCTTCTTGAGTTATACCTAATATCGGAAGCTCAAGGTCTTCTTTAGTAAACAAACGAACACCTTTGTACGCAAACGCAGGATTTTCAAGAGCCAACCCAGCCCACCTACCAATAACTTCTTGCCACGCATTAAAGAACGGTGACATAAACCCAACCATTTCAGCAAGTTCGCTGTGCTCTGCTAACTCATACAACACTTCTCTAGTGTCTTTAAACGCTGCTTTACGAGCTTCTTCCTCCATACGAATAATATCTTTAGGCGTTAAATCATACGTGCCATCAGCTTTAACATACGGAGCCGTGTTATCTATCAAATGTTTTCTATAGCGTGCTTCAAAAAACGGACCTCTAGAAATATCATCTGCTGCTGAAGTACCTAAATTATCAAACGCTTTATCAACTTGATTACGAATAGCTCTTCTAAAGCGACCCATATCTTGCGGTTGCGAAACGCTATCTCTAGCTTTACCAAACCCGTTACGCAAACGATCATCTTTTTCTCTAATCTGCGCAACAATTTCTTTTACTTGATCTTTAGGTTCTGTTTTCGTAACTTTAAATCCATGCGTTTCACGAAAGCTAGGGTCTAACAATCTTGTTTCAACATCACTCCAACTAATTTCCTCACCTGCACGCAGCTTTGCACGCAACTCAGGAAAATATTCAAATGGTAAAAAATCGTCAACTTCATTAATAGCGTCTCTTGCTACTTCTTCAAATATGCGTCTGTCAGCACCTTTACCTTCATGTCTTTTAATGTCAAACTTTCTACGCAACCTAGGAGTATTTTCAATTAACGCAGCAATAGCTTTAACTTTTTGAGCATGAGTTAACGCATCATTATACATAATGTCATAAAACTGTATTTCTTTCGTACCAGTCCTAGACATTTGCATAAGAGTACGAGTCCATGCTTTAGTCATAGCCGACGTACCAATGTTAGGTTGCACAACATCAACCGTTTGCCACGTTTCAGGCATGTTACCAATAACTTGTCTTTTAGCAGCAGCATGAGGACCACGCATAGCAGTATCAAGATCATTAGCGCTAGACAGTTGTCTTTCAGCTAAACGTTGGAACCTAATATCAGACCCCCACGCATTACCAAAAGTTCTATTACCAACAGTTTGCCTTGGATACCCAGCTTTCTCCCACCACATATCAGCTTGGTCAAATAAACTAACCACCTTAGACTTATCAGCCCAGTTCATACCAAAGTTGTAATTATCTTCAAGATATTTTATATCTCGCAATAACTGATCTCCGCTAGACGACAACCTTGAAGCCAACTCTAATACATCGGGGTCACCAGCAGCTTCAGCTATTATCCGAGCAGCTTCTGTTTGAAAACCATTAGCTATTTGCCTTGCAGAGTTTTTAACAGCGTAATCTTGCAAATTCTTAGTACGGCTTCTTACATACCTATAACTCCACGCAGCACCTATCAAAGGATTAATTACGCCACCAACTAACGCACGTGCAGTAACACCAGCTATTTTATTAGCATCATACTTTGCAAGTTTAACGCTGCTTTCTTTTCTTTGAGCAGCTTTAGCTTCTTCAATGTAACGAGTTGACGCAGCTTCCATTAGCTCTGTTAAATCAACACCTGCTTGTTGAACTTGTTTTGTAATGTCTAATAACGTTGCTTTAGAATCTACTTTTTGCAAAACATTTACATCAGTGCCTTTTAACTTTTTAGCACCTCTATATATATTAATAAGTATTGAATCTAAATCACCTAAACTCATAGAAAAATCAGGGTCTTCTACAATTTCCCTAAACGAACGTTTAAACGCTTTAGGATCAGCCGCACCCATCCAAGGACTAATAGCCATATCTGGAGATATAGGGTCAGGAGAAGTCATAATACGCCATAACTCTACGTGCATTTCAACTTGGCTTTTTATAGCAGCAGCAATACGATCAGGGTCACCAGATTTAACAGCGTCTAAAAACTTTTTATTTTCTTTAACAGACTTTACTTGTAAAGCTGCTAATTTTCTATTCCCTTTACTAATTAAATCACCTGCAAAGCCAGCACTATAAGCATCAACATCAAACAAATTTTGTTCTGTAGCTGCTACTAAATCATCTAGCGTATTAAACGGTCCACCATACACATCATCGTCAAGCAAAGAAAATTGGTCATCCATTAACTCCATTCGCCTAACAGGCACACCTAATCTTTCAGCTTCAAGTAATCGTTCAGGTGAAACACCTTCAAACCATTTAGGAGGAAACAATTCAGCATCTAACGCATCTAATTCTTTTTTAATTTTAAAAACACCAAGCTCAACAACTTTTTCTGATTTAACCCTAGCGTTAATTTCATTACGCAAAGCAACAACAAAACCATCATCAGATAAATTTAAACCACGTGCTTGCATATTACGCACATACTTATTAAAACCTTTATTAACAGTAGCTAACATAGGCAACAAACCTATAACAGCAGCAGCACGCAACTTCTCATCAGTTAACACACGTGCAGTCCACCTAGGCGACAACAACTTTCCAGAAGTCCAAATTTCTTGCAAACCCCTACCAAAAGTAACAACAGCAGGTATACCTTTACGTTTAACTGTTGAAATTTTAGTTCTTTGCGTTCCACGTTTACCAGTACCAAAATAATTAGTTTTATTAAACGACCTATCTATTTCACGTTGCAACAAATCAAAACGAGGACAAACAGAACACTCACCCAACTGCGCTAAACTTAAATTATACGTGTATATATCAATACCATCTTCAGCAGCATTAGCTAAATACGTTTGCTGATTAGAACCATACGCACCCCTATCATCAACAACCTCACCATTACGCCGTACAACTTCTCCACGTGGTCTACCTTGCGGACCAAACCCTTCATCAACAGTTAACTTAGTTTCCTTCATATCAATAACTTTAAAATGGTTTTGATCTAATTGATTTAAAAAGTCTGCTTGCGCACCATTTAACTGCTTAACAAGAAACCCTTCAGGAACAGGTGTCAAGTTGCCAGCATCATCATAAATCTGAATGCCTTCGTTACGCATAAGTTTTTCAGCTCTATCAATTAACATGTTTATTTTGTCAGCGTAATACGCAGAAAATTTAGAATAATCTGCCCCTTCATACACATACCTTTGCCATGTAGCCATAATTTGATTAGCTTCAGCTTCAGAAAGTATTTGTTTACCATTAATCCTAAATTGAGAAGCATCTTCAATAATGCGCTCAAACATAATTGAAGACTGACCACCCATATCAGAAAAATGAATTAACCCTTGCGGAACACGACTAGTAATAACACGCAAAAATTTTGCACCTAACGGTGTAAACACCTGCGGATTCTGATACCCATACGAATACTTTTTGCCATGCTTATTATACGTAGACACAACAGTCTCAGTATTAGTACGCCTTATTTTATCTAACGCAAGCCTATGCACTACACCAATAGGTTGATAAATTTTGCGATTACCAACAGACTTAACAATACCATCCGCTAACAACGCACCCGACAAAATATCATCTGCAATAATTTGAGCAGTAACCCTTTCAGCATTACCCCATTGTTTTAACTGGGACACAGGCAACACAACATCGCCATTAGCATCCAACGTAACTTTCTTTTGCTGCGAACTTTTTATCTGATTAGTTATATCAAAATGATAATCCCAATGCACTTCTTTAAGTATTTTCCCTTGCGCAGCTACTTCTAACTCTAACTTAGCGTTTTCACTTTTAGCACCAGCAATCTTTATAGAATCTGCTTGGCGTTGAGCAGTCAACGTATCAAGTTCTTTTTTAATTCTGTTTAACTGTTTAGTGTTATTTCTTCTACGATTAGCAATAATACGTTTAGTAGCTGACTCAACAGACTCAAGGTCCCCATCAACAATTCTACGTTCAGCACGCAAATCAGCAAGAGTAATTTCAGTAGGTATAAGCTCACGTGTTTCTTCTAACTTTAACTTTTGAGCACGCAACGATTTTAACGTAGTATTAGATTCAGTAATCTTTTTTTGCAAATCAATAATTTTTCTATCGTTATCATCTAATTTTTTAATTTTCAGACCATAATCACTATCTAACAACTCGCCAGCTTCTTTAATAACAGAATCTATTTCACCCTTAACAGTTGTATCTCCCATGTACTCACGCAAAATTCTTTGAGCAGCAGGTTTGCTAGGAGCAGTAGCCAACGCATACTGCACACGCTCAGGCAACTTTGTACCATTTTTTCTACCAGCAGCTTGCCTCCACGCAGCAGCCCGTTCAGCTACAAGTTCACGGTCAGCTTTAGTAGCAACACCATTGTTACGGTAACTAGCACTAAAATTAATATCGTCAAGCCGCCCACTTGTTATAGTTTCCCACGTTGATTCAAACCATCTACTAGTAGACATGCCTCTAGCAGTTTCAGTAGTAATAGTTTTACGTAACGCTAAATCCTGCTCAGTAACATTATTTGGTTTGTTAAAACTATTTTTAACTTTAGAAACCATACCTTGCGGTGCAGCCATATCTGCTGGTCGTTGAATAGCAGAAGTAGTAATATCTTTATCGTAAGCAATCTTACGAGGCATCGTTACCCCGTCTTCAACAACCCATATTTTATCAGGCATAGCTTGACGCACAGGAGTATAAGGCAAACCAAACCGATACTGCCTAACTATGTCGCCTTGATCGTTTATTTTAACTATTGCGGTTTCGCCACGTGAAACACGTGTACCACCCCGAACAGCTCTTTCTATAGGGTCTTTCCATTCTTTATATAAATCTGCTGTTCCTGATATTATTACAAACAAATCATTTGTTTTAATAGCGTTGTATGCTTCTTCATCAAAAGGGTCTATACCATAATAAGCAGTTGCAAACGCTTGCCCTGCTGAACGTTCTTGATTATACGCAACATCGTATGCTGCTTTCCATTCATTAAGATCAAACAACTTATCTACATTGCGAAAATCAAAAATAGGTTTACCGTCTACATCTTGTTGTATTGCCGCAATCATTGTTAAGCCCATTGATAACGGGTTATCTACAAGATTATTAAAAGCCCAATGAAAACTTTCAACACCTTGACTAATAGCAGGTCTTGTAAAATCTCGTATTTCTGACGGAACTGCACCAAAAATGCCACCGCCAACACCTTTAGGCGCAAACAGTCCATACCCTGACCCAGTGCCTTGGTTTTCAGGGTCAAGAGGTAAACCTAAAATATCACGTGCTAGGTCTTGTTGAGCGAACTCTATAACAGCAGCTAAAGGGTCTTGCCAAAATCCTTTTCTGCCATTTAAACCAAGCCCTTGTTGAATAAATAAATCGTATGTAAGGTTTTTGCCAACAATTCCAACTGTCCCTCCAATACCACGGACCAAATTAGTTGTAGCTATAACAGGTCGTAACGGTTGCTTTACTATATCAGCAGGGTCTAACCTAACAGGCTTTCCACCCAACATAAAAGGAACGTCAGGAATAGCGCCAAGCACATCATCTGCTTTATCCTTAATGTAATCAAATAAACCCACGTTAAGAACC
>TARA_R100000329_G_scaffold31503_1_pt1 | contig 11512 bp, 16 predicted proteins | sample TARA_R100000329 | Tara Oceans TARA_R100000329 (sample SAMEA2620783) | marine metagenome | biome: marine biome (ENVO:00000447); feature: surface water layer (ENVO:00002042); material: "saline water (ENVO:00002010), including plankton (ENVO:xxxxxxxx)" | depth 5 m | reverse complement strand
CAGAAATTTTAAATTAAATATATTAAATAAGGAGTATTAACAATGAGTGTATATGTAATTATAGCATTTTTATTGTGGATGGTACAAACAATTGTTTCATTTGCAATATTAGAAAAAAAGAACGAACAGATAAGGAATTATAAAAATTGGGCAGAATCTGCACAAGAAGAACTTAACAGACACAAGTACGAAGAGAGGAAATAAAATGAATAAGAATGCACTATTAGGGGAAAAAGGAGAAGCATTTGTTCGATATGATTTATATAAACAAGGTGCAACAAATGTAATGTCAAGTTGGAATGGATGTAGTTATGATTTAGTATTTCAATACAATAAAAAGTTTTATAAAGTACAAGTCAAAACAACTGAAACAATATTAACAAAACCAGATTACAGAAAACAACAAAATAAAACATATACAAAAAAAGTGTATAGATGGCAAACAAATAAAACAATAAGCAACGAAGTTGGCTCGTATAAAAAAGATGATACTAATTTATTTGCTTTGGTTTGCCTAGATGGTACAATAGAAAAGATTATTTATTTACCCTTTACAAAAAGAACAGATATAACTAAAAGTGTAAATAAAATAAAAAATGTAGATACTGCTAAAACTTTCAAAGATACTTTAAAAGGAATTAAATAAATGAGACCTCAAGATAAATACAAATGTGCCACCTATTACGGAAGAGGTTGGAAAGTACCTAAAGGATATCCGTTTGATAAAAAATCACAACAAGAAATTAAACAGATAAAAAAAGAACACGGAAATGGTTGGTGGGTTTTTGTAGGTAGATATATTTATAAATAAAAAATTGGGTAGAAGATCTATTTAATTAACTAAAAAACAAATGCTATTTATTTTTTATGTTAATGCCCTGCGAGAGATATTTCTTCTACCCAAAAAAATTATTTGGTGACATAAAGCAAAAGTATTAAATTAAAGATATGGTTAAAGGAATAAAAAAAGATTTAAAGAGAGAGTTGCCCTTAACATCTTCCTCAGATGTTATTTATTCCTATATTAACCTAAACCTAAACAACTCTCTCTTTCTTTTAATGGGTGTAAACTTTTTTGCAAAGAGTCGTAAAAAAGGTAAAGTCCTTATTATTAATACACCCATTACATTAAAACCCTACCTCGCAAACTAGGAGATATTATGAGTTTTGTTAACAGAGTTGAAAGAAGATTAGATGAATGTGATAAAGATATAGATGATATATGGGATAAAGTTTTTGAATTATTTAATATAGTTGAAGAACATGGAAATCATATTAAAGAACTCTTAACAGATAAAGCATACGAACAAGCCACAATAAAAAAATCTAAAAAAGCCACAAAGAAAAAGTGAATATAGTAGAAATCTATGACAAATATATCAGTTCTTTAAACGATAAGAATACTGATGATAGGTATAAAGGAAAGGAACATTGGTTTCACGCAAGTTCAGCAGGTACTTGTGTAAGAAAACAATACTATCGTCATGTAGAAAAAGTTCCTGAGCCACCTTTTTCTAAAGATACTATGCGTTTATTTAGATTAGGTAATTTAGTACATGATGACATACAAGAAGCAGTATTATTACACTCTAAAGACACTAATACAGAGGTTTACATAGAGAAAGAAATACAAATAGATAGTTGGAATGTCAGGGGTTTTTTAGATTTATTAGTGGTTTCAGACAATGAATTGTATGATATTAAAACTTGCAATCATAAAAAGTTTAAAAGTATTAGTGGAGATTTAAATAGATTTAACGAACCAATAAATTATTATTTACAACTAGCCACATATGGGTATTGGTATGAACAAAAAAGTGGCAAAGAACTATCAAAGATGTCTTTACTATATTATAATAAAGATACATCTGAGATGCATGAGATACAAGTAGACAAAAATTATATAAATCAAGCACAAAGTTATTGGTTTAATGTAAAGCAACAAGTAAATTACGAACCCGAAATAAAATTAGGTGTTGCACCAAGAGCAAAATGGGAATGTAATTATTGCAATTATTTTGAACATTGTGGAGAGGGATACACAGATGGCAAGAGGAAGAATTTTAAGTAGACAGATAGCAATAGATATTAAGTTTAATAAATTAACCATATCACAACAATGGTTGTTTATGAGACTGCTACCATTTACAGATGATTATGGTAGAGTCAATGGGAACTTAGAAGAATTACATTTACAAATGCTACCTGCATACAAAGATTTTGAAGTAAACAAGATGAGATCAAACTTAAACGCATTACAAAAAGCAGGGATGATTGAATGGGAAGAGAATGTAGTCATTCAATTTAAAAACTTTAATAAGCATCAAAAGATAGGACATAGAAGAGCAAAGTCTGAATATCCTAATCTCAATGGGGAGATTGATGTAGAAATAGATGAAGAAAAAAAAGAATTCAGAGTCATAAATGGTAGGATATTAGCACATTGTTCTAAATGTGATAAAGATTATTATTTTAGATACGACTATGAAACACAGAAAGAGAGTCCTTGTTGCAAGGCTCCATTTAAACCATAAAAAAAGGAGATAATATGGCTGAAAGTAAAAAGAAAGTAGATAATGTATTTGAAACTTTATCTGCTATAAATGTAAATGAATATGTAGAAAAGAAAGGTAACTTTAATTATGTTAGTTGGGCTAATATAGTTTCAGTTGTTAAGAAAAAATATCCTGGCATGACTTGGGGTGTTGAAGAGTATGAAAAGAGTTACAAGAAAGAGAATGTTGTAATTACAGAAAAAAGACCTTACATGGAAACTCCATCAGGTTTTTATGTTAAAACTTGGGTTGAAATAGATGGTGTAAAACAATATTTTACTCACCCAGTTTTAGATAATAGAAATAGGGCATTGATGGAAGTTAATTCATTTCAAATAAACACTTCTACTATGAGATGTTTAACAAAGAACTTGGCTTTATTTGGAGCAGGTTTATACATCTATGCAGGTGAGGATTTGCCTAATGAATAACTCTTTAAACGAATGTATCATAACTATTAAGCTCAGCTATGCTGAGCTTAATAAAACATTAGCATCTTTAAAAATTACTAAAGACGATAAAAGCAATGACCTAACTGATCTTGATATTTTAATAAAAGATTTTGAAAAGATTTTAGAAGGTGCTAGAGATTATCAAATAAACAAAAACCTTGATAAAACAAGACCAAACTTACCACAACTAAAAATAGAAAACGAGTTACAAGAAAGAGAAATGGTTTGTGAAAAGTGTGAATAATAAAAAAACTCTTGATGTAATCAACCCTGCATATTATACAAAGGGTGTAGAGGTTACAAAATTTATTTTAAGTTGGGGCATGAATTTTTGTGAAGGTAATATTATTAAATATATTGTAAGATATAAATATAAAAATGGTTTAGAAGATTTATACAAAGCAAGAAAGTATTTAGACCTTTTAATACAAGATAAGGAAAACAATAATGGATGAATTAAAAGATGCATTAAAACAATATCAAGAAAGAAATGACAAAAACATTAATGTAGCAGAGGTAAAAGCAGAAGAGTTTTTTAAAATGAGAAACATTGTGTATCAAAGGGTTGGATTTGATGAAAAGAATAGTCCCTTTCCAAAAGATTTATTTGCAAAAATACCACCTACTTTAAGGTCAATGCCTGACTATATTGCTATTAATAAAGAAGCATCTTTTATAGAAGTTAAAGGATTTAACCAAGAGTTTAAACTTAAAGAACATGATATAGAAATTTATGAATGGTGGATGAAAGTATTAAATGTAATGATTTATGCATATGACTTTGATAAGCAAGTTGCAGTTATCATACCTTTTGAAAAATTATATAGAGATATAAAACTAAAAAATAATTTTGCAACTGGTAGATACCATGACAATGGATTTAGATATTTTGTTATAGATTGGAATTATTTAAAGGAATTTAAAATGTATGGTCAAAAATAAACGAAAACCCACAATAAAAGAATTAGGAAAGTTTTCTGTAGATACATATAACTATGTTAGATATTTAGAAAAACTATTTGTAGAAATTAAAAATACATTAGGTATGTATATACAGATGAATAACGATGTAGAAAAACTTGAAAAATATGTTAAAGAACAATTAGAGGTATTAAAAAATGAAAGCAAAAGATCCGAAGAAAGTTCAGATGGGAAGAAGGAATCGTCAAAGAGGAGCAGAACTACAAAGACAAGTAGTAAATCTAGCTAAACAATACGATTTAATTGCACACAACAGAGATAGAGGTGGTGCACAACATGAACAAGGTGATGTAGAAATAGAAGAAAACTTTTATGGATGTAAAAGAAGAAAGAGTGTACCTGCTTGGGTAATGCCTGAAAAAGAAGAACAAGGTGTTTTCTTTAGAGCAGACCATGGTCCATTGATGGTATCAATACCTGCTGAACTTTTTTTATTCCTACACAACCTTTCTAAAAAATTAAATTTTTAATGTGTTACATTAGAAACCATACATGCAAAAGTTCTGTTTTTAATTAACACTAGCAGGTAATGATTCCCCCTTGGAGTTTTTTTATTGTTATCGCCTTCTCCAAGCATTACCTGCAAAGACTTAACATAGGAGACACAAAATGGATAAAATAAAAATAGCATTGTTTCACAATAACTACAAAGATAAAGACACTAAACCTGACTTTACAAACAAATCAGTAGTTATAAATGGTGAAACATATGATGCTGCAGGATGGAGAAACACAGATAAAAATGGTAATGAAATGATAAACATTACTTTAAGTGAGCCATATGTACCAAATGGAGTAGCTGCTACACCTTCAGCACCTAAAAAAGCTAATGATGAGGTTGAACTCCCTTTTTAATGCGTAGGATAGGCTATATAGATACTTATTTATATAGCCTACCTTTATATCAAAAACTTTATAAAAGTTTCATATCATCGATTTTAGACATACTTTTTTTTCTCAATGTTTGATTTTTGCCCAAAAATTAATAAAAAGTGTGCAGTTGCTACAAAAAGTTGTTATAATCCCAAAACAAATAAAAATGATCTAACGAAAACTATATTCTGTGGTATGGCTTCAGGCTTTGACACTAGAGTAGAGACATTACCAAAGTGTTGGAAAGATATGACAAACTCTGAAAGGTCCACTCATACGAAAAAAATAAAACAAAAATTATTGGAACTTCAGGTAGCAGGTGTGCGTTAAGGTCTTCTTCTTTTCTCTGCTTTAGTAATAATTCTTTTTGCAACATCATCATAATCAACATCTTCATACATAATAGGATTTTGAAACCCATATACTCTATTCCACTCATTTAATAATCTAATAGATGTTTTGTTATCACCTACTGCTAAAGCATCTAAAATTTGACCTCTTACTAAACCTTTTCTATACTTAACATAATCTTCTTCTTGTTTTTCTGTTGCAAATCTTTGTGTTACTCTTCTTACGCCAGTACCAAAAATTGGTGCTAAGTTTTTTGGTGTTCTTTTAAAAGCACCTCCAATGCCATAACCATTTATATCAGTAAAAAATCTAGAGGTTGCATCATAAGCCTTATCTAAATCTGCAAATATAACAGGCTTTAGAGCAAATTCAACTGACTCTAAAAAACTTTCACCTGCTAATATGTCACTTACAGTTCCTATTGCACCAACACTTGCAATACCATCAATTACATCATTTAATGAGTATTGAGATATAGCTTCACTAATAGATCCATCTTGTTTTATATCTAATACAGTATTATTTAAATTATATTTAGGGTCATATATTTCTTCTCCTGCTAAGAATCTGCTCAACAATTCTTTTGCTGGCATAACTAAACCTAATCCAAAAAGACCTGAAGCTGCCAATCTTAAATACATTGCAGGGTTTTTACCCTCTTCTCTTAAAACCTTTGAAAATAAATCTGCTTGCCTGTATCCAAATCTTTTAAACAAGAAAAATGGTCTAAATCTAGGGTCGTTTGCAAATTTTGGATCTCTTAAAACATTTTTTTGTAATTGAAAATCTCTAGCAAATGTAAAAGCATATTTTTGTAATTTATCATATGTTTTAGATTTAGGGTCTTTTAAACTTAAGTTTGTATTAAAATCATCAAAACCTGCTTTTTTTAACTCCATTTTAGCTTTTGTTCTTTGTGATTGAAGTTTGCCTAATGCACCTTTTCCCTGAGCTATTGATTGTTGTTTTAATAAATATTCATAACTTGTAACAGCAGACATCTTAAAATTTATTTCGTTAATTCTGTTGAAAGACAAAGCTTTACCTATAATTGGTAATCCAAAAAATCTATTTGTTGTAAGATTAGCAAATTTTCCTGCAAGAGTAGAGCCTTCTAGACTTGTTCCTATTGAAGCATCCATAATATCTTTATAATTATACGCTACACTATTCACAAATTTTTTATATTCAGCTTTGGTTTTATAGTTTAAAGCAGCGTTTATCAATGGACCGTAACCTGTTTTTAAAGCTACTGATATTGACAATTGTGAAAGGTTAGGTATAACTGCAAATCCCAAACCAATTTTAGTGCCAACTTGAAAACTTGTTACATCTTGTAAAAAACTTTTAGTGCCTTGACTCCAATTAAATTTAGGATCAAACTCAATTGCACCTGTGGTCATTTTTACTATTTGTTCAAAATTTTTAAAATCTTTTATTGTTACTTTGCTTCTAGGGTCATTTGCTAAAGCATTAAGAGCAGAGCCTATACCTTTTAAATATGCACCATCTTGACCAAAGTTTTTAGAATGTGATATTGACTTTGCTACAGATGTAAAATATCTAGATAAAAATGCATCAGTATTAATTTCAAGTAACTCTTGTGGAACTTTATTTTCTTTTAATCTGTTTTTTGTTAATGAATAATTATTGTTTCTATCAAATATTGATGAGCCTGTATCTTCTCTAAGTTTTGTAAAACCTTGAACAAAATTTGATTTAAAATTAAATTTAACTCCAGGAGGTGTTTTTTTAGGTCTTCCTAAAGCATCTACATTTGCATACTGGTAAATTAACTTTCTAAAATCTTTAGAATAATTACCTTCTTTAATTTCTTTTTTGATAAAATTATTAAATTCTTTTTTTAATGTTGTGTTTTCATTTTTATTAAAAATCTCATTAGCTTCATATCCTTGCTTTTGTGCTTTTCTTGCTATATTATCTATGTCTATCCTTAATTGTCTTAATACATCAGATTTATAATATCGTGGAAAATAATTTGGTTCAAATTTTGCTACATCTATTTTTGCATTTACAGCATCTCTATATGCTATATTAAATGTTTTTCTTACTCGTGAAGGATCTATTACATTAAATTTGTAATTTTTCCCATCCATAACAAATGTTTGACCTTTTTTTAAATTATTAATATTTATTTCTTTAGATAAAACCTGACCTAATAATTTTTTTTCTTTTGAAGGGGTTTTAGTATTATAACCTGCTTTATCCAACAAACCACCTGGACCTAAATACTTATTAATTTGAATTCTATTTTGGTACTGAAAATTGTCTAAAACATCAAAAGCTTTTTTGCCTATAGGAGATTTTACAGATGCTTCAGCAGGACCTGCAAAATCCATAAATTTATTATAAAGATTTTTACCTAAAATTCTGCTAAAGGTTGTGCCATATTCTACATTTGCTACATCTTGTACAAACTTTGGGTCTTTTTTTAAAGATTGTACAATTTTAGGAATTTCTTTTTCTGCTTCGTAAAACCTTCTTATTCTTCTGTTTATTTCAACATCTAATGTTTCAGGGCTTCTGTCTTTTATTTGTTTATATCTAATATCAAACTCTTTATCACTAACACCCTGCTCTTTACTAAGTTTTTTTGCTTCCTTAAAATTTATTTTTGATATTTGATTTATACTTGCATTTGCTGGAATTGAACGGTCATCAGAAATGTTTTTATATTTATTTATATAATCTTGTTTAGATATTTTTATTTGATAAGGTAAATTGTTTTTATTTGCAATATCTATATCTTTTTGTATTTGTGGATTTTCACTTTTCCTAAGAGTAATTTTAATTATATCATTTAACTTTTTATCTCTTATCCTAGCTGCTTCTACAATAGTTGTTCCGTCTGTTCTAAAAAATTTAAAATCTTCTTGAATATCAATTTTTCTTCCTACTTGTTCTCTTGCTGCCATTTCAGCTTCTTTTGTTAAAGTCCCTTTAATACCTTTTTCTTCTAATGCAATATCTTCTTTTTTTAATTTAGTAACTCTTTGTTTTGCTGGTTGACCAGAAGCTAATTTTACTGCACCTCTTGCTACTGTTAAACCTCCAACAACACCTAATGCATGAGCATATTCAGCAGGATGTGGAAATCTTGGGTTGCCTTCTATTGTTTCAAAAACAGCAGGAGCTGTCCCAAAACTTGCAATTTCTACACCTTTTGTTGCTGATAATCTAGCCAACTTTGCTTGAGGAGTTGTTTCATTCATCAGTTCAGAAATATGTTTTCCAAATTTTCCTTTAGTCATTGCAGATGATAAGGCTTTTCCTCCTACCATTCCACCATATAAAGTTAGACCTGCTTTTGTACCATCATATAAAGATTTAGCTAAACTAACTTCTCCCTCTTCTGCTTCTTGTATTAAAGCACTTTGTAAACCTGAGTAAAAACCTATACTACCTATACTACCTGCCTTGTTAACCTTGCCAAATTCTGATAATACTTTTTGACTTAAACCACCTTTTTTAAATTCATTTCTTAAAGAGATTGGAGCAGATTTTTGCAGGAGTTGTTCCATGCCTAATTGTGCACTTTTAATTGCTTCAGTTCTTGGCATACCACCTTTTACTAATGCATTTGTTGTTCTGCCTAATAAAGGTTTTGCAGCAGTTTTTGCAACAGCTCCACCTAAACCTAATGTTAAATAATCAGTTGGGGATGCAACAAAAGAAATCATAGTAGAAGCTATGTCACTTAATATACCAGGAGAATAATTACCTAAATCATAAAAATTTTTTCCTGTTAAAGCCTTATGTGCAAGACCTTCTATACTATGATTATACCCCTGCTTTAAAACATTTGGAATTTTATCTTCAGGAAATAAACTCCATATATATCTTCCTGGTAAAAATTTACTTAGTTTTTCACCTATTTCTTGTGGTTGGTAATCATCATCTAAAAAAGATAAATTATATACATTCTGAGCCATATTGTCACTAAAATATCTCTGGAAGTGTTTTTTCACCTGCAAGAGAACGCTTAGTTAATTGAATTCTTTTATTTTCAGCGTTTTCTATTTTTCTATTAATTTCATCAACAGTTGTATCATACTCATCAGGATTTTTAGCAACTACATTTCTATCTCTTTTAAGTCTTTTAATTTCTGTATTTAGATCTCTTATTTCATCTAATATTAATTTCAATCCAGTTCTTCTTGTTTTAAATTCTTCTTCTTCTGCAAATCCAAATTGTTGAGCTATAGCACCAGCTTCACCCTCTGGTATAATTTCAGGAAAATCTTCTGCATTTTCCTCTATGTCATCCTCTGTATCATCACCTTGACCTATTGCTATGCCACCATAATAACTTTGTTCAACCAATTCATTTACCTTATTATACGATGTCACTAAATTTTCATCTTTAGGGTTTAACAAAAGTTGATTTCCTAAACTTGTTAGAGAAATATTTTTATCTTTAAGGTTTTGTAGCTCAAGGTTTTGTGTTGCTATGAGGTTCAATGCATATTGAGATGCTTCACTTTTAATTTTAGAACTTAAACCGTCTGTTTCTAAAAATGTTTTTAATCTGCTTCTTATTTCATCAGGTTTGATTTTTTCCTGTGAAAGTTCGGTTTGAAAATTTATTAATTTATCATTACTTTCTATATTTGTTTGTAAACCTTCTTTTAATCTTTGCACAAGCCCAGGATCAACACCTTCATTATCTTTTGCTAAATCTAATTGAATCATTTTATCCATATCCGAAACATCTGAACCCATTATATTACTTACAAAAGTGTTTTTTCTAATTTTTTCATTTGATAATCTTGTTAGTTCTGCTTGTTGTCTATTAAATTGTAATTGTTCATCTGCCCTTTCATTTGCTAAAGCATCTTGATTTCTTTGATAATCTCTTTCTTCTATTGCCAACTCTTCTGCTTTTTCTTGTTGTGCAAATGTGTTGATTGTATTTAACAAAGAATCCAAGCCTTCAAAAGCAGATGGACCTTGGTAACTTGCTGGGTCTATTAATCTAATTCTATCATGTCCTGGCATTAGTATCCTCTTATTGTTCTTGGGTCAAATGCACCTATTGGTCTGTTTACACTAGGACCTCCAGGTAATGCATTTGGCATTTGTGTAGGGGTTAATAAACTATCAAAAGTTTGCATATTACCATATCTTTGTTCAGGGGTATCAAATTGTGTAATAATATCTTCAGTTGTTGTTTCAGGTCCAAGATTAGATGGGTCTCCAATTCCAAATTGTGCACCACTTGCAATTAAACCTCTAGCAGTTGCTATGTTTTGTTGCTTTGCTCTTTCTATTGCATCTTGAGCTGCACCAATTCTACTTGCAATCTGTTCTTGTACTCCTCTTCTTTGAGCTTCATATTGTCTACCTATACCTGCTTGTTGCTGTTCAGCAGATTGTCTCATTAGTTGTTGTGTTCTTGCACCACCTGCTGCTCCACCTGCAAAACCACTAGCTGCTCCTGCTTCCTGTGCTTGCATAGCACTTTGTAATAAATTTTGTCTTAAACCTTCTGTTCTACCTTGTATGCCACCTCTTATTTGCTCTATTTGTTCTGCATAAAATGGGTCGTATGTTTCTTCTTGTGTAGCTGCTTGCATTTCAGGTGTAATTGCTGTAAAATATTCACTATATTGTGAAGGGTCAAAACCTAATGATGCAGCAATAGCTGCAGGGTCTGAAAAATCTGTGCCTGTTGCTCCTGTTCCTCCACCATCTACACTTGGTGGTGGTGGTGTAGTTTCAGCAGCTATTTGAGGTGGTTGAATATTTAGTGATTGCTCTACTTGTTGTTGATTCATACCTTGAAAGGCTTGAGAATAATCAGTTGTTTCAAAAGGATTTGTTACAAAACCACCTATTTGGTAGCCTTGAGACATTTGTAAAAGAGTTGGTGTTGTCATTCCTGCCATAATTATTTAAAACCAGTCATTTTCATCATATGTTCAAATCTTGTTGTTACAGGCTTTTTGATTGAAACAGGTTTAGAAATATCAAACAAAGACTTAGGGACAGCATACTGAGTAAAAACTTTAGGTGGTTTTTTAACAAACCCTTGTCCTCCAGTAAGAAGCATATTTAATCTTTGTCCTATGTTTTCACTTTTTAACATATCTAAACCTGATTCTATTCCTTTTCCCATAGTATAACCTTGTGACCCTGCTAGTAAAAAAGAACCTATTGATGGTTTTTGTGCTCTTGCAATGGCTTTTTCTTGCTCTCCTAAAAACTCTTGATCTCTTACTAATTGTTCATAATTACTTCTTCTAAATTTTCCTGTTGGTGCTGGTACAAAACTAGGAA
>TARA_R100000329_G_scaffold12266_4_pt1 | contig 11548 bp, 15 predicted proteins | sample TARA_R100000329 | Tara Oceans TARA_R100000329 (sample SAMEA2620783) | marine metagenome | biome: marine biome (ENVO:00000447); feature: surface water layer (ENVO:00002042); material: "saline water (ENVO:00002010), including plankton (ENVO:xxxxxxxx)" | depth 5 m | reverse complement strand
CTGCTGCTAATTCGTCTAATGTATTCAAAGCTGCTGGAGCTGAATTTACTACACCAGCTACTTCTGCGTCTACATACGCTTTAATACTTTGCTGTGTTGCTGCGTGAGATGCACTATTTGATGACATATTATCTTCATCTTTAAAATCTATGTTTATAGTTCTATCTGCATTTAATTGTCCACCACCAGATAATCCAGTTCCAGCAGTTACGCTTGTGCTTACATTGAAACTTAAATCATAAGGGTCTGCATCTGTTCCATTATCTGTGTCAGTCCAATTAATATTAATACCGCCAGTTTCTCTAAACTTCCACTCTTTTCCTTGAGATATTTGTACTTCTGTTCCGTCGCCGTCTTTTACTTGAAAAGTAGTTAATTGATTGGTGTTAGTATCAGCAGTCATATCATCTACAACTACATTAATTTTTCCATTAGTATCATCATAAGTAGCAGCTACTCTTGTTTCTGTATTGCCACTAAACATACCACCTACAATGTCTTGTACTTGTTCAGTAGAAAGTTGTGTATTAGTATCAGCAGTCATATCGTCTACAACCAAATCTATCGTTCCGTCGCCGTCTTGGTATGTAGCTGATATTCTTGTTTCAGTATTAGAAGAGAACATAGCTCCTACTATATCTTGTACTTGTTCAGTAGTTAGCGTAGATGTAATAAAACCAGAATCATTATTAAAAGCAGATAAAGGTATTTCAGATATAAGTTTTCTTCTATCTGCTCCATTATCTAAAATAATTAGTTCATCTTCAGAGCTATTTACTGAAGCAGTCATATCAGTCAATTCTGATAAATCAACTGCTAATGATACTGTTCCAGAACTACCACCACCAGATAAACCAACTCCAGCAGTTACACCCTCAATATCTCCAGAAGAAGCACTACCAGTTAAATCAACGATAGTACCGCTGTCATTAATATATAATTTGTTTGCACTTCTATCAAATGCAAGTTCTCTATCAACGATATTACTGGTAGTAGGTGTACCACTACCAGCTTTTATCTTAATAGTATTAGCCATAGTGTTCTCCTAACTATTAATAAGTTCCGCCGTCAAATGTAGTATCTACAAAGCCTTGTTGTGCTTCAATCGCTTTGTTAAACTCCCATTGCGTTCCAGTGTGGTCATAAAGTATCGTAGCACTTGCTCCGTCTACTCTAATACCAGCTCCGTCAGCAGCAGATGAATCTGCAGCTCCGCTTGCAATAACAATCTCTTTATCTTCAACTGTTAATGTAGCAGTGTTTAAAGTAGTAGTATCTCCTTGTACTACTAAATTACCACCTACGGTAAAGTTACCAGTTGTACTACAATTACCAGCTAAAGCAATGTTATCTACAATTTTAGCAGCAGTTACTTGGTCGTCTGCAATGTGTTCTGTGTCAATACCACCAGCAGCTAAATGTTCACTATCAACTGCGTCATCTGCAATCTTAGCTCCAGTAATAGCGTCTGCAGCTATTTCTGCAGTTACTACACCACCAGTTTTAATAGTTACCACTCCACTACTTACTGCAAAGTTGTCGCTTGAAAAAGAAGCAAGCCCTTTTGCACTTGTTGAAGCAAAAACATTAGAGTCGGTTACATCTAAAGCAAGTGTAACAGAATTATCATCTGTTCCAGAAGCTACAGTACCGCTAACTCCGTTACCATAGGTTATATCTTGTAATGTAGGTAAGTGAAATACTTCTACACTGCTATTGTTGTGTCTACCAACATACAGTTTTTTACCAGCTTGATTTAATGCTAACTCTCCACTCGCTAAACTTCCTGGAGCAGATGTGTTAGTATTGCTACTATGTCTTTTAATTTGGACTGTATTAGCCATTTTTTTCTCCTAATTAAGTATAAGTTCCACCCTCAAGGGTTTTATTGTCTAATGATTGACTTGATGCGACATCTACAATGTCGTCACTATTCGTTCCACCAACTGTTTTATCATCTAGCTGATTTAATTCAGCAGTAGTAGCTGTAAGTCCGTCAGTTATATTAATCTCGCTTGCGGTTGATGTAATAGCCGCTAGCTTTGTTAAATCTGCTTCAGAAACATTACTGTTTTCTACTTTATCTACTGCGGCATCTATTACCGCTCCAGTGTTTGATGATATATAATTAGCCATACTTTCTCCTTTTAGTTAAGGGGAGCAATGCAGCTCCCCTAATTAACTATTATGAAGGGTTGTTAAAGTTTACAATCCCGTTTGACGCATCATTAGCTGCTTTAGCTAAGCATGCTCCAAATAGAGTATCTGCAACTACTGAAGTCGCGAGATAATCAATATCATACTCGGACTGCACACGCGGAGCAATCTGTTGAGCGTAATAAATTGAATCTCTATTGAAGATTGATGCTGTTTCATCTCCAGTATCACCGTCATCATCCCAGTCTGTGCTTGAAAACAAGCTTAAGCCGTATGCTTGCATAATCATACCACTAACTAATGGGTTTTCGTCATCTCCACGCTTTTGAGCTTCTGTGAAGTCGCCTAAGCTTAAAAGAGACATATATGCTGCTGGAGAAGCGTATAAGTAGTGTTCTCCGTCAGTATAGTCGTGATTTGCGTCAAGAAGTTTTTGTAATCCACTTCTTAAAAGAGCTGTAGTAAATACATTGTCTGAAGCTAAAGTAACATCATTCTGTGTTGCTGATTGAATAATACCAGCAATGTATGATTCTACTTTTTTAGCTAAAGCATAACCCATAGCTCTTGTGTATTGGTTGAATAAGTCTGCTGACTCTTGTACTCTAACAATGTCATCTACTCTTTTAGCATTATACCAGTGTTGGTCTACTGTTAATTGAGTTTCTACATCTGTGTTGTTAGTGTAAGTAACTGCTCCACCAGCTGATTTTGCAACCGCTGATTCTTCAGTCACGCGTGGGATATGTAAAATATCTCCGCCGCTAGATAGCATAGAAGAGAAATCAGTAACTTGATTTCTTAATCTGAACTGTCTTTCGGCATAATTTAGGATAGCGTCTCTCCACATTTCTGGGATAAACACTGCCGCTGTTGAAGTTGTAACATTTCCGTTAGCCATGTTAAGTCTCCTTAAAAATTAAAATATTATTTTTTATAAGAGTTGATAACATCAGACCAGTTGTTCTTGCGCTCTTCTTTAGATAAATCCCTAAAAGGATTTTCTGATAGATTCTTTCTTTGTAGCCCAGCTTCCGCTTGTTGAACATTCGGTTTTGGACTACTGGTAAAATCTTCTATCAGATTTCTAAGAGTGCCTATATCAACTGATTCGTATTTTTCTCTCTTATCTTCTGGCAACTTTGATAACAGACGAGCTTTCTCATCTGACACATACGCATTAAGAGTTTCATTAGTAGAATTAAATTTTTCTTCTAAATCTTTTGCTCTTTGTCGTTCCTCTGCAAGCAAAGTTTGATATTCTCCGTCTTTTTCAAGTTTCTCTGCTCTTGCCTTTTCTTTCTCTTTTTTTAATGCTTCCATACTTGAGCGAAGTTCATTTCGTTCTGCTATGACCTCATTAAAGCGAGAAAACGGTACGCTATTGTCTTTTTCTACGACTTGAGTGTCTTGAGCTTCTTTAACGCCTTGCTCTTGGGCTTCAACTTTTACATTTTCTTCCATTTTAACTCCTTTTGTGGATATTTTTTAACTATATAATGTAAATTATATAGTGTAATTTTACAAAGTAAATGAATAAAGTTCCAAAGGAATATCAGTTTAAAAGAAAGTGGTTTGAATATATGGGGTACAAGCCGCATCCAGGACAAGAGAAGATGCACTACCCTACAAATCCCAATGCTTCTTTCTTTGTTAATATCTGTGGTAGAAGATATGGTAAAACTACTGCAGCCTATCGTGAAGCAGAATTTTATGCGGCACAACCTAATAAAAAGATTTGGCTTGTTGGTTTGTCTTACAAGAAATCAAGATTAATGTTTAGAGAAGTCTATAAAAACATGGTTAAAGGAAATCCAAAAGACATTGTAGCCGCTTCAGAAAAAGAACAATATATAAGATTTGCATGGGGAAGCACAGTTGAAGGAATGTCAGCTGATAATCCGTCTTCTTTGCTTGGAGAAGGATTAGATTTGGTTATTATTGATGAAGCTTCAAGAATGCCAAGAAAAATTTGGGATATGTATTTATCTCCTACTCTTTCAGATAAAAAAGGTAAAGCTATCTTTATTACTACACCAAACGGCTATAACTGGATTTATGATTTATATTTGTTAGGTAAGTCTGACCCTAAATGGTTTTCTACATCTTCTCCTAGCTGGGATAATTACTTTGCATTTCCAAATGGAGAAGAAGATGAATTTTTGCTTGAAAGAAAAAGAAATTTATCTAAAGAAATTTTTGACCAAGAGTATGGAGCTAAGTTTGCTTCATTTCAAGGCAAGGTATATCCGTTTGATAGAAATATTGATGTAAAGAACATTGGCTATCAATCACATCTTCCTACTTATTGCACTGTAGACTTTGGTTATCGTATGCCCGCTGTACTTTTTTTACAAACTTATAGAAATAATGGTGTATGGTATATTAATATAATAGATGAAATTATTCATAAGAAAAATGTACCAACAGAACAATTAGCTAATATGATTTTAGAGAAAAATTACCCCATTGTGCATTACTATGGCGACCCAGCTGGATATAATGTTCAAGGACAAACTGGAATGGGAGACATAGAAATCTTTAAAAAGTGCGGGATTAATGTTAGATTTAGAACTGATAAAGCTAGTAGAAATATAGCTTCTTCGGTTAGTTATGTAAGGGGATTCTTTGAATCTGCTTCTGGCGAACGAAAAATTACGGTATCTAAAAGCTGTCCAGGTATTATGGAAGACTTTGAAAATTATAGGTATCCAGAAGAAGTTGAAGGAAAGATTTTATCAAATGACCCAGTTAAAGACGGGTATTATGAACACGGATGTGATGCGTTTAGATATTTTATAACAAATCGCTTCCCAATGGTTAGTAATGAATTAATAAGGATTGCAAGATGATATTAAAACCTAGTGAGATTATAAAAAAATCATTAAAAGAATTTAAACTACAGACAGTAACGAACAAAAGAGAAGAAGTAATCAAGTATTTAGATTATTATACTGGAACTCAAACCAGTAAATATATTGAAAATTATTTTGACACAGACGCCTTTAGAGAAATACCGCAGTATTCAGCTAATATAACTAAAAAGTTTATTAATAAAATGTCAAGACTGTATACAGTAGGCGCAAAGCGTAGCCCAAAAGGCGTATATGAAGATATGACTATGAAAAAAAATGTCAAAATGAAACATATAGAAAAAATGACAAAATTATTAGGAAGTGTGGCGGTTGGAGTATTTTACAAAGAAGAAGAAAGCAAAAAGTATTTTGAATATTCTCCAGTGTATTATTTTATGCCATTTTTTGAAGATAATGATGTTTTTAACCCTTATGCAATTACATATCCTAATTTTATGCCAGTAGATGATGCTTATAATACAAGCAAAATGACTTATTCTTATTATGATAAGGATAGATATATTAAATATGACCAAGACGGAGTTATTTTAGAAGAAATTCCTAACCTAAGCGGCATTTTCCCGTTTACATTCTTTCATAGGGAAGAACAAATTGATTCTTTTTTCGTTGAAGGAGCAAATGACATTATTTCTGCCAACGAACATATTAATATCACTATGACTGAAATGCAATTAGGCTTAAGATATCAAATGTTTGGACAACCAGTAGCTTCTGGTATTATTGCTGACCAAAATATAGCAAGAGCTGGCTCTAATGAGATATTAATGCTTGGAGAAAACGGAAATTTTGACATTGTTAGCCCTAAAGGTAACATTGAGTCCGTTATTGAGAATATAAAGCTGCAATTAGAGCTTGTAGCGCTAAATAACCACCTTTATATCACATTTTCTGATACTGGTGGCGAAGTTCCTTCTGGAATTGCATTAAAAATTAAAGATGTTGAAAGAATGGAAGACTATCAAGACGATAAAGAGATGTTTAGAATGTTTGAGCATAAACTTTACAAGATTGAAGAGAGTATTGCGCGTTATAATGGTATAAACTTGCCTAATTCTGACGATTTTAAGATAGATTTCTATGATGTAGAGTATCCAATGACAATTCAAGACCAAATTCTGCAAAATGACTTTGAGCTTAAGAATAATTTGACTACTCAAGCGCACATTATGATGAAAAACAATAAAGATTTATCAATGGAAGACGCTATAGAGCAAATAGCACAAAATAAAGAGATTAATATGCTTCTAATGGGGGATTTTGAAGAAGATACCTCGCCAAATTCGGAAAATATAGAGCAAAATCAAGAAAACGAAGAAAATGAAGCTGAATCTAACGATTGATTTCACTTTTGACACTCTAAAGAAGGATTTACCTAATATGATGAAGTCCAGAATCAATAGAGATATTGATTTTGTCAAAAATGAGATAGATGAAGGTATAGCTAAGTCAGTAAGTCCAGTAACTGGCGCAAAATTCCAACCAATTACGGAAGTAACAAAAGAAGTACGCCGTTTACGAAGAAAAGGAAGGAAATCTAAGGATAAACCACTTTTATCTACTGGAAGAATGTCAAAACTTAAGGTTAAGAAGGCAAAAACACGCGGAAAGTCAGCTTTTTACGGATATATTGAAATGGGAGCTGCTTATGGGCGTTATCACTTACAAGATTATACTATTGCAACTAACTTTACTGTAAAATCAAGCGAAAGAAGAGCTAGAACGACTACTACCAAGAAAAAAGGTACAACTACAAGAAGACAAGGAGATGTTAAAAATCCAAAAGGTATATTCTTCAAAGTTAAAGGAAAAAAAGTTCCAGCAAGAATTTGGTTTGGAATTCCAAAAAACTATAAACAAAAGACAAATTTTAATAGGTTTATGCGCCAAATTAAAACTAAATTGAAGACTGGTAAAGTTATCATAAATCAACCATTAGGAAGGATTACCATTGGATAAAATTATTGAATTATTACAAAAACTTATTAACAAAGTACAAAATGTTGAAGAAATAGCTATTGAAAACAATAATTTGATTGGATTTATGATTTCTAGCAATACACCTAACAAAATAACCGATAAAGAGCTTAAGTCTATCTATTTGACTGGAGAATTTATTGAATACATCAAAGATAATAATATTTCAATGGATTTTATAGCTGATGCTTAAGAATTATCTGCTTCAAGCTTCTCAAGCTCTAATAACCACTCTTTTCTTTTTGTTTTCGTGTGTCTCCCTTTGCCTAAAGGCTTTAAACCGACTTTTTTCGCCCGAGCGAGCAATTTTTTGGAGTCTGATTTTTGCTTATTCAGCTTCTCTTTTGTTGATTCTTTATTTTCTATTAAAGGTAATTCTTTATCCTCTTCAACAACTTCTATAGCATTTTCAATTTTTCTATTACCTTCTAAAAACCTTTCAAAAGGACTTTCTACCTTAACTTCTACATTTTTAATCAGTTTACCAGAGTGTTCTAATATCAATCTACCCGCTTGAACATTGCCATTAATTGCTTCTTTATACATAGACTGTAATACAGAAGGTAACTTAGCTCCAAAGGACTTCATGTACGCTTGATACAGTGATTCAACAAATTCTTTATCATTTAACCAATTAGTAATCGTATTTCTGTGTACACCTATCTCTTTAGATATATCTCCTAAGTTCATTTCGGGATTATTGACATAAATGGTAGCAAATTCTGTTTGTTTTCTATTAAGATTCATCCTTGACCTCTATAACGCTTTTTATAATACTTTTTAGATAGTTTATTTCCATATTTTGTTCTATGGCTTTGTCCTTGTCTAGTTTTCTTCTTTCCATTGGTATGCCTAGATTGTTTTTTGACTAATCCTCTCAATCTTCTGTCTCTCCTAACACATCACTATCTTTAAAATCAGAAAAATGCCCGTCATATACTTTAATCAATGGTTTACTGAAGATTCTTTTGGCTTTTACTTTCTTTTCGCATTCGTTACAGTCTTGTTCAATATCTTTATTTCTATTTTCAACGCTAGCAACTGAACTAACAACCTTTTTACAATCACACTTCATCATGTATTCATATATTGGCATTATCGCTCCTTCCTTCCTTTTATTTCTTTAACGCTTTTCTAACTTCAGCCCAAACTTCATCATCTAGTTTGTTTGAAGATTTAGCTACCAAGAAATCTCCTACTTTTAGTAAAACAGCGATTAAAACCTTTTCGCTCAATACACCAGTAAGCATTTTGCTAATAATAATGTTCATGATTTATCCTTTACGCTTTTGCCCTTTAGGCGGTTGTCGTTTTCTGGCACTTGGTCCACCCCAAAGAAACTTATCAGCCCAATATGCTGCGGACATTCTGCCTTTTCTTATATTAGCAGCATGTCTAGCCTTAAAGCTTTTTCTAGCTTCTGGACTATAGTTATGTCCGTAACCTTTTGCTCCAAATCTAATCAGCTTTAGCTTATGCCCTTCTGATGCTAATACCACCGCTTTTTTCTTAGGGTGGTTAGGCGTCATTTTTGGGCTATTGACGCGCTTTAAACCGTGTCGCTTAAGCATTGACTTCTTTTTCTCTGAATGTGCCATATAGGCTAAATTTAGGTAGGCGAATTGTTTTGTGCAACCTTCCGAATTTTAATTTTCCCTTTCTGTGGAATGCGGTATGTCTGCCTAATCGTAAAATCTATACGCTCTACGGGCTTTTTTTGACGCGCATTTTTAGACTAAAAAAATTATAGCTAAGCGCTGACGCGCAAAACATGGGCTAAAGTTGCGCGGGCTAAATCTTGGCGCGAATATTTGCAAAAACGGGCGGGCGGTAAGCAAGCGCAAAAAAACCAATAATTCACAATTCAAAAGCTAAACAAAATGAAACTTTAACAATGGTTTTGGTATAGCTTGTTTAAAGCTTCTTAATGGTATTTTGAAAGCATGCTAAAGCATGAAACAAGGCAAACAAAGGGCGCTAAAATATAGCGCTGAAATAGCTTGATTTTGTAGCGTTTACCGAACGCGGGCGAAAGTATAGTAACGCGCCCGTACAATTAAAATAAAATAATTTCCCCTTTTTAATTGAAAATATATTAAATTCCTATATGATAACAACAAAAACAGACAAGACACCGAGAGAGAAAAAGGCTGTAAGCCTAGCAATATCAAGGTTTACGGGAATTGGCGTTCTTGTCTTTAACCCTTACAAAAAGGAAGGTAAATAATGAAAAATACTAAAAATAAAACATATTCAATGGGAATAAATGCTTTTCAAAGCTACATGTTAAGCAATGATGTTAGAAAGCTAAACCGCTCAAGCATGGAAGGCGCAACACGCGTTGTGTTTTTGTTTGGCGATAAGCTTCAAAATGTATTGCCCGCTATAGTTGAATGGGCTAGCGTTCACAAAGGCTTTGAAGCTTTCAGCGTTAATGGCGGTGTTTCTTTGGCTTGCGCTGATGATGTCAATGATTACGGCTTGCCAAGCTTTGATGTTGATAACATGGGCGGTGATAATGCTCTAATGCGAAGCATACCCGCAAACACTCAAAAAGTATTAATTGCTAAAGCTGACTTAATTAAACTTTTTGACGCTCAACATTCACGCTTTATGACTTTTCACATGATGAAGAAAAGAAAATATCACTATTGCAAAGAATGTAATGAATATTACCGCAAGGCTTGCCGTTGCTTAAGTGTTGCAAGAATTCAAAGCTATCAAAGCGGAATTAATAACGCGTTCTTCTTTGATAGTGTAGAAGGCAAAACACAAGTTAAAGCGACAACGGGCAACCAAAACGCTAGACCTTCGCAAAAAACGGCTTTTATTGGCGTAGAATGGGAAGTTACAACAACCAATAGAAGAAGTAGACAAGACAACGCCATTCAGTTCTTTAAATTCTTCAAAAAGAACGGCGGAACTAAACATTTTCTTGACTTGTTTAATTCAGTCAAAGATGATAGTTCAGTATCAAATGGCTTTGAAATGGTAACTAACCCGTTCAGCGCTAAATACTATGAAGATAATCAAGCTAGCTTTGAACTAATGGCGCAATATGCAAGGCAACAAAAGTTGCGCGGAAGCGGAAACGGAATTCATATTCATATTTCAAGAAATGCTTTCACTACTGAAACACTAGCGAAATTTTTCAAGCTATTTGGTAACAATTCAAATATCATTGAAAAGCTAGCGGGAAGGCGTTCAAATCGTTGGGCAAAACTTGAACTAGGGAATATTCCGAATACTGAATTGCAAGAAACAATTCAAAGCAAATACAAAATAATAACAAGCAAAACTGACGCGCAATTCATGGCATTAGCTAAAGACAATTCAAATGGAAACTATAATAGCATTGACAACCGCTATAAATTCCTAAACTTGAGCAATGCAAAAACTATAGAATACCGCTTGCCCGCTAGTACTACTGATGAAAAGGGCGCGACATACTCTAATTTTTGCCGCCATATTGAACTAATGCTTGGCGCGTTCGCGTATGTTTCACAAGCTGAACTAGAACTAGAAAGCGTTTCTTTTGAAAGCTTTTTAGCTTTTCTTGAAGCTTCAGACAAATATAAAAACATCTATAATTGTATAGTAAGCAATAAGGAAGTTTTAACTTTGATTATTGGAAACAATACAAACGCGGAAAGAAGAATAAAAGGCGCTTCAATAGAAAATATTTCTATTGATAACACAAGCGCTGAAGGCATTCAGCAAGCGCGCGAAAATGTTCTAGCTTTGCTTGATAGCATTCAAGAAAGAGATGAAGAAGAAATAGAAATAATAGTAAATGAAAAATACAATAAACTTAAACTAAAGGAAGGTGTATAATGTGTGTAGCAATAGTCAAACCAAAAGGAAAAAAGATAAGCAAGAAAACGCTTCAAGAAGCATGGGAAACCAACCCGCATGGCGCGGGCTTGGTTTTCGCTCACAAGGGCAAGCTCAACGCTTTTAAATCAATGAATGAAAAAGAATTCATTGATACTTGTTTAAAGCTTGTCAAAGCGTATGATGAAAATTTTCTAATACATTTTCGCATAGCAACACAAGGCGAAATTAATTTAGAAAATGCTCACCCGTTTTTTGTAAATAAAAATCTAGCGTTCATTCATAATGGCATAATTCCAAACATGCCATATGATGAAGACATCAGCGACACTAGATTTTTTAATATGGATATCTTGCAACAATTGCCATATAAGATGAATAACAAAACACATGATAAAATGATAGCTTCAGCGATAGGAAGTTCAAAGCTTGCTTTCATTAATCACAAAGGGAAATATAACATCATCAATGAACGCTTGGGAAGTTGGAAAGCGGGCGTCTGGTTTTCAAATCTCAACCATTGTAGCGCGTCAAATTTTGGCGCGCATGGCGCGTTCAGATTTAACGGCATGACATGGGAAAATTTCCTAGAAGAAAAGGAAGGTAAATAATGGAAAAAATACTAATCAATGTATTTGCTTTTTTGGCGGTGTTCGTTCCCGTTATCGTTCCAATGATAGCGGAAGAATACTATAGAAGAAAGAAAA
>TARA_R100000329_G_scaffold31231_2_pt1 | contig 11566 bp, 14 predicted proteins | sample TARA_R100000329 | Tara Oceans TARA_R100000329 (sample SAMEA2620783) | marine metagenome | biome: marine biome (ENVO:00000447); feature: surface water layer (ENVO:00002042); material: "saline water (ENVO:00002010), including plankton (ENVO:xxxxxxxx)" | depth 5 m | reverse complement strand
GCGGTCACCCGTTAAAAACGCCCTAGCAGTTGAGTTATCTTGACCTCTAGTAACAGTAAGGACATCGCCAGTTCTAGCCGTACACTTTACGATCTCTAGGTTGTTAGAGGTATCAATCAGCGTAGCGTAGAAGTAATCGTCAGTCGCTAGCGTAGGAAAACGGGCACCCTGTCCACTCGAAAGAGTAATGCTGGTAGCACTGTTTGTGATACCAGCGTTGAGAGTGCCAAAGGCATTGTTTGCAAATTTGATGCCCATTCTCTACTTCCTTAGTTTACAGTGACTGTCCAAGTAATCCCTAGAGTATCAGCTGCTCCTTTATTGATAACAGAAAAAACTGTACGGCACAACATATCTCCACTAGAGCTTGCGTTAAACAAACCTGCTTCTGTAATTGCTCCGGTGCCTGTACCTGCTGCGAACGTAGCAACGTATGCTACTGCGTTTGCTGTAACAGTTGTTGAAGTAAGAGCCACACGGCCTGCTTCAGAACCTAGCGCAGTGTTACCAGCTGCAGCTGCAGTACTGCCAGTACCAATGGCCATATGAGACATGACGTTAGTAGTAGCGTCTTTCATGCGCTCAGCAATAAAATCTTTACCTGATGTAACAACAAGGTTTGGTACAACAGTTTCCTGAGTGATGTTTCCTTCAGGGTTTGTAACCGTGATCCGAAGTTCACCGGTCATTTTAATAGAATCTTGAATCATGGTTAGCTCCTTTACAAGATCGCTCTTTGCCCCACAGTACTGTTGCCAGGATTGAGAGGCGTCTGGTTGAATTGATAACCACCCAGTGCTCGGTCATCTTCGTCTACATCAGTATAATGGAAGTTGACAACAAGTCCAGAAGAACTTTCATCTGGGGCAGTTACGCGGTCTGCAGCCATAATAACAGTGTTAAGTGTCTCAGCTGCTCCTATTACGCCCGTATTCGGGACGAAATACTCGGTACTCGAAATAGTATATGAATAAGGCTCTTCGATAAAACCACCTATGTAACCATCTGAAACAGCTACAAAATCAGGGTAAAGGAAGGTTAGGTCGCCTAAAGTTAGCGTAGTGTTTATACTTTCTGTAGCAGTTGCAGTATCAGTATACACGTTTGTAAACTCAAACACCTGAGCTTCAACAGGACTTACAGAATCAGACAATGGCTTAGATGGGTTTGCCGCTAGACTTTCAGCCATAGTTACAGGATCTGCGTCTGCGTCCGCATCGCTAGTGTCAAAGTCTACATCTTGTGTAAAGTTTTTAACACTTACGTCTGTTACGTTTACAGTATCAGTCTTAGTAAGTTGTATATCAAAGTCATCAACAGCGTCAGTAGGCGAGGCTGTATCTGAGTATGCTGGTCGTACATCAAATAAGTTTACAGCTTCAGAAGCGGTAACAGTTTCTGTTTTAGCTATATCAGGATTGTTCTTAATACCTTCTACAGCAGTAAGCGAGTCACTAAACCCGCCATGTGTAAAGTCTTTAGCATCTGAGTCGGCCACTGATGTAGCGTCGTTATCAGCTATATCAGCAAGCGTAACCTCTTTAGCATCTGCCTCGGTTGCTGTAGCTGTGTCAGTAAGCCCTTTAGTTGTAGCAAAACTATTAACAGCATCTGACGCTGTAACTGGATCTGGGTCAACATCTGCGTCAGATAAATCAAAGTCTACATTAGATGTAAACGTCTTAACATTCGACTGAACTGCAGTAACATCATCTGTGCTAACTTGTGTAAAGTCTTTAGCTAGTGCTTCTGTAGCTGTAACTGTGTCATCAAACTCAGTCGTCACATCAAAGCGGTCAATCGCCTCAGAAGCTGTTGCTGTGTCTGTTGCAGCCTTGTTAACATCAAAAGTATCAACAGCATCGCTAGCAGCTACCGAGTCTGTTTTAGCTATGTCTGGATTGTTTACTATAGCTTCTGAAGCAGTCGCAGTATCAGTAGCTACTTTATCAATGGCCTTAGTATCTGCTTCGGCCATTGTAACGGGATCGGGGTCTACGTCAGCGTCACTAGGGTCAAAGTCAATAAAATCAGTAAACACAAATACTTTTGCTTCTACAGCGTTTACTGAATCGGTAAGTACCTTATCTACATCAAATATAGGATCAGAGTCCGCTGGAAGAGCTTCGTCGTCTTTAGATGTGTCGAATGCTTTAGTTAGTTCAGTTTCTGTCTCACCATCAGATATTTGAACAGACTCAGCAGGTAAAAAAGTTTGAGGTACTGTCTCAAAAGAGTTTCCGCTTCCCTCACGATCAAAGAAAATTAGCCTAGGAGTATCTCTTGCTTCTACAGCAAAATACTGTACTCGGCCAGCAGTAGCATTTGTATAGCTAGGTAACGCAGTTACAGCGTAGTAATCAACACGATCTACTGCTAGTTCTATACTCATAATGTATCTGCGGTGCCGCCCATTCCGCTATGGTTGGTGCAATAGTAATATAACGTCGGAGCACCTGATGCTACTGTTATTTGTGTGTACGCGCCAGAACTCCCAGGGGTGCCGCTTGTTGTAACACCTACAGTATATTCTGTACCTCCGCCATGTGTGCCGTTTGAAGATGTGCTAAAACGTAAGGGGTGCCCACTATTACTTGAATCACTCTGATCAAATTTATAGGTTGACCCTTCATTTAGTGAAAGTGTTGGTTGGTTGCTTCCATTTATAGCAAAAACATTTCCTGAGCCAGGATTTACAACGGTTACAGTATAGTCAGTTACAGTTGCTGTAGCAGTTGAAAGGCTGTCTCGCACTCTAAAAGTTAATCTTTCAAACACAGTCTGAGTACCTACGCCAGTAGTAGTAACCACCACTTCGCCTTCATAAGCACCTGCTTCAGCTCCTACTAAAGCTCCGCCAGCAAAATCAAATTGCACTTTTCCATCTGTGCCATCAGTAAGATTACTTGCTGGAATAGTAGCTATAAGCGTGGTGCTGTCTTTTTTTCTAAATCTAACAGCTACGCTAACAGTAGATGGTGAAAGATCTATAGGACTGCCTGTAGCATCATCACTGAGCGTCAAAACAATTACTGGTTTAGCGTCTCCTGATACTAGTCTAATAACGTCTGCCATATTTCACCTCACGCAAATCTTGGATATTGTACACGCATAGAGCCTCTACCGGTACCTAGGTTAGCCCTTGCTCTACGTTCAGCAATCTGAAAAGCAAATTGCTTAGCATGATAAGAAGCTAGTTCTCGGTCACTCCATGTTCGCTCTGGCAGCACCAAAAGATGCTGCAACGCTCCGTGCATTATCACGTTTTCTAAATCATCTAATACTGATTTCTCCATCTCAACAGCATCGCGTAAAGGTTTACAGGCAATAATCATACGCACATCATACTGTGTATCTCCGTCAGGAATAGGCGCTACTGCAAAATTATCAACGTCAATAGTAGTAATATACCTAGGCTCAGCTTCTTCATCAGTGCCAGTAAAAGGCCATTTAGGGTATATGTCATGCAGTTGATCTAAAGAAACAGGCTTCATTTTATTGCCGTTTACAGTTGCAGTAATAATTGCATGTACCTCAGCAAAGTTAGGTGGGTCATATGGATAGTCATGAATACCCTGTGTCAGGCGTATTTCAGGCTGCTCATGCCTCCACGCTAATGTACGCTCACATGCCTGTATTGCTGCGTCTCGCACATATTGTTCTACGACTACGTTAGGAGCGCCAGGGACGCTAGGAGCAAGTCTAGTAACAATTTCAGAGAATCTTCTAGCTGGCATTATACAACATCCTCCTCTTGTAGACCGCCGCGCTCAGGATCAGTGATCGAACGGCTCTGCGCTGCTACGCCTAGAGCTTGTGTAAATGACTGCTGGAACAACTGCGCTCGTTGTGAATTAACGTGTTCGTTATCTACTGACTCTGCAATAAACACTGTAGCATCTATGACAACAGGTTCGTATGCGTCTGGTAACAACTCTACTGTTGTCACGCCATCGTAATCAGGCGGTGTCTTAGAATACTCACCTATAAGAACTTGGTTAGCAGGCGCTTTTGGGTAGATAAAAAATTTATTTGGGTTACGCACATGGCGCATAAAGTTTACAGCTGGGCCAGCTGTATCATTCATCCAGTGTGGGTAGGCTTGATCTAATGCTTCACGGTTTGTTTCAATAATACCATCGCCGCCTTTCACTGAGTATATTTCAATTAATCGTATCGAATCAGATGGCGTAGATTGAACAACCTCTCCATCTGTGCATGGAATATCTCCGATGAAAGCAAAGAGGTCAGGTCTCAATACAGCAATACGTTTCAATGCTTGGTTTGCAAAGCCTAGCAACACAGCATCGCTGTAACGTAAAGGTGTATTCGTATCTTGGATGATACGCCTAACCTCTAAGATTACATCGTCTAAAATCATTTTTCAGTCCATGCTTCGTTTTCAGGTGTCGAAGGGTCATCTGCAATAAAATGTCCCTTGCTGTCTCGTGCCCTTTCTAACCCTCGTGTTGCTTCTTCTGCAAGCTCAGGTGGTGTATTATCAGGCTCTTCTGGGATCTTTGTTTCTAGCTTTACCTTAGGCTTACGACCTTTTTGTTTCTTAGGGATAAACTTTTCTGGGAAAGCTTCTTCCTCAGTAACTTCTTTTGTAAGAGGGTTTTCAGCTAGGATTTCATCCCATTCATAAATTTCACCGTCTTTAATATTCTTTAACCATCGTGCCATTTTGTCCTCCTTATGACTTCCAGCTTACACGGCTGGATGAATTTTTCTTACGCATTGCTGTCTTTGCTGCTGCAGTTTTACACTGCGCCATAGTAGGGCGACAAGCAGGATACCCTCTTTTACTATCACTTTTTGACCCACTTCGTCCACAAGGTTTACCAGTCTTACAATCTACCCAGCCCTTACCTTTGTTCTGGGCAAACCACTTGCGGAGGGATGCACCCTTTTTACTTTTTCTTACGGCCACTTTTATTACCCCAGTTTGCTGCTCCAACCTTTCGGCATTTAGCCAAGGCTCCTGAGGCATATGCCGAGGGCCAAACTTTATACCGCGCCTTTACTTTATAGTAACAAGCGTCTTTTTTAGATTTTGCTTTAGGAGCTGCCATATCATCACCATTTCTTACATGACCAGTATCTTGCGGTCATTTTTGAGGGTGGCCTACTGTCACAACCGTGCCTTGCACGAAAATTCTTACGCCGCCCAGGTTGATTCTTTTTAATCTTCATATTGGCATCTCCGAACCGGATTATCTTTTCTTTGCCGTTCTGACATGCCTTAACAACAAATTTTTTACCCCCAGAGACCTGACGCTTGGGTTTATTACAAGCCATCTTGCTTTTATCAATCTTAGCCATATGCGCCTCCTAGGTTTATAGAAAGGGGGGCGTTAGCCCCCCAATCAAGTTATGAGCAATCAATCATGGTTGCAGTAAGTGTCATAACTGCTGCATCTGCGGCGTTAACAGTAGTAACGTCGATTGTATCAGCAGCTGTATAATACTTACCTTGCTCGTAAGCAGCTGTGCCAGCAACAGGAAGATATGCCGCTGTAGCGTTAGCGTCTACGCCGTCGAGGAATCCGTCAGGATCATCGCCGTCGCCAACGTCAACTGTCAGCGTTCCGCCCTCAGCAGTAGTAACATTCAAAACCACGTTAGTGACTAGAGTGTTTGCTGGAACTTTAATAACTTCCAATACGTCTGTTGCAGCAAGAGCAGTAAGTCCTGCTGCTGCACGCTCAGTAGTGATTGTCGCAAAGTTTAGCGTTACAGATACAGCGGATACTCTGTTGATGCCTGCAGCAACGTGCGCGGCACCTGTACCCATGTTGTAACCTTTACCGTCATTATATGTAGCCATTGTTCAGCCTCCTTATACAGTAACGATCATGGTTGCCAAAGCTTCTGGCTTAACTACTTTGTAGCCATAAACTTGCAAACCACGAATGATGTTGCCGAAAGTTGTCTCTGAACGGATAGTCTCCATATTTGTCATCTGAGATGCAAATGTGAAGCCCATCTTATGACCACCGATCACGCTGAACTCACCGCCTGCAGTTTTCTTTAGGTTGTGAGACACATATACTGTGAATCGGTCAATCATACCTAGACGACCATTGCGAAGTGGTGATGTGTTGTCACCAGTGATAGACGCATCTTTCAAGTCTGATTGCTTGATAAGGCCAGCCATCTTCGCAGGAATCACAAGGAAGCGATCCCCTTCTGGACAGTTAGCTTCGTCAAGAACAGTACCCATGTCTACGATCTTATCAATGACGTTAGACTTTGTAAGAGCTTCAGGGGTACCTGCTACACCAAGATCAATGTTACCTGAAATAGCGCCAGCTGTTGTGCCTTTGTTATTTGCAGATACGTCTGGTAGTAGATCAGTCAAAACACGCTGGTCAATTTTGATCTTCATACGCTCTGAAGCGTCTTTAGACCACATGTCCATAAGTGCAATGTCAGACTGAACTTGGTCAACATCATCTTCGACGCAAGCAAAATACTCACCTTTGTCGATGATCAGTTGTAGTTTAGCCTTGTCAGGGTTTTCAACTGCAAGAGTCTGTCCCTTGACATAGGATTTGATGGTGATTTCTGGAGTGGTGCGGATGTTAACCGTGTCACCCATGCTGCGAATTTCACCTTCGTAGTCAGTGTTAGAGATCGCAGCCAAAACAGTCGCATCGTAAAAATTTTCGATGAGCTTGCCTGACCAGATCTCAGGTATAAAGTTGCCCGTATAGTCTGGGCGACCTGATGATACTGCAAAAGCCATGTTAGCCTCCTTTTAATTATGCAGTGACTATGCGACCTTCTCGCTGTGCAGCGAAAATGTCACGCTCGATTCGGCCACGCTCCTCCTCACGACCTTTGTACTTACCCTTACGAACATTTGCAAAAAACTGCTCGATGTCTGCAGGTGAATACGTCTGGCCTTCAGATGGTACAGCATTGCTGGCAGAACGACCTCGTCCTGGCGCAACTTGCTTTTCCAACTCTTCAGAAGAAGCCTTCCGATTGGTTTGAGCAACTGGCACACTATTCGCCCCTGGCCACGAATTAAAGAACTGCGCGACACGATTAGCATCTAGATTATTCTGTGCATCCTCTAGATAAACTTGCCGCGAAATACCTGTAAGGGGGTCAATCTCTAGCAACCAAGACTGAAAGTCTTCGTTACCGTTGATCTCATTCCATTGAGGTACTTTACTTGAAAGCTCGGCCCAAAACGACTGCTCGCTACTCTGTGCTTGCCTCTGCGATATTTGGTTTACCTGTGGTACCACGCTGGCTTGCAACTGGCGTACTGTCTGCTCTAAACTAGCTACACGAGCATTGGCCGCAGCCACTTCCTCTTTTGCAGCACGCCGCATAACACCAATAGAATCGCCGTACTCTTCGACATCCTTATCTGTGATCAGCGGTTCGCTATCTACAGCAGGCATCTCTTGAGGGGCGGACATTGTGCTAAGCAACTGTTCCATGTTAGAGACACGGGATTGTAACTCACGATTTTCCGCCTTCATACGCGGAACTTCTGCGTTATACATTCCCTGCAGTGTTTTGTACTTTTGTTCCCAAGTGTCTTTAGTCTTGGTGTCTGGTTGTCCGTGCTCTTCGGTTCCAGACTGGGGTGCTTCGTTCTCAGCACTGTCGGAATCAACCTCTTGTACAGGCTCCTCAACAACTTCCTCTGGAGCCTCAGTGATTTGATCCTGTGCTTCAGATTCGCCGTTTAGTTCTTTGTACAGTTGCTGTACTTCCTCAGATTGCATTTGAACTTGCTTTGGTATTGCCATGTTGGACGCTCCTATCGGTGTGCGTAATTAACAGCTGTCATGATGACTTTGCCGCTATCTCAGGGGACTCACTCACGAACTTCGAAAGTTCAGTCAGAATCTGACACCGCCCCTGTGCAAGTGCCGTATTCTGTGCAACATTGGGTAGCTGCTCTAGCTCGTGCATCCGCCATTCCGCAAACCATTCGGCTATTACCGGATATTGACGGACACTTGCGGCTAACGCCTTAGTAACTTCAGGAGTAGGTCGAATCATCCGGCTGCTCCTGTGTCGCGGTTACTAACTGTGTTCGCATCTTGCCCGCCTTTGGGGGTACCGTCAGGCTGTACCGGTGTGCCCTCGCCGCCTGCTGCTTGTTCTGCTTTTTTAGCTTCAAGCTGCATTTTAGCTGACATACGCGTCATATAGCCTTCCTTCTCCCTAGATGGGATGATGTCGTCCACAGGCATCTGCAACCCTTTAGCCACTTCACGAAGAATCGCTGCACGGCCTTCTTTACCAACGATCTCCATGTCGATCTGATTGGCGGTTGCGTTAAGAAACTCAAGACGGCGGATGTTAACAGTCTCTTTGACTGCAAGGTTGATCGAGCCTTTCGGCAAGATCTCAACATCGCCTTTAATAGATTCGTCTTCGTCATAGCGCATATTGTATATGAACTGACGGTGTACAACTGGTTTTATCACATCGCTGTCGATATGCATAACCACTTGCCTAATACCTTTACCGGCTGCGCCCATAAGCATGGACAGCCCTGAAGATGTACGCCCTGCACCTTTTACATTCAGGTCGCCATACACATAAGAAGGTATTCCTGAATGATCATCTGCTAGTTTACTAAACTTATCATACACACCAAGTAGTGTGTTTGCGTTGTCGTCAGGTTGTGTAAACCTTACAGCAGGTGCGCTTGAACCTAGCGGGTCGTTCGTGACTTGCCAGATTTTCCACGGGTGGAGCTGCGTGATGTCTTCGTTTGGCGGGATCCTTTCGAGGTTGACTTCGACTTGGGGGCCGGAGGAGATCCCCATATTGTTGACCAAAGCCCTCGCGGCAGCGTTACAAACGCTTTGAATATCTTCAATAATTTCTGGAATACCGCTACCCCAGAACGCGCCAGGGCGTTTGATGAAAGAAGTTTTAGCATAAGGTTTCTCCCCTAATGGATCATAGTTAAGGATAGCCTTGATAACATAGTCGCCCACGATCCAGACGTTTGCGTCATACTCGCGGTGCTCATCGTCTATTTCTTCTTCATCAAGACCCCACTCAATAAGCATCTTGCCTGTAACTTTACCCCAGAACTCTAGGGCATCGAAAGTCTCAGTAGGTCTATTAAACGAATGGAACTTACGTTCTTCTTCGTCTTTAACCAACTCTACATCCTCGTTAATCCACGACTGTCCGTTTCCATATTCTAATACTTTACGGATAGCGTCATCATCGTACCCTGGCACGCCAACAAGGTCGGCCAGTTCGGTACGACTTAGGGGATGGTGTTCAAATATATAGCCTTCGTTAATATTTGAAATTCCTGGCTCTGGGTAGATTCTAAAAGGGTCTACTCTCTCGAACTCAGGAGCGATAGTCTCTGTTGCCTCTACAATAGTCTTACCATCTGCGCCTCTAGTCCAGCCGAGCTTACGCTGCCTGCGAACTACTGGCCCTTTGATAAAAGCACATGGGTAAGTAACTAAATCAGTAATAAATTCATTAAACGAATCACCCCAGCCGCCCTGTGCAAACTGGTCTGAAATCTTTATTTTCATCTTTTGTGCACGGTTATCTGCAGCTTCTAGCAGCTTAAACCTGTACTGCTGGGCCACCATTTCTTTTAGCTCGACCATTTCATCAGCTGATGGCGCACGATCTTCGTTTTCAACAATACGAGTAACTACAGCAGCAAACGCATTTTGTAGTTCTGCAGTTTGTTCGGGCGATAGATCTGGGATGGGGGTGGGGTTTAGATCCCAAGGAGGGGTGCCTGTATCTAGTAGAATATCGCGCAGCCAGCTTTCTGCTGCTCGACATTTAACCTCAGTAATCATCATATAGATGTCTGAGCCGCCCTGTTCGTGAATCTGTGCTAGCTTATCTGCTTCGTACTCGCCGTTACGCTGGCGCAAACCGCGTAACATAATGTTTTCAATAGGCTTCTTAGCTTGGCGTGCAGCATCCCAGCACTCACGCAAATGCGAAGCAAGACCCAAAACAACAGGATTAGCTTGGCGTTCGGCCAATTCCTTGTCAATCATTTCTTGTTCGCGCTTACGAAGTTCTGAATTACTTACGACATTAAGCATTAAGAATACTCCTCTTCATCCCGATCTTTGTCTTTCTTTACAGTGTCAGGATCGTTCTTGTTGGTATATACATAACCTCCGCTTCCATATTTGCGAACTTTACGTTCTGCCATACCGCTCGTATCCATCTTTGGATTGTCGGAGTATACAGTGTAAGGTTTACTGCAACCGCATGGCATTCCGTTCTTATGCATACTTAGACCTTCCGCTTTGGTACTAAACCGCCGTGTTTATACTTTGCAGCCAAGTCAGGATTCATACTTTGTTGAACCTTTTCAGGTAGTTTAGAGAAACCTTTATACTTGTCTGGTACAACTCCGCCGTCTTTGTATTTTGGAATAATACCGCCCATACCCATCTTTTTACCCTTGGGTGCTTCTTTCCTAGGGTCAAAGCCTTTTGATAGAAAAAACTGCATTAGACTCATACTATCAGAGGCTGGGCCATCAAAATACTCTGCGCGTAATTCTTTTTCTCTATCGGTCATATGGCAACTCGCTTTCTTTACACACCTATAGTGTACACTTTAAGTTATACATGGCAACAAGTTTCAACGCAAGTAAAAGAAATAACCCCCTGCAGGGGCAATCTGCAGAGGGTTAGTGAGGTAACTATGAAGGTGTCGAGATGACATGTAAACTCTATCAAGTCCAACCTGCTGCTGCAACTCTTTTGACATCTCGTCTTACAGGTATCACTGAGCCTTCACCTGCAGTAGATACATGCAACATGAAGTATTGTAAAGCTTCAGCTATGTGTGAGTGTTTATTTTTATCTATTGTGCCATTTTTGTGGTGAAACCTGTAGCCACCCATCATAGCAGCTTTTAACTGCGAGCATTTAGGATCTACAAGAAACGCGCTGTCACCGTCAACATGTCGCATCAAGAAGTCATCCACCGCAGACAAACGTGCTGACACGTTGTTTGTCTTGGCTGATATAACTCTAAAACCTTCAGCCTTGATGATGTCAACTGCCGAGCGTTCGTCTGTTTGCGCCCGCTGTACGCCAGCTGGATCAGTCACGATCAGTATGGGCGCTCCGCCAAAGCGTTCATAGATAATAGGTTTGAGAATGGTGCGGACGAATCTCTGTATTCCCATGTCGAAGGACACTGCCTCATCGAGAACCAAGACTCGCCCGCGAGGGTCTTGTTGCCCTATAACTGCGGCTGGTGTCAAGCCCAAATCCATGCCAACAACGACAGGGCGCACACCATTAAGAATAGGCTGCAAAGTTTCATCGGCCATGTGATAGTCTGGCCTGAAATACTTGTAGACCGGTTGTCCTGCTGAGCTGAGTCCGTATTCTCCGTCAATGAATACTCTGATATATTCTTCGCTACGTCCTTGGGTGTCATAATATCCATCTGGCAAATTCTCCACATTTTCGGCATGGATGCTTCGCCCAGACGGCTGTTTGAATACATCCCACCCGTTATCATTGATACTGACCCCGTCTTTAGGGTCTAGCTTTTCCATCTGATA
>TARA_R100000329_G_scaffold146217_1_pt1 | contig 11596 bp, 11 predicted proteins | sample TARA_R100000329 | Tara Oceans TARA_R100000329 (sample SAMEA2620783) | marine metagenome | biome: marine biome (ENVO:00000447); feature: surface water layer (ENVO:00002042); material: "saline water (ENVO:00002010), including plankton (ENVO:xxxxxxxx)" | depth 5 m | reverse complement strand
GGGTGGTAAGAGGTTAATTATGGCAAAAATTGATGATGTATTTGGCAAAGTCCCAGCAAGTATTTTAAGTACATGGGGTCAAGACTTTACTTTTATCAAGTCCACGACACCAAAGACTTATAACCCTACAACTGGTGCTGTGACTGGATCGGACACAAATGTAACGGTCAAAGGAGTCATTACAACGCTTGATTCCAGTGAAGATGAAGGTTTATATCAAACAACAGATGTAAAAATGGTGATTGGATCAGAAGAATTAGGAGATTATTACCCTACAGAAGCAGATCGAGTTCAATATCCACAAGCAGGAGCGACAAGAGAGGGGAAAATCATTGATATTAAGACAGCTAGAGGAGATAAACCTATTTTTCATACGTTGATCGTGAGGCCACAATAATGGCAAGAGTTCGTAATGAATTAGGCAAATTAATAAAAGATCTGGACAGAGTGGCTGCTTCTGTAGCATTTGTAGGTCCAACAAGAGCAGCAGTAAAAGTTGTTAATGATTTACAAGATTTAGGTCCAGTATGGACAGGTCAATTTGCTAACTCATGGCAAATCCAAACACCATCTCAGGTGTTTAGACCTGCATCATTCATGCAAGAAGGTCCACCTCGTCAAATTCCATTCCCTACAACGACAGGAAGAGAATCATTAAAAGGATTAAAACCTTTCGGTGATCGAATTGTCTTTAAGATTTCCAATCAGTCACCGCATAAAGAGTATGCAATGGATCAAGCCGAGGGACGTTTCTTTAGGCCAGAAAACAACCCTCTTCCAATTAATGCTGTTAGTGGTAAGTGGCAAGAAGGAATGGGAGGAAGAGGAGGCACAATGAAAAGAGGAGATATCAACAAAGGTCGTGGTAGAGCAAGTAGCACTGCTGAATTGGATTGGTTTAGCACCTATGCTTCTGGCAAGTTAGATAAGACAATTAGACTAGAAATGAATAAGGTTGTGAAATGAATTATCAAAAAATTCGAGCAGAAGTAGAAAACCCATTGTTAACTGCTTTTGGAGCATTAAGTCCTGCTATCCCTGTTTTCTTTGATAACATCACTGCTGCACCAGCAAATAGCACAACCGAATATGTAAGAGTAAATATTACATTTGGCTTAACAAACGATCCAACATTAGGTTCAAGCGTTGATAACGCTAGAGGTTCTATCGTTATTCGAGTCTTTACGAAGAAAGGTGATGGACCTGCACGAAATCAAACATTAATGACAACTGCTGTTGATGTTTTAGAAACATTAAATGATGCGACAAAAGGTACAACAGGTACATATTTAAAGACTGGATCAATTGAAGGTCCGAGCTTTTCGTCAACAGAAACACCCCCAATGTTTATGGGAAGAATAGAGACTTCTTACGTTGCCACGGTTTTGAGCTAATCTATAGGTAAATTTCTTAAGCAGCCTCATGGCCGTTACTGTTTTATCTGGCACATCAGGTGCTCTCTATTATAAACCTGCTGGTACTACAGGTACTTTTAGTCCTGCTGATGTCACCATTGGTACAGAAACAATGGTGGTTCAGACTTATTTAAATTTAAAGGTTGGTGATCCAGTTAAGTTTCAAGTTGTAGATAGTTCTACTGGTGGATCAGGAACAGGAACTTTACCTGCTGGATTAAGTGCTGGAACAACTTATTATGTTAAAACTTACACTGCAAATACAGGAGCTTTAACTGTTTCTGCTACCAATGGCGGTTCTGCTGTTGACTTAACTGACGTAGGAACAGCCGCAGCTCCTAATGAATTTCAAGTTTATTACAACGATTTTGCTGCGATTGGGCAAGTAAGAGAGTGGACTTTTGAGATTGAAAGAGCTGAGATTGATGTAACAACAATTGGTCAATCTCCTGGTCAATATGTTCCATTTAGAAAGTACATTGCTGGATTTGGTGATGGTTCTGGTACTGCTTCTACATATATGACAAACGAAGACGCAGCTTTATCAAACAGATTAGTAGAAGACGTTCTTCAGCGTCAGCAAGTTGGTGCAGCGTTCAAGCTTTACACAGACCGTGTATTTAGTGGTGGATCTGTTAGTGACACTCTTAGTCGCTCAATCAGCTTCGATGCAACATTAACTTCTGCAAGTTTTAGTGTTAACCCTGATGATGCTCAAGAGGTATCAGTCAACTTCCGTCCAGCAGGAGTCCCAACATTCGATCTAAGTTCTACATAATAGAACTGGGACACGGAATGTTCCAATTAACCCTGCCTGGTGCAGGGTTTTTTATTGTTTATTAGGTTAGAATAATAATGTTCAACAAAATCTTATGTCATCAAGCCCTAGAACTACACGCTCACCGTTAAGAGCAATAGATCGTTTAAAGAAAGCAGCAAATTTAGATGCAACCAAGAAATATGTTGAATTATCTGATGGAACTACCTTTGAAATGTGGGTAACACCATTAACAATGGCAGAAAGAGAGAGGGCGCAAAAAGGTCCAAGAGGTGATGATGCGAATGAATTTGCGTTGCGTTTATTGATTGCTAAAGCTTGTGACGAGAATGGAGAAAGATTGTTTCAAATGGGTGAGATAGATGTTCTAAAGAATGAAGTTAGAGATGCAGATTTACAAGCATTGATGCTTGCAGTGCTTCAAGATGACGAGGATGCAATCGACCCAAAATCTTAAGTGCGGAGCTTCGGAAAGATGGATTGTTAATGCTTCAATTTGGCATCGCAAAAGAATTAGGAAAAACTCTTTCTGAAATCCGTCAAATGACCTTTGAGGAAATTTTAGGTTGGAGTGCTTATTTTCAAGTGATTAACGAGGATCAACGAAAAGAAATGGATAGAGTGAAGCGGTTCCGTTAGACTGTTTAGTAATCGTGTTTATGGTTGGTTTCTGTGGCTGCTTATAACGCTGATATTCAGGTTGTTGTAAAAGGTGTCAATAAGGTTACAGCGTTAACTAATCAGATTAAAGCTGCAAATAAAGCTGTTAATGCGTTAAACAAAGAAGTTATTGGTAAGAATGCAAAAGGTGGAACAGAATATTTTGACAAAGTAGGAAAAAAAGCAAGATTAGCAACTTTAAGTATTAGTAATCTTCAGAAAGCTGTTTCAAAGTCAAGTGCGACTTTAAATAAGGCAACTTTAGGAACAGATCAAGCAAGTGATGCTGCTAGAAGTTATGTCGCTGCAAATCAAGCATTAAATGATCAGTTAAGACAAAGGATTGCTTTATTGAAGCAGACAGAAAGGGCAATGGCCTTTGAAAGATTTGCTGCTGGAGATTTATCAGGTCGCACTCAATATTCTTCACCTATTGGTCCTAAGCCTAAAAGAGGTGGAGGTGGTGGAGGGACACCAAGGCAAGGGAAAGGGATGATGAGTGGGTTTAGTGGTACAAGAGTTGGTCAAGCTGTCCTTGGTGGTGGATTTCCTGCTTTGTTTGGTCAAGGTATTGGTGGTGTTGCAGGTGGTGCTGCTGGTGGATTGCTTGGTGGTTTTGCTGGAGGTATTGCAGGTTCAATTTTAGGATCAAGAGTTGAGGAATTTGCTCAAGCTGCTGCTGAAACAGGAAGAGCATTGGCTTCTGTCGGAGATGCTTTCGACATGATGCAGGAGAAATCTTTATTTTCTTCTGAGGCTATTGAACGAAATGTTGAAGCATTAATTCTTCAAGGAAAAATCCAAGAAGCTGCTACTGCTATTACAGATGAATTGTCTACAAAGATAGGGAATAAAGGTGTAGCAAGGTTGAAGGAATTAGGAGAAGTTTCAAAAGTAACAATGAAGTTATGGAATGAATTGAAGATTCAAATGCAAGCAGTTGCTACGAAGGCAATTCTTCCATTGTTAAAATTAATTAATAAGGTTTTAGGTAGAACAACAGCAAAAAACAGATTATCAGCTCTAGCTGAAGACTTAGAAGGAACCGAAGCAGGAAAAAATTTAGCTGCTGATATAGCAGCAGGTAGTCGTGGTAGAGGAGGAGGAGGAGAATTAGGTGTTGGGCAAATAACAAAAACTGGCAATTTAAGTACAGAGAAAATACAAGAATTATTAGACAAATACAGAGAATTTCAAGAAGCGCAAAGAACAGGAGCTTCAACTGTTGGAATCTCGCAGGAAGATATTAAGAATGCAGAAACAATTATCGAGAAAAACAGAAAAGGATTAGATATAGCTTTACAACAACTTGAAGCAACAAAAGAGTTATATCAAGCAAAATTAGATGGTAATGAAAAAGAAGTAATCAAGAAACAAGAAATTGAAAAAGTGATGAAGTCAATCAAAGGAATGAATGAAGCAGAATTAGAAGCTGCTAGAAAGAAACTCGAAACAGTCTATGAGGAAGCTGATGCAGTCAAAAACAAAGCTAAATTGCAAGAAGAAGCAGACAAACAAGAATTAGAACGTAGAAAGAAAATTGCAGATTTATTAGCAACAGAAACAACTAATGCAATTGTTGGATTAATTGATGGCACAAGAACATTAGGAGAATCATTGAAAAATATTATTAAGCAGATGGCATCAATGTTTATACAAAAGAAAATGATGAGCTTCTTTGGAGGAATGATGGGACTTGAAGAAGGAGGTTATGTCTCTAACGGTATAAAACCTTTTAGCTCTGGTGGAATGGTTACACGACCCACAATGGGACTTGTAGGAGAAGCAGGAGAGGATGAATACATAATTCCAGCCTCTAAGATGGCTCAGTCAATGCAACGGTATTCAGCAGGGGCTAGGGGTGAATCTGTGATCCCTGGAACCGGTCAATCATCCACGGGTGGTGGAGCTAATGCACAAACAACCGTTAATTATTCTGGTCCAATATTGAATTTCAACTCAGAAGAATTTGTTCCTAAATCTGCAATAGGAGAAATTATTAATAGTGCAGCTTCTAGAGGTGCAAAAGCTGGAGAAGCTAGAACATTAGCAAGCCTTCAAAATTCACGTAGCAAAAGGAGCAACATAGGATTATGAGTTTTGTAGCACTAACTAATTTTATAACAATTACTAATCCAAATGGATCAGTAGAAAATATTACGGATAAATTCCAAAATGGAAGACACACTGCAATCAGTGGGTTTCAATACCTTTCTTTTATTTATCAAGGTGCGGCAAGAAACAGATCTGGTGACAACATGACTTCTTCTTTAATACTTGCTAATAGTGAATTAAGCATGAATTATGCACAGCAAATTGTTATAAATAAATATCATCTCAAAGTAGAAACTTGGTTAATGACAGAAGCTTTTGAAAGAAATAAACAGTTAACAGAGGAGACATGGTTAGCTTCTAACATGAGTTACAACCCTGAAACTATTGAAGTTGTTTTAAGTTCTGCCATTGATGCTGTTGGTGCTAATGCTCCAGACAAAGTTTTAACAAGAAATCTTGTTGGTTCACTTCCTGTTACTGGGTCATTGCAAAACAGGTGAAACCACATCAATTAATTGGTCTTCCTTATCGTTTAGGTGCTGATCCAGCGAAACATAAAGCTGGTGATTGCTTATCTTTAGTTCGTACAGTATTAGCAAATTATGGTTTTACTGTTCCTCAAGGACAGCGTAATTGGTATCGAAGATTAAGGAAAAAAGACTATAGTATCTTTTTTGAAGAATTAAATAGGTGGGGAGTTGAATCACCCCCTAAACTAGGAACAATTGGTCTTTGCAAATCAGAAGATGGTTATGGCATGGCTGCATGGTACGAGGAAGGATGGATAAGCTATCAAAAAACATTAGGCGGCCGAGTGGTGATTTGGTCTCCGCTAAACGCCCTTTTGGTCGAAGGCTGTTATTACCAACGGAAGTAGAATTATGTGATGTTTTAGGAATAACTGAAGATGAATATTGGGTATTTGTAGATTCAACTGCTGCATACAACGGACAAAGGCCAAAAGGATATGAATTAATTCCTGATATAAGAAATGATGCCGTTAGTGCTTATATTGCTTCTATTGGTGTAAAAGCTTTTTGGACACAAGTTGGAATTGCTGTTGCTTCTGCGGCTGTTTCTTATGCGTTAACGCCAAAGCCTAAAGAACAAAAACAAGGAGGGTCAAGACGAACTGCTGATTCAATTGGTAATAGTAAATTCGCACCACAAGCTGCTTTTAATTCTGTTCAGGAGTTAGCTCAGATAGGTGATGCTATTCCTTTGATATTTACCAATCAAACAATAGAAGGCGTTAATGTTTTTGGTGGTCTAAGAGTTAATAGTCAGCTTTTATGGTCGCAGTTTGTAAGTCTTGGAAAATATCAACAATTAAAAGCACTTGCTTTGTTCTCTCATGGAAAGATTGCAGAAGATCCTGCATATGAAGGCTTTGCTGTAGGAGATACGCTTTTAAATACTTACAACGCTTACAAAGTAAAACTTTATTTTAAAGATGGCAGCAATTCAGGTGATAACAGGATTGTCAAAGGTGATGCTTACACTCAATCTAAATTAATTATTCCTCCTGCTCAAGATCGTCAAGATCCTTTTGAAATAGGTGTACCAAATAAAGCAGGTAGTGTTGTTCCTTTATCAACAAGTAAATCTTTTAGTGGGACAAGAAACCCAACGACACAAACGACTTTTGGAACATTTGCTCCAATGCCTAATGCTCAAATTGTTAGGCTTCCTTATGAATTAATTCGTGATCCTAGAGGTTCTTCAAAAACTTCAATTAAGGATATGATGAGGAAAAGGAAAAAAGTTGAATTTGCTAGATGGCCTGTTAGAGCTGGAATAATTAAAGTTGGAAATAACACAACAAAAGGATTACATTCAGTTAACGAAGGAGATGAAATAAAATATCAAATTGTTGGCATTTATCCTAGTGGAGAAACAAATGCTTTACAACGTAAATATGACGCAGATAAAACGACTGCAGGCTATCAAGTTAAGACAGGAAAAGGAAATGCAGACGCTTTTAATTACAGACCTCATGGAGTCGATGATGTTGATAGTTTAACAACATCAATCAGAGAAAATACTGATAATTTATTAGCGGTTGGAGAACAATATTTATTTGGAACGGCTATTGTTATTTGTACCGAAACTAATGATCCTGTTCCTTATCGAATTGAGCATGGAAAAGTTTATACGTTTAAAGTTGTTGAAGCTGGACAAATTGATTTACCTGTTAGTGGCCAGAGTTTAGGTGTTCATTGTGATAATCCTGAATGGTATGATCCCAACCAAAGAGGTTTTGGGAAAGGTGGTAGTTCTGATAGAGATGCTCTTTATAGCTTAAGTGATTTAGCCCCTATTTTTTGGCAACAAGTAATTAGTGGAACTGAATTTAATTTCCCAAGAGGTGAAAAAGATTTATATTATGCACATGATATTTATTCAAATTTAAAAATTGCATTAGCAACTGTAACTAATAATAGAAAATGCGATGTTACTGAAATAGGTATTAAATCAACTGTTTATAAACGTATTCAATTTGCAAATGTGATGAGTCAACCTAACGAAGAAGCATTAAAAGAAGCATTTGAAGATAGAACACAAATAGGATTAGGACAGCTCCAAACTTATGCAGATAGGATCTCATTGTTTATGCTTCAAGCAAGGCAAATAGGAGATTCTAATTGGCAAGATTTAAAAAATACTTTATCTGATCATACTGGTTTATTTGCTATTAAAGGTAATACACCAGAAGCACAATATAACGCTATAACTATTTCACATCCTGACCTTGAACAATATGAGTATAGGTTTAAACCTTTTCCTGGTAATTATATAACTAGAAATGAATTATGGGATAAAAGATATAATTTATTAGCTACGGATGCAAGTGGTCAAGCGCAAGTTTATCATTTCTCAGCAAGCACTTCTTTTGGAACCTTTGATGTTGCGTTTACAGGAAATGAAGGTTTTGTTATTACACAAGATGTTGCTTGTAACCCTGAATGGCAGTTAGGAGAATCTACTGTTAGTACAACAGGAACAGTTCAGAATGTAAGAACTTCAGGAGGTTTGACAAGTTGGGTTGAAAATCCAAATTTTAGCGGAACAATTACAGAACAAAGATGGGAGACAGTTAATTTTTATAATCAAAACTATGGCAAAGCAATTGTTTTATGGAATCAAATTAATAAACCCTATCCAGCTTATACAGGGCATCAATGGTCTTTGTATGGCTTTGGGCCGGAATTAATACATTATGGATTTCCTAATACAAATGGTGCTTGGCCTGATGTTTATTTTCAGATTGGAAATCGTAGATATATAATTTTAAATCCTGGTACGTATTATCATCCTGCTGATGCTGCAAATCCAAATGGAAACAATCATAAATTTTGGGTAGGTGAGCAACTTTACAGAACAGTAACAACACAAATACAAGCTTTAACACACTTTAATGGACCCGTATCAGTTACAGGAGGCAGTGGTACTGGTCTAAAAGTTAATTTGCTTGTTCAAAAGTATGAATATGAAACAGGGAACTATTATTACAAAGCAAGTTGGTCTCTCGATCAAACTAATTTAGGTTCTGGCTATGTGAATGGTGAAACTGTTAAAATTCCTTGGACAAAGCATGATGGATCTGCTCAGAATATTAATGTAAAAATAGATGTTACTGCAAGGCAAATAACAACAAGAGCAGCACAAAACTTTAATCCTTTTGACGTTTTAACTGATTGGAATGTTTACGAGGGAGATGAGAACAGTAATCGTAATAATCCTGAGCACGAAATAGTTTATGTAAACGAAATATTAAAGCCAGAAACAAATCAAAGTAATGTAGAACAACCTGCAAAATATAGTGATTTAGCTTTTGCTGGCATAAGAATAAATAGTTCAAAAGAGTGGACAAACTTTAGTCAGTTTTCTGCTTATTTTAAAAAAGGAATAGAGATTGAAAAGCCATCTGGAGCAACAGGAGCTTCTAATTTACTGCCTGAAATTGCTTATGCCTTATTAACAAGTTCAAAAATAGGAGCTGGAAAATTAGTAGGAGCATCTTCTGTTGACAGTACAGCAATGGCTGACGCTGCTGATTTTTGTCAGAAAAATAAGTTTTTCTGGGATGGAACTATTAGCACTAAATTAAATTTAAGAGACTTTATATTTGAACACGCTGGATATTGTTTATTAGATTTTACGATTATTGGAGGCAAGTTTAGCCTTAAGCCTTCTGTTCCTGTTAATTCAGATAATAAGATTGATAAGAGAGTATTACCTGAAATAAAATGTCTTTTTACTGATGGTAATATCAAAGATTTACAAGTTAGTTTTTTAAGCCCAGAAGAAAGGCAAACATTTAAAGCTGTTGTTGTTTATAGAGAAGAGAAAATAAATGGTTTTCCTGAAACAAAATCATTATTAATTAGGGAAAAAGATCCTGATGGCTCTGATACCGATCCTATTGAGACTTTTGATTTGTCTGGTTTCTGCACATCTAGAGAACAAGCACAATACTTTGCTTATTTTGCTATTAGATCAAGACGTTTAATTGATCATGGTCTTACTTTTCAAACAGCTCCTCAATATGTGCAAGGTTTAGCTCCAGGTGATTATTTTAGATTAGTTAGTGAAGTTAGTCATACTTCAAGGTTTAGAAATGGTGCAAAGTTAGATGATGGAACAATTGTTAGTAAAGATGATGTAGCTGGTTCTGAATCTGTTTATTATTGGGAGCCAGGAACAGAAGGTGTTAAATTTTCAACTCTTTCACAAGCTCCAAATGGTGTGTTGTTTACTGTGAAAAATATAACTACAGAAAACAAGGTTTATAAATGTGAGAGCATCTCTTATGGTGAGGACGGTTTATTAGAAGTGGCTGGTAGTTATGTTCCTGTTGAGACTGATGCTGCCACAAAAGGCCAGCTTAAAGTTATGCAAAACTGGGGTTTAAAAGGAACCGATGGTGAGTATGACGCTTCAAATTTTATTGTTTCTGAAAATCAATGACAAGCCCTAAGCCATTCCCAAGTATTAAACCAACTTCCAGAAGTTACAACCCTGGAAATTATCCAAGTACAAACTTTGAATCTTTGGATGGAACAAAAACACATATTCGTTATGGAAATAAAAGAGTTAATGCAACCTTGAGCCTTGGCTTTTCAAATATTACTGATGCTGAAGCAGCTTTAATTCTTGAGAATTACGAGGATGTCAATGCTACTTGGGATTATGTGACCTTTGCTTCTACTGATGGTGTTTCTGGTGTTTCTGATAGTAAAGAAGTTACTGGTCAAACAAATCCTGCTAGTAGTCTTCAATCTTTAGTGAAAGAAGGTGGCACTGGACTTTTATGGCGTTATTCTGGGCCTCCTTCTGTTACAAGTACCTTTAAAGGAAGGAGTAATGTGAGCTGTAGTTTTGTTGCTTGCCTAGATGCCCCTTAGAATAAACACAACGTTTTGATTTTTTAGGTCGTGGCTTTTTATAGCGGAAAAGATGGACAGCTTTTTATTGACGGCACTAAAGCCGCAAAAGTTCAATCTTGGTCTTTTTCTAGTTCACAAGCTGTTCTTGAAACAACTTCTTTAGAAGACACTGATAGAACAATTGTTCAAGGTGTCAGAAGTTATAGCGGTAGTGCAAGATTGTTTTACTACCAAACTGCTGCTGGGGCAGATGGAGATGTAACAACATTAATTGGTAAATGTATTAAAGCTGGAAGTGGAGCAGGTGACGGAACGGCTGATGCCTCTACTGCCGCAACTTTAAAACTTAAAATTGTTGATGGTTCTGCTAATGGTCGTTTTATTACTTTCTCAACTTTAATTACTGGAATATCAATGAACAGTGCCGTTGGTGAAGTTTTAAGTGCTGATATTAGTTGGGAATCAAATGGAGCACCTACAGAAGTTGAAATTTAATCATGGGTGTTTATTTTGGGCAATCGGGTGAAATAGCCCTTAAAAGAGATGCACTTCAATCTGCTTTGCAGACGAAGCTCGATCCTTTTGACGTAAACACTTCAACAAAGAGATTTAGTGTTGACCATAGTTCTGGTTCGTTGTTGTCTGGAGATGAAGTAGAGATTGAAACGGTTGATGGTTCAACGCTTGAACTTGTTAATGGTCATAGTTATCCAGATGGCAAATGGTTTATTAATGTTGATCCTATGGGTGGGATTCGTTTGTATGACACGTTTCCTAAAGCAATAGAAGGATTACAGACAAACGCTTTAACTCTTGTCACTCCTAGTGCTGCAAAAGATGTCTTAATAAGGACTCGAAATGAAAGGTATAGGCATGTCGCCAATGTTCGAGATTTTGAGATGACAACGAGTAGGGAGCAAGTTGATTTAACAAACCTTGGAGATGAGTTTAGAAATCAATATGAGGCTGGATTGATTAGCGGTCAAGGAACAATGAGTTGCATTTGGGAGCATAGTTATGACACAGGAGATAGAAAGAATGAATATGGCAGTGATCCAGAATTTCCTTTTTATCTTGCTCAGTTAATTGTTAGAACACAGCAAGGATCAGATTTTGATGGTCTGTTTTACATTTACCGTGATCCAAACAATTCTGCTAAAAACGTTTATTACGAAGCGAATTGCATTATTACTAATGTTGCGGTAAGTGTTACTCCTGCGGAAGTTATTGAGACTAGAGTTGAGTTTATAACCAATGGAGTTATTCGATTAAAGACTGGTGATACTGCTGGTTATCTA
>TARA_R100000329_G_scaffold34571_1_pt1 | contig 11597 bp, 15 predicted proteins | sample TARA_R100000329 | Tara Oceans TARA_R100000329 (sample SAMEA2620783) | marine metagenome | biome: marine biome (ENVO:00000447); feature: surface water layer (ENVO:00002042); material: "saline water (ENVO:00002010), including plankton (ENVO:xxxxxxxx)" | depth 5 m | reverse complement strand
TTTCTGTAGCTGACGATAGTATAAAATTACTTTGTGAACTTAAAAGTAATAATTTAGGTGAAGTATTGCAAAAAATTAATAGGGAGATTAAAAATGTGTAGCTTTATGGACATAGATGAAGAAAAAATAAAATTAATAATTACAGAAAGAAGAATAGATAGAGTAAAAGAGTTAATTGCCAACTTTCCACCAGACACAGACAAAAAAGCAATTAAGTATTGGCAAGAAGTTTTAGGTAAATTAGAACTCATAACATACGAGGGGACAAAACAATGAAACTAATTTTAATCGTTATTATCATAGTTTTAATCTTAGCTTGGTTGTTTGGTTGTGAACTATAAAAAAAGTCTGGGTGGATTAAACCCAGACTTTAAACAGAAAGGACTAAATTAATATTTAGTCTTATCACAATATTAAGCATTTTCTGGGGTAATGTCAATTATATTAGACCCCTCTCCTATTTTTCTTTCTAATTCTTTTAATCTAGTTTCAAGGTCTTCTCTACTCATACCCTCTAAACTAGAATGAGTGATCTCTTTTTTATCTATAAACATTCCTGCCATTTGTCCTGCTCTATATTCTGCATTGATAGAAGCCGTAAATTGACCTTTTTGTTCAGCACCATCTCTTAATCTTTCAAAAGTTTTATATCTTTTTAATTTATCTTTCTCATACTTCTCAGTTTCTCTTTGCAATCTTTTTTCTAAGTATCTACAGATATGAGGATTAAGGTCTGGATTTAATAACTTACTAGCCATTTCATAAGGTTTACCCTTTTTAGATGTATATCCAGCTTCTAAACAAGCGTCTACTTTCTTAATATTACCCCAGTTAGATACTAATATGTCTACAAACTTTCTTTGTTGAGCAGTTAATTCATTTGTAGTTTTTAATTGATTACGTTTTTTTCCCATTTTTCCTATATATATTACATACAAAAAAAAAAATTTCAAAAAAAAAATGCAGAGTCCAGTCCATAAGGAACTATATATTCCTATTTTTTGGGAATTATTCCTAAAACTTTCCTAGTAATATTCTTCTATACATACTGTATTTCTGGGATTTTCCTAGTATTCCTAAAATATTTCCTTACAAATATATTTTTTTAAAAAAAAGTTTGTAAGAAACTATATAGTAGAGTTTTGGGAAAATATAAATAGTTCAACCATTTTGGTAGAGATTTACTCTATAACGATAGAGATTTAGTACATTCTGGTAGAGATCCACTATTAATAGGACGTATTAGAACAAAACTTAATAAATTATCCTTTGAGTCAATAATACTGCGCCTATACAAAAGAATTTTTCTTTTTATTTTAAGTCTAACTTTTGTATTACTTTCTTTCATCATATTTTTGTAAATGATATCATACTGTTTCCATGCCACGTGCTTCTTGGTAAATACAACAATACGATTAACACAAGCAGTTTTATAACTATGATATATTTCGCTAGAGTTTACATTAGCCCAGTCGCAGACACTTACAAAATCCCTACATTTATTTAAAATCCAATTGTGAGAGTTCATTTTTATCAAACTAGACTTTCTATCGCTAGGCATAATCATAGTTTCTTCAATGGCATTTATAATGACTGCACGCCACATTTGTTGTTCTGGCGAAGGATTATTATATAATATTTCTCGTGAAAAACTTAATCCCATAGATTTTAAGAGATACGGAGAAGCCACCATGTCCGTTATCCTTTGACCAAACGAAACTTTCTACGAAGCATTTTTGCTCGAACACTACGTCTATAAGATAATTCCTCTTCGGATAATTCTCCTATGTCTACATCATACGTTATATCATCTACTTTTTGCGCAGTGGTGCATGCTTGAAGAATATCTTTAATATCATTATGGGTAGAGAGTAACTCTAAAAGAGCATTACTAACGGTTATGTAATCATCAAACGAAAGTTTGTCTGCAAGATCCTTGAATAATGTCACGTATTTTTTCTTCATAAGCTCCATGTTGGTAGAGATTTACTAAATTTTTTTCGTGACTCATGCTTCTCTGCATCAAGCAGTTATATATATGTATAGCATTGATTTTGGTATTGACAAGTTATTTTGTTTTACACACACAAAGTCTTCCGAACAATCTTTTCTTGATGTCAGAAAAAATTTTTCGGATTTTCTTTTTTATCTTCGTGATGCGTGAATCAGGCTTTCTTCCCATAGCACACTCCTTTATTAACTATTTAATAGGTTTTTCTTATACTTGTCTATAGAAATTTTTTCCTTTTTAGCTTCGGCAGCTACGTGTTGATCCACGATCATACCAATCATGGCAGCGGGAGATCGGTATGTTTTATCACATAGAGCTTTTAAAACATCATAATCTTTTACTCGAACTGCAACACTTTTCCATTTCTTAATATCCATTGTACTCCTTATATTTAGTTGTTATATAATATGATAATACTATATATATGGGATAAGTCAAGTCCAATTGCAAGATCATAAGAGATTTACATGGCCTCGCCAAAATCTTTTCCTAATGCGATATCCACAACATTGGGAACATTGAGCTTAACACAATCTTGCATAGTGGTTTGTATTTGTTGTATGTCTTTTTTATCTTTGACGTTGAAACATAATTCATCATGAATTTGCACAATCGGTAAATGACCAAGTTCATAGCACGATACGATTGCTTGCTTGGTTTGATCGGCGGCTGATCCTTGAATCAATCGGTTCAAAGCCTTGTAAGTAAAAGCACGTTTGATGTTAGCACGACCATACTTTGCAGAAGCGTTTTCATATTGCTCAGGAGTATGTAGACCAAAATCTTTTGGCTCCCATAAATTAAAACGACACTTACGACCAAGCTTTGTTCTAATTGTGCCCTCATCATTTGCTTTACCCATACAACGATCAGATAGTAGTTTTACAAAAGGTACTTTGCGATTGTATTTTGCAATAAGAGCGTTTGCTTCGTCATATCCTAATCCTAACATAGTGGCTAGTTTCTTCTTACCCATACCATACATCAAGCCAAGTCCAATAGTCTTTGCTTCTTTACGACCAATGCCACAAATGTCAGCTACTGTTTGATGAAAGTCTGCATCTGCGTTTTCATACGCTTCTACTAACTCTTGACTACCTTGATACCCTTCACCAATGCTACTTGCATAATGTACCACCAGTCTTGGTTCTTGTTGACTGTAGTCGAAACTTCCCCACTTACACCCTTGTTCCGGTAAAAACAACCCTCGTATCATAGGGCCGAACTCTTTGTTTCTGGCAGGCAGTTGTTGTAGGTTAGGGTTTGACATAGAAAGCCTACCAGAAACGGTGCCACCAGAGTCGTTTCGGAGTTGTTGTATTTCAGCATGTATGCGACCCTGGTGTTCGTATTTCATAATACTCGATAAAAAGGTATTATGGAACTTATTTATTTCTCTTGCTTGTACGATCAGCTTACTAATCTCTGACTCGTTGTTCATTAACCACTGTTGCGTGAAGCTTGGCTCTTTACTCTTTTCTGTCTTAGGATATTCAATACCTAATTTATCATACGCATCAGCGATCTGACGAGCCGCCCAGATGTCAACATCTTTACCGGCTAGTTGCTTAATTTTATACAACGTATCTTTCTCACGCACCTGAAAATCTTTTTGTAGTTTCTGTGCCTTTTCTACATCAACACGCACTCCCTTTTGTCGCATCTGTAATAAGATAGGCAGTAATGTTTTTTCTAACTCCCAGATAGTAGATAGGTTTTGTTTGTAGAGTTCATGTTTAAAGCGTTGCCACAATAAATAAGTAAGTCTTGCATCTTGCTCGGCGTAATGTCCAACATGTTCGGCAGGCAACTTCCACATCTCTTGTTTTGGATCTACTCCATGAGCCTTAGCTGCTTCGATCAAATCGGTTTCGGCTTTTAACTCTCCTACATAATCTTTAGCTAAACTGTTAAGCTTATAAGAGTATCGGTTTTCATCAATTAACGCTCCTGCAATCATAGTGTCTACGATTTCCCCATGAACCTTGATACCATACGATTGCAACCACCCTACATCATACTGTGCATTGTGAAATATCTTACGACAAGGTAGAGCGCATACATCTTTCATGTATCGTAAGACTTGTTCTTTAATTAAATTACCACCACCGAAATGATCCATAGGGTAATAACCTTGCCACCCCTCAACGGCTACGGCAAAACCTACAATCTTTCCTCGACCTGTAGCCCAACCGGCTCCTAATCCCTGATTGATCCCTTCATCTTTGGTTTCTAAATCAATAGCGATCTCTTTTGCTCCAGATAAATCTTTATATTCTGAAGGCGCTGACCATAAATTAGGTTTATAATTAAATACTAACTGCAATCTATTCACCAAACCCCCAGAAAACTAGGCTTTTTATTGTAAAACCCGTTTAAATGACCACTGAGTGCCTGTAAACAAGTCTTGCTTATGATTCTACCTCGGTTTTTCATTTTTTATATATGTTTAATAACATCTCTTGTGTTTTTTTTCTTTGTTCCATTTCTTTTTTTGTTTTGTCTGACAAATGTAATTTACCTTTCTCATCTGCAACCCACATAGGTGGGGGAAGAGGCATTAACAAAATAGGATGGTGATATTTTTTTCTTCTTTTACCCATAATCTCTCTCTAATATCATTTCTAAGTAATGTATTGCTTTTTTAATATCATCAGCTTTACCTTTACTTTGATGACGACAAACATACTTAATCACATTACCTTCTGCAAACAATAACTTATTGTCATTAATAAATTGTGAAGGCTGTATCTTATAATTTTGGTAATGCTTTCCACCCTTTACCCACAAGTTGTTTTTCTCTTTCATGTTCTTCCTTTGTTTTTAATGTAAAACCATCTCGTATTAAATCAAATAGTTTATTCTCTACCTCAGCTTTTGTAGGTCTAGTATTAAACTCTAATTTTAAATTAATAAACCATTTCTTTTCTTTCATAATATTCCTGCATTTTGTAATCCTATGATTGTACTAACAATAGTATACATAATTAAAATCGTCATAAAAACCTCCTTCAGTTAGAGTTTTTTTTTCATTTTCATTGTCTTCTTTGTCTCCCCAGTATACTAAAATAAAGGCATTACAATTTGGACAAGATAAATTTGTTACTATTAAATGTTCTTCATGTTCTTCACAGTCATGGTCGCCACCCCATATTAGTTCTGTGCCACAATTATAACATTTCATGATGCTCTCCTTTCTTGTAAAAAAATTAAATAATCACTACCGATTGGATAGTTATAATGATGTGTAGTAGACAAAATATGTAACGACTCTTTTGCTCTTGTTACACCTGTATAATACACACGCTTCTCATCAGATCGTTCTTCTATATTCTTTTTGTTAAATGACGCAGGCCAATTTGTCTTTGAGTAAATACAAACATGATTAGCTTCACCACCCTTTACACTATGAATAGTATCAATAATAATATTTGGTTTCTTGTTTATTGTTTCTTGACCATAGTGTTTTAACAAACGAATAAAATACATAACCTGTTTTGGTTGAAAGTTTCTTTTTAATATATCCCACCAAGGTTTTTTAGATTCTTCTTCATTAAGCTCTAGTCCCGCCCACTCTACTAAACCGGCATAGTTAAAGTTTTGTGTAAGAGGTATGTTGTTCCAAAATTTTGGTGTTCTAAAATCATAGTGTTTTAAGTCTCGTAAATACTTATACATGTTTTCTGCTTGGTCTTTTGTAATCGTGTTGCCTTTCGATATAGATGTCCAAGACTTAATAGCATCCCATTGTTTAGAATCAAAAGACTTATTGCCTTGGTTGTCAGAAAAATATAAACCTAAATTCTTTGCTGCCATTTTTAGTTCGTTTACTGTAGAGTGAACTCTTCCTAATATATACCAACTGCCTTTTAGTTTATGAAACGGTATCTCTTGAAAATTTAAATAGCGTTTTACATGTCCTTCTTTATCTCCGTAGTGATATTCTTTTTCTACACTATCTAAAATACCTCTTCGTATAATTTGTGAAAAGTGATGTATGTTTTTTCCAAACCTTCTTGTCTTTCGTAATATAACTTTGCGACCTGGAAAGTAAGTTGTGAAATATTTAGGATCAGCACCGTTCCATTTATATATACCTTGATCATCATCTCCTGCTAAATAAATACGTTTTGTATTGTCTGCTATTTTATAAATGACTGACCATTGTAACGGTGTAAAATCTTGTGCTTCATCTAATATCAATACTTCTAGTTCTGGAAAGTTTACCTCATGAATAGCTCGTTCAATCATGTCAGTAAAATCTATGAAGCTATCTTTTTTATAATGCTCGTAGGTACTAACTTTTCTAAGAAAAATATCCAGAGAATCTTTTTTGTAAGATTCTTTTTTATAAGTAAGAACTGGATCTTCCATCATGTTCCTTGCTTTATCGTAAATGCCTAATGACCAATCTCTATACATAAAACCATCATCAGATAATCGCTTATCACTACCTTTAATAATTTTAGTTTGTAGTGCATAATCTAACATACAGTTTTTAGGATCAAACACTTCTTCATCAAAGTATCGTCTACAATATTTATGTAGTGTTTTAAATCGTTGAAAGTCTTCTAGTGTGTATTTACTAAATGCAGATAACGCTCTGTCGATTGCAGTATCAACTGCTTTGTTCGTAAAAGATATAAACGCAATATCTTTTGGATGTATACCTTTGCGTAAATAATTTTTTAATATTCTCTCCACCAACGTATATGTTTTACCAGTTCCCGGTGGCCCGAAAATCTTTATGGTTTTATTATATATTTCTTTTTGCTTCTGGTGTTTTGAATTTTGCATGGTAATCCTCATCCATTTCGGATACGTCCTTTTTATCTGTTCTATTCTGTATGGCTTGATGACTTACAAAATTAGGCATGTCTACAAACCATACGTTCTTCTCCCCCTCTTTATAATCAACTCGTTTACAGTTTAACATACGCAGTGCATCAGCAGTAGTGTTAAATGTCTTTGATGCGTTTTTCTTCAAAAATCTATCGAGTGTAAGTTTTTTAAAATAACAAACATTTGTCTTAGAATCTAAAACCACATAGCCGTCTTTTAATCGGTCATATTTATCTTGTTCTATATGTGATTCAAAAAAATCTTTTAATACTGTATAACGCTCCTCTTCTACTGTATCCATGTATTGATGATCCGTTGACTCTTGAGCCCTCTCTACAATACTCTTCATTAATAATTCAAAAGGACTAGGACCCTTTCTAGGTTTTGGTAATGTCAACCAATACACTTTGTGTCGTAATAGTTTTACTCGCCAAGCTTTTTCATCTTTCATATCTTCTGGTGACACTGTGATTCGTGATCCCTTGTAATCAAACTCCCACCAGATACTTTTTGTATCTTGTATGTATACTATGTTTTCAAAGTCATGAATTACATCTGGTACAGATTCTGCTATGCCAAGCTTCCTAGTTTTACATACTTCTTTATTGCAGATAGCATTAAACTCTGGATGTTTGGGTGGACATTGATAACTGTAACTTCCTTTGTGTACAGATTTAGATAAACTAGATACTTCAGTGATAGGCAACGGTGTTGTAAATATTTCTTTATTTCTTTGCATAATAATTTCTTGCAAGTCTGTATAATTTAAGTTTGAATTCTTCTTCATTTCTAACACACAAACATTGTACAAGTATTGATGGCGCATACCACCACTCCACTTTTCTGTAATTAATTTTTGCACACATGGTGGATACAAAGACCACTGTGATTCTATTTCATATTCTTTTACTTCTAACTTATAAAAGTTAGCGGGAGTTATCATACGTTTTTTAGCAATCTCTATAAACTGTCCTATAAGAACAGGAGTACCAGTTTCATTAAAAGCAAACTCCATAGATGCGTTCATATTAAAGTAAGGCATGTTTAATGCTTTATTACATGGGAATATTTCTTGCGCTAAAAAATATTGTTCATTTACTTCTGATAATTTTTTTACCACCTTTTCTACGGGTGCGTGTTCCGTAAAAAACACAAACACATGCAAGCCACCAGATTTAGATTTAACTGGCACTAAGGGTAAATTATATGTGTTTATGATTTCAACGACTTTTTTTTCTGAGTAATCTTTATAACTGTTGGGGTCTATATCTATACAAGCCCACTTGCATTGTCCATCTATCTCAGGTTTTAAACCTAAACGCAGTTGACCTTTTAAATGTTTTACCCACACCTCTTTTGTGACGGGACTGTGTATCGTTTGATACTTTGCAGTCTTTTTACCTCGCTCATCGTCTTCCCCCGTAAGAGAAGACGTTATGTAGCGAGTATTGTCACACTCAAAGAGTGACAACAGTTCTTTGTGCATTAGAAAGGAGTATCCTCTTCTTTCTTAGATGACTGACTTGGAGATGAACTATCTGCATCATTATCCATAGAATCTCCAAGTATTTTTTTGTTGTTGACAGACTTATAAAATTCAGCACCTTGTTGTACAACACTTTCATACTCTGATGTAGTTAAAAGTTTTTCTAACTTCATTTGATAACCCCACCATGTTTGCCCTTTTTTATTTTTTTCTTTAGTAGTCTGTAATCTATATACTTGCGCAAAACTAGCTAACTGTATAAATGTTCCAGGATTTTTTTTGGAAGGTATTTTTTGAGCGCTAGTCATGGAGTTCCACTCATTAGATTTTGTTTTTTGCGTGGACTTCATAATGATAATTACATTTTCAATAGGATTATAATTTTCATCCACTATCATACAAAAATGATTACCAGATGCTTCTACATAATTACCGTTTGGTAAATAGTCTTTACTGCCGTCTTTTTTTGTAGTGTTAAAAACTTTATTATCATAATAAATATTGACTGGTCTACCCGTAGAATTTGTTTTATCCATTGGCTCCCACTCAACCCATGTTGGCACAAAATAACAAGGGACTACTAACATACCAGTTTTACCACTGTATACGTTTCCCGTAATCGCATTATAAAAATCACCTGGTTTTGCTTTACTATTATATTTAGGACTTGACTCCTCTAAGACTTCATTCTCTGCATATAATATTTTTAATAGTGGTAATTTTATAGAACTCGCATCGATATTTTCTAAACCCATGCCTGCATATTGTTCCATATCAAATGGAACTACGTCATTTTTCTTCTTCGTTGTTACTTGACTCATGATTACTCCTTTGTAATTATTTTAGTTTCGTTTTTAATAAATGTACCGAATAAATCAGCAGGTGTACTTTGACCGGCAAGGGTACGTTCTTTATACCACTTCTTTAGTCGGTTTCCATGCACACTTTCTTTATGCGATACGATAACACCTCCATTAATAGGATCGTCATATTTTTGCATCACATCATGTAAGAAAGCTTTTGCTTCATTATCCTTGGTTCGATCAAATGATGTAATGATTTGATTTTCAATGATATGATCTTGTTCATTGTCTCGTAACCATTGCATACATTCTTTTCGATTCTTGACCGTTATACTAGCAAAGTAAGACTTCTTAATCTCAACTTTGTTTCCGTCAGAAGTTACTATACTTAGTACCCCGGCTTGGTGCATCAAGTTTGGTATTGTCTCTTCAGATAACAATCGCTCTTTCTTTTCTAGCTCTTTTAACTCTGCTTGTTTCTTCTCGATTTGTTTCTGAAGCTCCAATAGGTCGTTGCACTCTTTTGAAATATCAGCTACCAAATCTGTATTGACGCTGATTTTTGATAGTTGTTCTACGTCCATATTGTCTCCTTTCTCTTATGATAATAAACAAATGTCTTGCAATGTCAATACAAAAATGTAAGATGTTCTTATCATGATAAAAAATAAATTTGCATATAAGACGCAACCCTTGTCTCACCAAAGAGAAGCTTTGAAACAAGGGGCTAAAGATTTTTATCATGCTTTGTTTATGGATATGGGTACTGGTAAAACAAAAGTTATTATAGATACGATGAGTTATTTATATACAGAAGATAAAATAAATTTAGTTATTGTCGTAGCACCTAATTCTGTATACAGAGGTTGGACTGATGAATTAGAAAAACACTCCTCTGTGTTTTATGAAACTTACATACATAAAAAGGACAAAGAATTTAAATTAAGTGATAAATATTTAAATTATTATCTCATTAATGTAGATGCTTTTTCTCATGACAAGTATGCAAGAAGAGTAGAAAAAATCACACATCAACATGGTATGAAAACTGCCTTAGTATTAGATGAATCTACGACAATAAAAAATAGAAGTTCTAAGAGAACAAAAAATATTTTAAAGATTAGTCAAAATGTTTTGTATAGAAGAATTATGACGGGATCACCAATTACAAAATCACCTATGGATTTATATACACAATGTGAATTTTTAAAAAAAGGATTATTAGGTTTTGATAATTTTTATACATTTCAATTACGGTATGCAAAATTATTTAGGTTAAATTTACCGGGTAATCGTTACCGTATGATTGAAAACGGTTTTAAGAATTTGCATGAGTTGGAGGAAAAGATAAAACATTTTTCGTATCGCAAAAGAAAAGAAGAGTGTTTAGATTTACCACCTAAGGTATATCAAAAACGATATATTGAATTATCAAAAGAACAACGACAATATTATAATCAACTCAAAGAATATAGTAGAGCTATCTTAGAAGATGATATGGTCTCATATAATAATAAACTTACTGAAATAATAAAGTTACAACAGATATGCAACGGCTTTATGAAAACAGATAGTGGTGAGATTATAAAATTAAAAGATCCTAAGTTACAAGAGTTGTTTCATATACTAGATGAACATGATGGCAAAGTTATTATCTGGTCTAGCTTTGTATACAACATAGAACAAATAGAAAAAGAATTACAAAAAACTTATGGTCAAGAAAGTGTAGTTACTATTTATGGATCTGTGTCTGTAGAAAAAAGAAAAAACAATGTCAAAGCTTTTCAAACAAACAGTAAGGTAAAATATTTTGTAGGCAATCCTACTACGGGCGGATACGGTTTAAATCTTACAAAAGCAACTTTAGTAATTTACTATAACAATAGTTTTAATTTAGAAGTGCGTATGCAATCAGAAGATAGAGCTTACAGACACGGACAGACTAAAGAGGTAACAGTGTTAGACTTGATTGCTAAAGATACGATTGATGAGTTTGTAGTAGAAAATTTAAAAGGTAAAGCAAAACTTAGCGCTCAAACGCTAGGAGAAGAGGCGCTTAAATTCCTATAATTAAAAAGGTTGCAAACCACACATCGATCTAGGCACACCTAAGCACGGTCTTCCATCAAATTTATTTTTATCTGCACCCTCTGTATTTTCATCGTTGTAATGAAAAAAAACCTGACCACAAAGATTACCAGCAAACCTCTCTCGCCAATGTTCACATAAGTGTCCTTTATATATCATCATATCTCCAGGTTTTAAAATTATTTTAACACCTTCTGTATTACCTTCTTGATAAACCATCATATCTTCTAATTTACCTTCATTATGTATTTTGACATTTTCTTTTTTTATGTAACTACCAACTTTGGGATCTGGCTCTATATATATAGCCCATTCATCTCCTCCTAAATTCATAGTGGTTGATATTTCACAACTAAATCTATCTTTA
>TARA_R100000329_G_scaffold12083_4_pt1 | contig 11621 bp, 14 predicted proteins | sample TARA_R100000329 | Tara Oceans TARA_R100000329 (sample SAMEA2620783) | marine metagenome | biome: marine biome (ENVO:00000447); feature: surface water layer (ENVO:00002042); material: "saline water (ENVO:00002010), including plankton (ENVO:xxxxxxxx)" | depth 5 m | reverse complement strand
TTCAATTGTTTTATTACACTTTACAGATGGTATTAAAATTGTAATTCCTCCATCATCTCTTGTATAAATAATTCTTTTATTTTGATCGGCCATAATTTTTTATTTTTATATTACCTTAATTAATTACCATCACCAAATATAGCTACACAGAAAATGTCTTGGTCTGTTGAAACGTTACTTGAAAGTGCGTTCCTTGATTCCATTCTTATGCTATTGGTTGTTAAATAAGTTGAATCTACAGGTCCAAATATACTACTTTCGTCATTTGACATTTCGACTGCGGCATAATCGTTATTACTCATTGTTACATCAAAATTTATTGTATAGTCACCAGTTCCATTGTCACCAATAGTGCTTACATTATAATCATCTCTACTTGATGGAGGACTGGTTAAACCACTAAAGTTAACCCATATTTTTGCTCTACCTTGTTCAATCTGGACTGGTGTTGAGCCATTATTTCCTGATGAGTCTTGAATATTTGTTGGCCTAATATTTGTTGCACTAACTGTTGTTGCATTAACAGTTGTTGGCGAGATTGTAGCTGTTGCTGACGTCAAAATAGTTCCATCTTCTTCAGGTAATGTTAAAGTTTTATTTGCAGTTACATTTGAAGCAGTTTTTATTTCGATATATTGACTAGAGTTTGCATCAAAAAACCTTGCGGGTCTTCGATCTCTTAAATTAAATGATGTGTTTGAAAACGTGTAACTTAGATTGCCAGCACCAGAAAAACCTACAACATTACTAGATTCTTTAAAAAATCCAGTTGTACTATCACCAAAATTTACTGAAGGAGCAGAATTTGAACCAGCAACTAATGAAAGAACACCAGTCATAGAACCACCACTTTTTGGTAATAAACCAAGATTTGCTGTATTTAATGACCCTATAGTATGAAATGTTGCTGAAGCAGCAGCAGAGTTGCCTCCTGTATCTCTTATTTTTAAAAGACCATTATCTGTATCCGCAAAAATTTGACATGGGTGAGTGGTACCTAAATTTGATTGTGACCCACTATTAGATGAGGCTAAAGCTAAAATTGCTCTTTCAATATCAAGCCTTACAGCTTGACCTGTACCATTTGGTATTTGGAAATCAGTGTCTTGTGCCATTTAATTAGATTTACCGAAACCAGTAGCAGTAAAAGTAAAGTTTCTATCTATTACGTTACCAGAAGAATTGGTAAATTTCACATTAAAACCAGATCCACTTATTGAACTTATTGTATATGTTTCAGAGGTTCCTAAGTTGGTTGGCACAACTTGAATTGATGGTAGATAAGCACTTGTGCTGCCTCCTAGTACTGAAGTTCCTGTGAAAAAGTTATTAACAAAACTTATATTTTTTCCAGAATTTGATGTTCCAGAAGCAATAACTCCATTACTCGCTGCTAAATTAACTGCAGAAGTTTCTGTTCTTAATTCTAAAAAAGCATCAAAACCTAATACTGAAACATCTAAATTTTGAGCTATATTTGTACTTGATAAAGTTGCTTTAAATTTAAAATATCTGCCTAAAAAACTTGCCTGAGAAAAATCTTGAAAATTGCTAAAATCAGAATCACTTGTACCAGATGTAGATGTTGCGACCTCTAGCTTGACATTTGTATTGTTTACAACACTCCCGTCCCAAGAGTTATAGTCATCTACGTTTCCAAGTCTACTATCTAATAAATCAGAAACATTCACTCCAAGACTTGAAATAACCTTAGTTAAATTCAATGAAAAAGTAGCACCTAAATCTAAAATATTAGCAAATATATAAGTTCCTGTAGATGTTGCTGAAAGAGTGTCTAATTTTAATTTGCTACTTGAAACAGTTGTATTACTTTTTGTACCTGAAAAACTAGGGTTTTCCCGCTGTTGTTTAACAGTTAATTGTGTCAGTTGACTTGGCATTGAAACCGAAACTATCGCATCATTTTGCGAAAAACGGCCTCCATCATCAGTATATTTAAGAACGTAAGATCCAACTAAAGCAGGGACTATTGCTTCTGTAGAGTTACCAGAAATTGCTTGAATTAAATCTTGTGCTGAACCAAAATCAGCTCCTGAAGTAGCAGTTGAATGACGTATATGCACAAAACCCCCGTGAATTACGTCCACTTCTGTAGTTTTTGTCCATTTAAGCCTAACTTGCTTACCATCAATAGGTTCTAATGTTAGACCTTGTACATCTTCAGGGTCTGCAGTTTTACCACTAGCAATAAATTGATCTTCTAGAGGTGTGACAGAAGGAACTCCTAAAGCATTAATTGCAAATATTCTAAAATCATAAGTTCCTACATCTCCATTTTCTATTACATAATCGTTTGACGTTACTGGAATATTTGTATAATTATCATTATTTCTGCGATATTGAAGTTGATAACTAGTAGCTCCTGCAACTGGTTGCCACGAAACTACAATTTTACTTACAGCTTTATTATTAACAGCTACAAGTCTTTCCTGGAAAGTCATTGTTGCTGGCGGTTGTTTTATTTCTGTTAATGTTGAGATTGATCTTGTGGGTAAAACTTCTCCATTTTCTACTGCAGAATATTTATTCTCATCATGTAATAAAGCAGTAATATTAAAAGTAGTATCGTTATTCTCTTTAACAGATAAAACTCTCCATTGAGTTGTCTTAAATGAGGGTGTTTCCAATATATAAATACTATTTGGATTTGGCGCAGTATTTTGACCGGCTGTATTTGTGAAAGCAACAGAAACAGATAAAGTATTTCCATTTATACCAGTAATATTTCGTGTACTAACTGAACCATCTGGAAGTATTACAGATAAAGTAGGATTTGCTGTAAGTTGTGGAATATCAGTATTAGCAATATCATCAACAACAATTTGAGTTGTAGTCGGTGTTGAATCTGCTGAAATTCTTCCTCCTCTTCTAATACCGCTTTTTACTGGGTCTTGAATTGAGATAATATCGTGCGGTCTAACTATTACTCCTGCATCTATTGAAGTAGTAAAACTGCAAGTTTCACCTGCATTTTGTTCATTATGCAAAAGCCATTTACCTAATCTTTGAGCTTGACCTCTCGAAGTTGTACCTATTGCTTTTATGTTTTTAACAACAACTCCATATTTATCTCTTAGTGCTTGACTAGCCTCTACAGTTTCAAAGTCAATTTCTTGAGTTTCCATATCAAAATAAGAAACATTAATAATTGTATGTCTAGCTTTGCGACTGCTACCAAAATATGTAAAACCTTCTTCTTTTACATTCGATAAATTAAAAAGATATTTTGGGTCTGCTGGCTGGTCATTTGCAATTTCGATAGTGCTATCGTTAAAATATGCAATTCCTCTAAATACTGAACAAAGTTCATTAATAACAGTAAATGCCTCTTTAGCAGTAGTAATATTTATATTTGTTTGGAAACGTGGTTCTAGTCCATTTTGTCCATCATCTACTAATTGATTGCAATATTCGCTGACTGTGTAAAAAGAATATTGATTTAAGTTTGATTCAGATATATTTGCTCCATATCTTTCATTACTTAATAAGTCATATAAAATCCATGCGGGATCATTTGTCCACTCTTTATCTGTTTTAAACGTGCCGTTAAAAGTTCCACTATAAGTAATTCTTCCGTTACTTATATCTACAGTTGCATTATGTGGAATTTTTACCTTAATTCCTCTTATTCGATAGGTTCGTCTTGGTATTCTTGGAAATTGTTCAGAATCTATTCTTAAAGCAACGTGAGCTGTATTAGGATAAGTCTGTGATTCTTTTAATAATTCAGTCATTGCAAAAAACTTAAATTCATTCTGCAATTTTGTATCCGTACTATCAGCAGTTATTCTTTCTACTCTTATAACTACAGGAAAACTAGAACTTGCTGGTAGGTCAAACTCATAATCTCTGTTATAAGCATTTGAGGCTCTACCTTTAACAGTATCAGTAATATGTGTAGTTATTGTGCCATCATTTTGAACTGATTTTATTCTTAGTTGTACTTCTGCACCTGATATATTTCCATTATCTTCAAAAGTTTGTAGTTGTGTAAACTGAATTGTTACTCTTACAGTCTCAATAGAACTGTCATTTATCGTAAGTTCTCTTGGATTAGATGTTGTGACTGGTTGTGAACTTCCAGCACTTGTTCTTTCAATATTTTTTACGCCTTGTATTTTTGTTTGATTAGCACTACCATCTCGAAAATCAAATTCAATATCTTTAAAATTAAATTGTGAATCTGCTGGACTTGCTGCAACTGCTGCTTGTTGTAATACTTGAGTTCCATTTAAAAACACATCTTTAAGAAAACTATTTAAATAAGCCGTAGAGGTTTTATCTGTAATACCTGCTTTGCTTGCAGTTGCTGATCCTTCTATTTGACCTTCAGATATAATTTCAACAATAGTAGAAAATTGCTTACTTGAAAGTGCATCTTTTGGCAAATCTGGATTATTAAAAACTGTATTTTGATCTAAATCTTGTAATCTTGGCATTTTTTACTCCTTAACTTGTACAACGTCTACACCATTCGAAATAGTTATTGAACCTACAAAAATTTCTCCAAATACGCAGTTAACCGGAATACCTGCTCGAGAAACATTTGTCAGTCCACTAAAAGAATAATTGGCAGCATAAGCAGCTGGGTCGGTTTCGTCCATTCCACTACCGCCACGTTGTTGTGAAGGTGTAGGACTTAACAATTCTGTTATACCACCAATAACTAGAGATGTACCAATAGATGTCAAGATAGACGCTGCTACAGATGCTAAAACACCACCTGATATTGCACTACCAGCAAACAAAGCACCAGCACCTAGTAAAAGCGGCAAAAAATTACCATGAGCAATAGGAATAATTTGAATTTCGCCACTCATGTGCATTTGTAAATTTTTTTCTGTTATCTCTTTACCTCTTACCTTTATACAATAATGCTGATTAGCCATGTGCTTTTCTAATCCTTTAAAGTTACATTTCAAAAATGATATAGCGTCTAAAGGTTTTTTTATTGATGCTTCAAAAGACTTTTCATTATTACAAAATTTTCTTAAACGTCCATATATTTTAATTTTAGTTAGCATCATTTACCTCTGGGTCTATATAAATAATAGTTTTTGTGGTTGGATTAACAAGATAAAAACGTAAATCTAGTGCATTACAAGATGCTATATCCTGTGGAGAAAAATCCATATTATATTCAGGGTGGCTATGCACTATTCCAATTATTTCATCTACAGAATCTTCGCATAAAGCCCAATCATTTGGGTCTATTACAAAATTAGAAACTGCGTGTTTAAAAGAAATATTTTTGCAAGGCCAATAATCTAATTTACCTTTATCCTTAACTAATAGACCACAACACTCTATTGGCTGTTCTTTTATTGCGTGTGCGAATGCTTTTTCTTTCCACATAATTATTGATTTATAAATGTACCAACACCAGGAAATTCTGATCTTAGTACTTGCCTATATGGTATTTTACGGCCAGCTTTATCAATTTCTGAAGTAAGCTCAAATTCAACAAAATTTCTACTTTCTGATACTTTTCTGTCAATAAAAAATATTTTTTGAGGTAATTCATCTGCATTTGGTGTGCCAAATGGATTTGAGTTGCCACTAAAATTAACAGCATCAAGACTACTTGCTAATGTTTGTATTCTCGTAAACTTAGCTCCAATTAAATCATTTTGTGGAGTTGTTTGATTTACAAGTACCATTAAATCTGAAACAGTAACAAGTGTACTATCTTTCGTTAAAGCTAACAAATTTGCAATTTTAAAACTAGGTCTAGGTATTTGACCTTTTGAAGCGTATTCAAAACCAGTTGCTTGAACAGGAAATTTTTGATATGTATTTCCTCTCCAAACTATATCTTCATTGGTATGCATTTTTGTACCACTGTGAAATCTTAGAACATCATTACTGCCGTGAAGATTTTGAAAAAGCTCTAAAGTAAAAAGTTCAATTAAACTACTTGGATTTATACTTTGTAGTTCAGATACTGGAATAGCCATTATGGTCTTCTTGTTTCTTCAAATGTAATATTCATTGTCACTCTACCTTTTGCAACTAAGGTTCGACTTCTTAATGTACAAATAAATAATGGTGAAGCTGTTAAATCAGGTAGAACCTCTTGTCTAAAAGATGTGCTTACATCAAATGCAGCTTGGTCATCAAATCTATCATTTAAAAAATCATTTATAGTTTTTGAAACTGCAGTTGAAACATTAAAAACTAATTTTAAATTAATCAGCCTTCTATTTGATGGCAAGCCTACTACTAAACGTTGTTCATAACCATCACCAAATTTAATTCTATTAACTTCTTGTTTTACATTTTCAACATTACTATATGCTGGTAAAACATCAGGAAAAGTTGCCATTATGCTAATAAACCTCCAACACGTTTTTGTTTTATTAATTCAGATTGTATCGCAGCAGCTATTTGTTCACCTAATGCATTTCCATCTGAAGTATCGCCACTAACAGCTGATCCAGAAGCATCAACATTTACACTTATATTTATCGATCCACCACCACCAATTTGACTATTAGGAGTTATGTTACCAGAAGCACGAGGAGTAAAAATTTCAGGTCCTTTTTCTCCAACCACATAACTTGATCCTTGTCTTACTGGTCCGCCATTAGCTTTAAATATTCCACCTAATATTCCACCTAATAAACCTTTATTTTTACCTCCGTCGCCAAATACTGCATCTCCAATACCGCCAAAAAGATTTGATAATGCTCTATCCATTAACTTATTTTTAAGATTATTTAAAACATTTCCCATTGCTTCTCCAAATGTTTGAGTGCCATTAATTGCACCTTTAATATTTTCAACTAAACCTTGTTCTAGAGTATCTCCTAATTCTTTAGAAATATTAACTTGATCCCTTACTTTTGAATTTAAAATTTCTTGACGATCAATTTGATAATCTTTTAATAATAATTTACTTTTTTCTAAACGTAAACCTTCATCTTCTATATTCATAACTTCTTCCATTTTATTTGAAAATTCAAACTGTCTTTCTAATAATTGTCTGTCTATTTCGTCTTCCTGTTGTTTAATTTGTATTCTTTGCTTTAAAATTTTTATGCTATTTGCAGCTTTATCATTATCTGAACCTTTTTCAAATGTTCTGTCTTCTTGTTTTATTCCTGGACCAGATATAGCTTTTCCACTAGCTGTATCATAAGTAAAATCACCAACTTTATAAGTTTTATTCTTTTCCATTATTTCGTTAAGTTCTTTCATAGATTTATTTCTTTTATCTAATTGTTCGATTTGTAATTTTAAATCAGCAATATCTTGATAAATTAAACTTTTTCCACGTTTTGCATTTTCCAATCTTGCTTCAGCCGCTTCAAGTTCCTTTTGTTTTACTTTCATTAAACTTTCAACTTGTGCTACTGAACCTTCTTCTATTGTTTGAGTTAATTTTCTTTGTTCTTCAGCTTGTTTTTTATAATGTCCAATTATTGCAGTAATACCTAAACCAACAGCTGCTATTGCTGCAACTACAGGTCCTGCTAATAAAACTTTTAAAACAACAAATTTTTTAGTTAATACACCAACAGTTACAGACATTGCTTTAAGTATTGGCATTAAAATTGTTGCTGCAGCAGTTACAGCAGTTATTCCCGCAGCAATTGAAATAAATTCCGGCGGTAAAAAATTTAATACTTTTGCCGTTATAGTTAAAACTTCAGTTAAAGCTTTTGCTGCAGGTAATAAAGCAGAACCAACAGCAATTTGTAATTGTTCAACCTCGTTTTGTAAATTTTTAAATACTTGTGTTGGATCATTTTCTAATATTTTTTTTAAATCTTCTGCACCACTAGAACCTAATTTTCTTAAGGCACGTATAACAACTTCACTTGTAAGTTTTCCTTCTGCTGCTAATCCTTTTAATGCTCCTGTAGATACATTTAATTCATCAGCTAAAGGTTTGAGTATTAAGGGAACTTGTTCTGAAACTGATCTAAATTCATCTCCCGCTAAACGACCAGAACCCAAAGCTTGAGCTAACTGTCTAAAAGCATTTGATGCTTCAATTGCAGTTGAACCTCCTAATTTAGCAGCAGTATTAAATCCAATGAATGTTGTTTCTATATCTTGTAAACTAACTCCAAGAGGTTTTAATCTAGAAGTTATATTAGTTACTCCTTCAAGTGCTTCGGTTGCACTCATTCCAAAAAGTTTTTGTCCTCTTGTAGCTATAGCTTGAGCTTCAGCAAATTCTCCTGTTTGTTCGGTTAAAATTTTTAATCTTAATTCTAATCTTTGAAAATCTGCTGCTGTTTGTATTGATCTTCTACCAATTTCTAATAAAGCTCCAGCAGCTATAACTTGACCTAATTTATTAAATCTTTTAGTTATACCACCAGCTCTTTTATCTAATTTACTAAAATCTTTAGCAGCTTTATTGGCAGCTGCGTTAATTTTTTTTAACTTATTACTGGCTTTGTCAACAACATCAATAATTACGCTTGAATAAGCCATAAATATAAGTTTTTTTATTAGTTTACACTTTTATTTAATTTTATCCAATTGTTCTTTTTCAATTTCCCATTTATTTTCATAATAAGCAGCAAAAAAAACTAATTCAGCCTGCGTTAGCTCTTTTCTTAGTCTGCTAACTGTCATTTTCAATTCTGTTGCTAGGAAAAACTCAAAATTTAACCAGTTATCCCCTTTTATTCGTTTTTTGCTTCTTGTATTTCAAGATCGCCAGCTACATTAAATAAAAACAGTTCTAATTGATTTAAAACTTCTTCAGGTATTTCTCTTTGTAGTCTTATTGCATCTCCAGGCATAAATGCTTTTTCTCCATTTTCTTTTTCAGCAATTAGACAAAGCATTGCAGTTGAAGCTTTTAAAGCATCACCATCTTTAGCCATGCTATTAACTCTAACTCTATCTGATCTTGTTATAGGTTTAAAATATAAATCTACTAACGGACTGCCATCAGGTTTATTTAAAGTAAATTTTCTTCTTTGATTTAGATCAAAAGCACCAATTAAAAGATCAACAGTGCGGGTTTCTTTTGCTGTTGTCATAAATTAAATTGCAAAGGTAACGGGACCACTTACTTGGAAGTTTACTGTCTGAGTTGTTAGTTCGCCAACAGTAGAAGCCGCACCTACTCCAGTTACTAATCCATTAAATGAATATTTTTTAGCGCCTGAAGTATCCAAAAATAAATTAAATGATGCATCAGCTGGATCTTCGCTTGTATTTATATCAGCTAAAAGTTCTGCAACAGCATCACCTGAAGTAGCTGTATATTGAACTTCAATAGTTCCTGTAGCACTTTTTAAACTACCTACATATTTTCTTGATACGTCACCATGAGTAGTACATTCAAGAACATCTTTAGTCATATCTAAAGTCCATGCTGTAGTACCAACAACAGCAGAAACTGATCCTGATCCATTATCAAATGAAACTGAACCTTCCTCTCCGCGAACATTTGCCATAATCAAAAAGAAATTTAATTATAGTTTATCCTTTTTTTTGTTTTTTATCTACTTTTTCAGTTTTTTTTCTAGATAGAGCAGATTCGCAACGTGAATCCCATAAATTAGGATTTCTTTTTCCTTTTAATTGCTCAATAATATCAAGCATTTCTTCTGTTACTTCAATCATAAATTTTCAAAAATTTCAAAAGGAATTGATAATACACTTTGAGTAAAACCTTCAGGAGCAGCATTTTCAATTACAGCTGGTCCAGTTGCTGGATCAAAGAAAATATCATTTAATTTTACTCTATTGTATAAATCTTTAATTCTTTTGGCTACTGTAAAATTGTTACCTAATCCAACTCCAATTTTTGTAAATATATTTATTGTAATTAATCCAGTAAGGTTATTAGTACTATTTGAAGTTCCACCTAAAGTAATATATTCACTACCAGTAAATTCAATTAAACATTGAACAAAACTTTTATTTGATGTCGGATTAAATGGTTGATTACCAAAAACAACCTGGATAATAGGTGCTTTTTTAAATTCATCTATTAAACGTTGTTCAATATCTTTTCGAATTGTATTTAAATCTAAAGCAGCCATTAATTTTTACTTTGAGCCTTTCTAACTTTTCTAGCTACAAATTCTACTTCTTTCAATGGCCAACCTGCACTTCTGTTACTATCTCTTGATTGAAAAGTATTATTCCAGGAAGGAGGTGTATTAGTTCCGAAACATACTGCTTCAGCATAAGGTAATGGATTAATTAAGCTATAAGTATTTCCGACTTTTTCTTTTAAATAATTTAAACGCATTGGAGGAATAATAGCAGATTTATTATTTGTAAATGGACCTCCTTGAATAGGTGCGCTTCTTTTATTTTCAGCTAATTGCCAGTTCATACGAAATCTTCCAGTATGTACAGGCGAAACACGTTTAATTCTTGAATCTAAAGTAAAAACAGCAAAACGAATTAAACTTTCATGTTCTTCTTCAAAAAATTTACCTATTTGTTGAATCTTAATTTTTTTCATGCTCTTATATATAATTCGTATTTAATTTCAGAATTATCATTCTCATCTGTAAGAATACGAATAATCTGATAATCAATATTGGCTATTGAAACCCTATCAGTTGTTGTTGGAACAAAATCTAAATCTTTTGCTGGAATAATACAAATTTTATCGTTTTCTTTAATTAAATCATTAGTTTCCCTTTGATTAACATTTTGTAATATTCCATGTATTGTTACACTTGTAATTGTTTCACTAACTGTTCCATTAGTAGCATTATAAATTCCACTAGTAACTTTTTTTATTGTTATATCTCCTCCAAACTTATTTAAAGTTTTTGAAGAAACTTTTCTTAAGCCTTTGGATAATCGAGACATTATAAACGATAAGCAATAACAGAACCGCTTGCAAGAGTAAAGCCAGTAATAACACCACAAATTTCACAACTAGCATTCAATGTAATACTAGTACTTGCTCCATCAATGTTTTGCGCAGTTAATGAAGCTATAACCGTATCTTCGTTTGCTTGTAGTTTTCCAAATCTTCCTGTTATGGCAGACGTTGATTTAATAATTGTTGCTGAAGGGTATTCATAAGCCATAGTTAACTCCTTTTTACTCCTATTGTAGCTGGCCCACTTATTCTAATGCCAGTTAAGTATTGTTCAATTATAGGTGGTATTCGATTAGAACCTACAGCTCCATAAAATCTAGGTTTTACTTGTAAATTTCCAATCGATACTTCACTATAATCTTCAAATCCACTTAAATCCAATCCATCTTTATTGTTATTTAAATAGACTGCTAAATGAATTTGAGCATGCTTTACTCTATCAGGTAATTCATCATCTGCATAAAAAGCAGGTTGTAAATTACTCGGATATAAAGCATTGTAAGTACTTGTATAAGTATACGGTTTTTTTACACCAGTTCTAGGCCATTCAAGTGCTTGAGCATCATTAGTTCTGGCACCTAAAAATCTTTCTCTATCAATTCTTTGTGTAGCACTAAAAAGTGCTCGGTTTTTTTGGTCTGTTGTTGCACTACTCCATGCAGTAACATCTTCATTTTCTACTAGACCATCTATAAAAGCTTGAGCCTGAGCTAAAGTGACATAGCTATTAGCAGTTGCACTTCCAGCTGTTTCAACTATTGAGATTGCCATTAGTTTTTAA
>TARA_R100000329_G_scaffold128063_1_pt1 | contig 11720 bp, 4 predicted proteins | sample TARA_R100000329 | Tara Oceans TARA_R100000329 (sample SAMEA2620783) | marine metagenome | biome: marine biome (ENVO:00000447); feature: surface water layer (ENVO:00002042); material: "saline water (ENVO:00002010), including plankton (ENVO:xxxxxxxx)" | depth 5 m | reverse complement strand
TCTTAGACGCTGCTCTCTTTGCTTGTTCTGCTTTCTCTTGAGCAATTGTTTGTTCAGCTTCTTGTTTCAATAACTCAGGATTACTTACTAGCTCTTGGTATCTAAGTGCATTGTTTTTACGACGTATTCTACCAGCTTCTAATAGACTTTCAGTTAGTTCTATCTTTGCATCTATATCACCGGCGCTTTCTAGCTTAGATACTCTATCAAGAGTTTCATCTACAGTAATCTCATTAGCTGAAGCATAGTCTTTTACTTTTAACTCTAGAGTTTCTTCTCTTTGTTTTAGTCTTGTTTTTGCATCCTCTAAGTTTTTTACTTCTCCTGCTAACGTTTCATTAGTTTCTCTTGTTAGAGGTTTAGCTTGACTTCTAAGTTCTTGTATACTATTCTCAAAACCTTGCACAGTTCTTTGTAAAGCAGCTCTCTTGAATATATTATTACGTATCTCATGCAGATCTTTATCTTCTACATTGTTTTCAATATCTTCAAACAGCTTTTGTTTCTGTGCTTCCAGCTCTGTAAGATTAGATTTATATTTTTCTATATCTTTTAGAGCATAGTATTCATTTAACTTATTATTTACTAGTACAAATGCTTCCGCTTGACTACCTCTAAGCGGGTTAAGAAGTTCGTTATTTATAACGTCTTCTATATACTTTGCATCTGCTATGTATTCATCAGCTAGTTCTTTATAGTTAGATTCAAAACCTAGATTCTTTGCTTCTTCTTCTGTAGCATTTCTATAGGTTTCTAATACGTCCATAAAGTTTTGGGATGTACCTTTTAGAGCATTCATTACTGCGTGCTCTCTAACTTGTTTTTTAGTTAGATCTTTTATTCTTTCTCCTGAAGCCCCTAAAGCTAACTCTGATTGCTTAACTTGTTCTAATGCATCTATATTATCTTTTTTACCAAATATAGACACACCTGTACCTACTACACCACCACCTAAAGCTCCTAAAAGCCCTTCAGTTATACCTTGGTAACTTGTTGCATGCTCTACAAACTTTTCAAATCCTGGTCTATTATCAGGTACAACTTTACCAAGCTCTAGATCTGTTTTGTATTGAGCTTCTGTCTCTTGATACCCGGTGGTTACTTCTTCTAACCCTTCTGTAGTGGCTTCTATACCCAGCCTTTTTAGGCCGTCAAACATTCCTTGATTCTTTGTAGCCTCTTTTAACTTACCTAGTCTTCTAGTATGAGATACCCCTCTAAATAAATTAGCTTGTGATATAGATTGCCATAGTATATTTACTCTACCGCCTTGTATAATCTCAGCTGCTTGTTTAGATAGTGTTCTTCTAGCTTCTTCTGCTGCCTGTCCAGGCTCTAATCCATTTGCAATGTATTTATTAGTAAGATCTTCTAGGTTTTCTTCTATATGTCTAGCTGCAGATACTGCATGCTCTCCATAGTTTAGTAGTGTTGCTGATCCTAAAGCGCTACCTGCATTCAAAGCAGATGCAGCGGCTGAACCAGATATAGATTTACCTGTTAAGTTTGCAGCTGTACCAAAGATAGCTTTACCTGCAATATTAGCGCCTTTAAATAAAGCACCTGCAGGTAAGAAATATCCAATAGATCTTAGAACTTGATCTGTATTTTGAAACCACCAATCTGAAGAACCTATAGTTGGTTCTTGTCCGGCTGTATATATAGGAAAGTCTTCTCTTACAGATTCTTCTAATCCTCGTAACCCTTTTGTAAGAAAGTTATCATAGTCTCTGTCTGCACCTTGTAGTGCTGCTATGTGGTTTTCTACATCTAATAAATATGCAAAAGGTTCTACAGCAGCTACAGCTGCTCCTACAGTGCCTCTAACTAAAACATTACCTATCTTATTTAATGTCCCTTGAGCTTCGGACATCTCTTTCATTATGTTCATACCTGGAGTATATCTTACTCCTAGGCTTTGCTGCTCTTCTACTTCCTCTGAAGATAACAGACCTACATACCCTTCGGGTAAACTAGGTTGATCTAATTTTATTTCTGGTAGATTTAAGTTTAATGGTGGTAATTCAAATAGACTATCGTATTGAGATGCAGCTACTGACTTTCGCTTTTTATCTCCGTTAGTGTGTTGAGACATATTTATTTATTGTTTAAGTTTTTCGTCTAGATTTCTTATTAACTCTGTTAAAGTTTTTACATTTGTGAGCTGTTCATCTGTAAGTGGGGCCACTAGGTTTCCATTTGTTTTGTTTACTATAACAATAGAGTGAGTTCCATCTTCATTCATTCTTGCTCCTAGAACATTATTTGATAACACATCTGCTAAATTAGGATCTTTTTCTGCTAATTGTTTTGTGTAGTTTTCAAATGTTTTTCCAGAAACTGTCTGCCCTTTAAACATTAATCTAGAAGCTTCTATCATTGCTGGAGTTCCATGTATTGCATTTAATCCTGAATTAACTCCTAACACAGAAGTTGTAGGAAGTGTGCCTTCAAAAATTTTAGTGTCTTTACCATCTTTAAAAGAACCCATAACTTTTGTAAAAGTTTGTCCTGTTGCAGTATCATAGTAAGGTCTAGTAGATATAGCATCTATATTCATGTCCTGCACATTATCAAATGTTTTATTACTAGCATCTTCCCATTTATTACCACTCTTTACTTGATCTATATTTAGTAAACTTTGATAATTTTCAGTAGCATTTAAAGCGTTTATAGCAGCCTTTTGTTTTGGGGTTGTAGTTTTGTCTGCAAACAGTGCGTACTGAGGAATTATTGTTGCATTTTTAAAATATTCCTCAGCAGCTTTTTCAAACTTGTAATGAGGAGTTTCTTTTGTTAGTTCTCGTCGTAATCCTGTAATAGGTTTAAATCCTTCTCCTGCTGTAAGCATAGAAATATTCTCTGGTACTTTACTATTTACTAAAGTTTCTACAGAATTTTTTTCTATAGTTTCTAAATCTTTTTTAGATAGTCCTGCATTTCTTGTAATATTATCTATCATACTAGCTTTACTAACTCTCTCAGCAAGATCCATATTTACTTTGCTATTTTCAAAGTTTTGAATTATATTTTGAGCTTTGCCTGTACCCAATATATTTTCAGTGTCTACATTAAATATAGATCCTGTAAATGTAAATTGATTATCAGCTGAAGCTCCTGCAAGAGGGTCTGCAGTTGTTTTACCTAGAGATACATCACCTCTTCGTTCAAGTTGAGCAGCTATATTATTTATTTTACCATCTATATACTCTTGCCCAGTTACACCTAGTGCAGCTGCTTTATCTCTTATGTATCCAGTTAAGCTTTCACTTTCATTTATATGATTGTATAGAGTACTTCTTATATCATCTGCAGACACACCTGTCTTAGTAGTTTGTATTGTTTGAGTTCCTTGATCATCTATTCTATCTACAAATGTCTCAGACTTTAACTTACCTGCTACTGTATATAACTCATCCATGAGTTTCTTTTCATCTAATCTAGAGTAGTCAAGCATAGGAATGTAATCAGTACCTAACTCTGTTTGCCCATATTGTGCATCAGACATATTTAAATAATAAGGACGTAAGTCTGGATCTGTTACTTTCTGTTGTAGTGTATTTATATAGTCTTCTCTAACCTTATAGTTATTAGTTTCTGTTAAAAGAGTTCTATCATTTTGTATATTAAATGCTTCTTCATTTAATATCCCTGATAACCCAGATAAGTTACTTCCGTTTTGTGTTATATAATCTCCAACTCTTTGATTAAAAGCATCAAACTTTTGATCGTAAACATTACGTGCTTTAGGTAAAAGATTTTGTCTATATAATCTATTTACATTGTCTTGTAATTGTGTATTTCTTTGTTGCGCACGATCAGCTAACTGTCCTGCTAATAACATTTCTCTAAATGGTATAGGAGTATATTGGTAGTCTATTGTTGGTACTCTACCTAAAAATCCTCTTATACCTTTTCCAAAATCTATTGCCATAATTTTATTTTATTTAACTCCGTATTTACCTCCGTATGCTACAGGAAAAATTCTATTTAAAAGATCTCTTTGAAGTCCTTGTTGAGATAAACTTGTTGCGGTACCAAGTATTTGTGATAAACCTTGACTAAATGCAGGTGCAGGATTATTTTGCAGTGCAAATTGATCAGCCATCATTTCCCTTTGCATATTACCTTCCCGTGCTGCTGTTCTTTGTCCTATATTAAACAGATCTGTTTGTCTATCACTTTGTGCTTGCATTTGTCCTACTTGAGATAGGAAGTTGGCAGCATTGCTTTGAGACTGATTAAGTCCTGCTTGGAAGTTAGCTCTTAATCCTGTGCCTGAAACTCCTGACCCTTCTAAACCTGCTCTTAAAGTTGCTAAAGATCTATCTTGTTGCCCTAAATAAGTTTTAATTAAAGGATTAAAGTCTTGGTAGTCTTGCATTTCTGGTACAATTGGATCATATTCTAACTCAGGCGCTTTTGCAAACAACCCTCTACCAATATTAAATAATCCAGGTAAGAACTGTGCAGCTGCTAATCCTGGAGACAATCCTGCCCCTTGAGCTAAAGCTGTAAAAGCAGCCCCTAACTGAGCCTCTTTAGGCTCTTGATCTATATTATTTTCTCTTTTAAATTCTTCTTGATCATCGAATAGATCTTTTACATCTTCCATGATTCTAGGACGCATTCTTTCTGCTGTATTTCTATCAGATGCTTCACCACCCATAGCCATAGTATTTATCTCATCTAGTTCATTACCAAACTTAGCAGCCATGTCAGCATATGTAGCGCCTCTCATACCTCCTACTTTTAGTTTATCAGAGAATACATAAGAAGGGCCGTCACCTTTCATCTTAATACCAATACCACCTTCTGCATGCGATGGTCCACCAAGCATGTACATATTAGCACCCTTGTATTGTTTAGCTGTACCACCGTTATACATTTTATTTACAGCTATATCACCTATAACAACTTCTCCACCTTCAGCTTCATAGTCTACATCCATAGATTTAGATTTAGATTTACCACCATACTTTCTATCATCTATACCGCTATCCATATACTGCTGCATAAACATATCCATGTCTACCGCCGGACCAGTGTATTGCTTCCCAACTAAATTAAGATCTCTAATCTCACCTTCAGTGTAAGGCTTTATTTTATTTCTTAGCTGTCTATTTAGCTGTAGGCGCTTCATCTCATCAAACATAAAACTAGGAAACATTGCATCTGCTAGCGCAGTACTATCTCTAGTAATAGCTTTTTGATAAGTTTCTAAATCATATGCAGGGTTACCTTCCATAAAATAGTTTGGCCCTTTGTACTGTAAATAGTCTGGTTGTTTTACAGGTGGATCCCCTCCGTTATCGTATTTATTTATTTTTTTCATAATTAGCAAATATATTCTATTTTATTATCTTCGAGAAATTCTAAATAAGGTTTTTACGTAATGTAATAGTAGTTTAGTAGCGGAGTCTGAAGATAACAATACTTTTAAATATGTATCTCTGAATCTATAGCCTCCCCCTGTTCTTGGAACAGGTAATTTTGTTAACTTTTCTTTTACTTCTTTATATGGAAAATATGCAGGATTACTTTGACTAATTAATTCTACTAGTTTTGTAGCAGTAGATGTTGAAAATATAGCCTCATTAATTATATCTTGCCCTGCTGTATCTGACTCTGCATACCATTCTAAATTATCAAATACTTTAGAATTTAAAGGATGCTTATTTACTATAAACTCAATTTCAGTTTTAAAACTAGTATCATACCAAGTGCTAGAAAGATAAGAGTTATGCTCAAATAGTTCATCTCTTTTACTTTGAATTGGATTTACAGACAATAGATTAGTTGGAGCATTTATATACATAGGAGTGTAAAAAGAATATCTTGATGTAAACTTATTTATATCCTCACTAAATACTATTGTTTCTCCTGCATTTACTATACCAGGATCAAAGATACTATACAAGACTTCATTATTTTTATAGTCATATCCTAAAACTATTTTAGGAAAATTGTTTACAATCTCATCACTAGTTAAACTAAATAAAGATTTAACTCCATGTGTATCTGATATACTTTCTAGACCGTTTGCTCTAAAAGCATATGCTTTTTTATTATTTGAATCAAACCAGTACAGTCCTCTAGGAGTTCCAACTACAGCTTTAAAAGAATTACACCCTATATTATTTGATATATACTGAAAGTCTTGTATAACAGATCCAGTTCCTAAAATAATAGAAGCTCCATCATTATCAACAACAGTAGACACAGGATTTATAGATAATTTACCAAATCCATAGTCTTGTAGAAAATACATTATGTCGTTATTAACGATTAACTTATTTATAGATCCTTTCAAACCTTCTAAATCTTTATAATTTTCAAGTCTAAATTTTCTCCAAGAATCCATTGCTGAGTTGTTTATTTTTGCATCAGAGTATATAACTCTAGAATCAAATTTAGATGTCTCAACAAAGTTTAAAGGTTTAGGTAAAAACGCTTCAACATTATTTTCAATAGAGTAACAAGTTTCTAAATCAAATGTATTTAGTTTAGTGTCTGTGTCTATATCCCAATCTGTTTTATTTGCAAAATGCCACCCTCCTCGTATTGTAGTATTGAAATATGTTTCTACAGGAAAAGCATAACTAGTAGATTTAGTATCATAATATTCAGAAACAGGATCGTTTGTTGTGTTAAATAAGCCACCATCACCAATATCTCCTGACGCTCTTCTTATTTTTTCTATGTCGTACATAACAACATAAGTATCTCCTCCCCAAACATCATGTCTACCAAACTCATCTACTTGATCAGGTTCATTTATATTTATTAATGGCCCTGCTGGTATATAAAGATTATTTCTTCTTGCTTGCTCAGTGTTACCTCCATATTGAGCACTTAGTATTCTTTTTACAGAAGCTAAAATTTTACCTCTACCATTTTTAGCAATGTTTGTACTTGCAGTATTAAAAAATGCTGTGATTATAGGAGAATCTAGCGAGTCTAAATTAAAACCATATTCATCTAGTCTAACAAATAAAGTTTCTTCTCCTACACCAGTTACATAATGGTTGTTTGCTGTGATAGTGGTGCTTGAAAATGCTTTATTCCATAGTCCAATGTTTGTTTCTTCATTATAGTTTGAAGTTTCTCCAAAAAAATCAGTTCCAGGTACATCAATATTTTCACCTGGCTCTAATTTTGTAGAGAACTCTACTCCTATTTTTGAACTATCAAAAAAATCTGAATTAAGAGCTAATGTATGAGAACTAAATATAGCAGCTTCTCCTTTTGCTCCTCCTAAAAAATTATTATCAATTACACCTGTAACACCCCCTATAAATTCTATGTAATTACAATTCCCTGCTGGGTAAGAATTACCAAATGCAAAGTCTGGAGAATCTATAGTAATATTTCTTCTGTGTGAGTCTGTAACTTGTGCAGCAGTTCCAGTACCACCTATAGGAGCTCCAATACCAGAACCAAAATCTCCAAAATCTTCTGGGTATCCTAAACGATTTCCAGTACTACTATTGTTAAATCCTATATATATGTGTTGTTGTTGCGCGTCCCACCATTGAGGCATAAAATTAATAACTCCTGTACCAAGAACTGTTCTATCTCTATCTTTTCTTTCTACTCTAACAATTCTATAACCACTAATTTTATCTTCAAGCTCTTGGGGAATATTAACTGTAAACTTAATACCTAAAGCATATAAAGTATTTTTAGCAGAACTATTAAAATTATCATCATTAAAATTATAACTACTATTAACTTGATCATACCCGCCATTGTTATCAGGATCATAATATTCCATGTTTGCATAAGCGTTGATGTCACTTTCTGTATGATTATAATTAACTCCAGAACCAGTATCACTAGTTTGAGCTAATGTATAATTATATATCCCTCCGTACAACCCGTCTTTGTGATCGTAGTCTCCATAGTTTGGAAACTTAATATCACCTATCCAATTTACAAATCCTGGATTACCGTATTTATCGTATAGTACAACCCCAAATCTATATATTTCATTTCTATGATACCCTACAAATTCAGATGCATTTCTTGGAGATTTATAATCTCCTTTAAAAAGAGTATCATCATCATCACATCCAGCTTGATAAAAGTTTGATTTAACAAAGGGAGCTTGATCAGGTATTGATGAAGATGAGTTACCATCTAATTGTTTTTTAAAAAATTCATACTCTACGTTTGGCCCTTCTCCACCTAAAGTTATTCCATCTTTTTTAAATTTATAATGTAGTTCTCCAGGAATAGCTTCTTCACTATCTATGTTATAAGGGTTAATAGCATCTATATTTTCTTGTTGTGAATAGGTAAAACTTCCTTGTAAGTTTATAGGATCAAAGTTTTCATCTACATATGTAGTCATTTCTCCATCAACTTCAGACTCTTCTAAACTGAGTCTTGGGTATTTTTCTCCATCAGGTCTTACATATCTATAAGCTCTAGCATTAAACTCTAAATCAAAAGCAGAATATTCTAATCCGCCCATAAAAAGTCTATTATCTTTAGCTTCTATTGTTTTAACCTTAGATGGTAGATCTATTATTTCTGTTATTTCTTCTGCTAACAGAGCTTCTCCAATACTAGTTTCATGTATAATTTCTACTTCTGTAGAGTTTAATATAACTTCTTCTACTATATAAGCACTATTTATAGAATTTTTAGCTGTTCTATATATTGCTGCAAGTTCTAAAGAATCATAATCATCATCGATATTTTCTATACGTACATAAACAGCCTTATCAGTTGCATCTCCTGCAATTGTATTGCTGTATTCGTTTTGGTTTTCTGGATCTTCTTGGTAATTCCAGTACAAGGAACCATCTACTATATGTATACCATTAGATAACGGTGAGAATCTTGATACTAGTCCTTGTTTTGTTTTTAGCCTATACGCATACTGATATGTTCCTGCAATTAAGGCTCCACTACCATCAACTTTAGTTACTTTTGGAGAAGTAAAATTTACTGGAACATTTAAGGATAACTCTTCTGCTGGTAAATTTTCTAATTCAGCAGATTTTATATTTAAAGTTCTAGCTGGATTTAAATTATCTGTCCAATAAACCCTTTGTATATTTTCAGATTCATATATACCTACAGCTTCAATAGGGTAGTCAAAATTAAAATTTAACTCCTCAGACACATATATTACTTGAGCTGCCTCACCATAATTATTTAAGTCAACTGTATATATTAAATCTACCTTTACATCTTGTGCAAATATTCCACCCTCAAAAAGAGTTCCTGTTCCTATAGCATATAAGATTAATGTATTTCTTATTGTTGTGTGTCCTATTATAGATACGTCTAAATGTTGAAAGTCCTGAGCAATAGGTACAAATACTCCATTTATTAGGCTAAGTTCATAATTATAAGGATATAGGTATCTAAGAGTTTTTATTTTTTCATTACCATCTACAGTAGCAGCTATTGCAGATTCTCCTTCACGTCCCCCAGAAACAATTCTTATATTTTTAGCATCTGTATAAGATCCATCTTGTGGTATAGTAGAACCTAAATCTGATTGTAGGCCGTTTTGAAATGTATTTATATGCTGATCTTTCATTATCTATTAAAATTTCGTCTTATTTCTGGAGATACTTGAGTTGCAAAAAATGTTTCATGTGCATTTATATTAGGAAGCAATCGCATCACTTGATTCTTAATACCTTCTAACTGATCTATACTTGGCATCTTAGCTTTATTACCTGCTTGTCCTACATACCATTGCCACTCTTGTTCTGAGTGTTGGAATATATCAGATCTAAGTTCACCTCTTCTCCAAGCTATATAATCTATCTTCATTGTAAGATATTTTTTTATAGCTAGTTGGTAGCTTGTATCTTCAGGTATTAAAGGTAGGCCATCATCATCAGTTGGCACTGCTAAATATGCTATACAAACATTACCTTCTTTTACAGATAATGTAATATGATTATTATTTATATCAAAAGTAATTCTTCTATTTTCTTGGGCTCCTCCATTTCCTAAGTAAAATTCTTGAGTACCATCAGACATCAAGTTAAGATTCTCCATGTCTTCTAAGTCTCTGGCTTGATAGGAGTATGATTGAGTTTCCTCATCATATGTAAGAACATCTTGCCCCCAGTTCCTTGTAATTATTTGCTCACTATTATAGTATAACCCTGAGCTCATATCTTCTTCTACGCCACAACAATCTCCTGATAGTAAATGATGAAAGGTATTGCTGGCATACTCAGCAGGTCTACCATTTACAGCTATCTGTTCTAGTTGATAAAAATCACAAGGTAAATGCGCTCTGTAATCTTTTATAGCAAGATCAGGATTGCTTTTATGTCCAGTTACTTTTCTTATGTATTGTCTAGGGTGCCCTATTAAGTTAAGAGCCTCTTCTGTCCACTGCATACAATCAACCCACGGTAATTCAAATTGATAACCGTTGTCAGCATATACTTGCTCCATGATTGCTTTTAGTGATATATATTTTCCGTTTAGTGCCATATTATTTTATTTTATTTAAGGTACAGAGTCATATTCTGCACTAGTTCCTAATAAAGTATTATAATCCCACTCTATTACTGTTGTTGCATATATAAATGTATTACCCATTACATCTGCGCTAGCCTGTATTGATACTGCAAATTTTTCTGTACTTTCAAAATGTTTATCATTGCTAAATCCAAAGTGTAAAACATGGTTGTCATCTGTAGATGTTATAGGTAAAACTTCAGACTCTTCTAAAGTCCAACTAGATAAACTTGTTCCAGAAGTGTTTGGACCTATAGAGTAAACTTTAACTGTAAGATCACCAGAACCTGTGACACTCATAATACTTAATGAAACAGAAACCACTCTACCATCGCATGGAGCTAGTAAAGCTACATCATCTTGATAAACTTGAGCTTGTTCAAATGTTGTACCATGTATAGGCATAAAAACTTCAGAAGTACCAAAATCATCTACAAAGTTAGTTGGAAATACTTGATACTGTTTACCTGTAATACTTCCTGTAACATCTAAATTAGCCCTAACGTGAGTATTTGCACTACCATCAAATGTAATTGCTGCATTACCACTTGAATCTTTTATATCGTTACCTGCTACAATTATATCTCCTGCAAAATAACTATCTCCAGAATGAATTTTAAGAGCATAATTATTAGTAATAGTTTGATTAGTACTTGCAAATGGAGCTCCTTTTATAAATACAGTAGCAGCATCGGTAGTTGTTACAGATGCATTTGTAGCAAATAATCTAGGATTTTCAAAAGTTATATGATTGTAGGTACTTGCTGTTCCTGATGCAGATGTAGCATTATCTGTTATATCCATAGCATCAACATGTATTGCTGCACCATCTGCGCTTGGTGTTACATTTCTATCACCGTCTAATATTATTCCCTTTTCAAATGTTTTAGTCCCAGTAAATGTTTGACTAGTAGATAAGTGTGCAGTATCTTGATCTAAATATGCACTAGCAATGGCAGTGCCTTGCCAAGTACCAGAACTTATTGTACCAACACCTGTAATATTAGATTGATTAGCGACTTGTAAAACCCCGCTGTTATCAGCAAATAAAGTAGAACCGACTACAATAGTACCATTAATAGTAGTTACAGATGCCGCTCCATTACCTAAAGTAACATCTACTTCGTCTTCTACATTACCACTATCTAACTTTAAACCAGGCTGTAGTTCTCCATCATGACTTGCTACACTAAGTGTTAATCTACCTTCTTCAGAAC
>TARA_R100000329_G_scaffold20113_1_pt1 | contig 11760 bp, 14 predicted proteins | sample TARA_R100000329 | Tara Oceans TARA_R100000329 (sample SAMEA2620783) | marine metagenome | biome: marine biome (ENVO:00000447); feature: surface water layer (ENVO:00002042); material: "saline water (ENVO:00002010), including plankton (ENVO:xxxxxxxx)" | depth 5 m | reverse complement strand
TTAACGGAGTAAGTTTTAACGGTTCTGGCGATATTACAGTAACCGCGGCCGCAGGAACTTTAACAGGCGCTACACTTAACTCTAGTGTTACCGCATCTAGCCTTACTTCAGTAGGAACAATAACATCATTGCGAGCTACATCTTTTGGAGTTGGAACTGCCGCTTCAGGAACAACCGGTGAAATTCGTGCAACAAATGAAATTACTGCATACTATTCTGATAGACGATTAAAGGTTGTTGAAGAAAAAGGTCCAGGACAAGATGTTGAAGGTAAAGATGCCGCAGATGTATTAACTGAAATTTCAGGTGTATATTATAAAGAAAGCGACGAAGCAAAGTTATTTGGATATGATAGCGATAAACGACAAGTTGGTTTAATAGCACAAGATGTACAAAAAATATTACCTGAAATAGTAGTACCAGCACCGTTTGATGTTGCTGAAGATGGTAGTTCAAAATCAGGTGAAGATTACTTAACAATTAAATATGAAAAAGTAATTCCATTGTTGGTCAATGCTATTAATGCTCAAACTAGTAAAATAACTGAATTAAAACAAACTGTTAATTTACTTGAAAAAGACATATTAAATCTGGTGAATATGGTAAACCAGACAGGATTTAAAAAAAGCTCTTAATATAGAATAAGAGATAAACTTCAGGTTGACTAATCATTATATATTTGTTACAATCATATGAGCGATTCTAAATGGATAGAAGATTTATTATCTGTTGCAGATGACAATCAAATTAATTTATTAATATTAAAATATAAATCAAGTAAAGCCGAAACAGGTGTTGTAATTAGAAATGCAACTGAGTTAATAAATCAAATTGATGAAGAAACTGTAACTAATGAAATGGTAATTAATGCATTAAACGAGCAGTCTCAAAAAATAAAAGAACTTAAAAAAACAAACAAATCATTAATTAAAGATATAGAACATATGTCAAATATGTATGATCAATTATGGAAAAAATTAGAACGTCTATTAAAAGGCCAAGATCCTAATCCCACTTTATGAAAAAAACTAATCTTTATGTTGCACATGGCGGAATAGGCAAATGTGTTTTATTTTCCTCCCTTATTGATATTTTTTCAAAACGTGATAATAATAAAATATCAATAGCATGTGGATTTCCGGAGGTATTTAAATTTCATCCAAAAATTAATTCTGCACCACAATGGACAGGTGGAGATTTAAGACATGATATTGCAGAATATTTTGATGATATTATTTTTAGAGAACCTTACGTATCACAATATGCTAAACGTGATAGACATATTGTAAAAGAATGGGCTAGACTATTTGGCTTTGATTTAGATGTTGAAGGTATGGATATGCAACCAGACTTGTTTATAAACCCACAATGGTCAGGCGAAGCAAAAAATATATACGATAAGTTTATCCAAGAAAAATTTATAATGTTACAGTTTACAGGAGGACAACCAGCAGATAATCATTATGTGCAAGGTAAAGGTTATACTCAAAATGCAATGACACAAGGTAGAAATTTGCAAAACTATTATGATATGATGCTTGCATTAGGAGAAGAATTTAAAAACTATAAATTTTTCTTATATGCATTACCAAATGAACCAGTACAAGTTCCTGCTGAATTACAAAAAAGAGTATTAACTGCTCAAACAAATGCAATGGTATTTGCGGCTTTAGTTAATAAAGCAGAAACATTTTTTGCTATTGATTCTAGTTTACATCACTTTGCCGCGGCACGTCAGTACCGTAAAAAAGGAGTTGTAGTATGGGGTACTACAACAACACCTACAATGATAGGACATAGTCTGCATACAAATATGCAAAGTTTAAGTCCTACAGAAATTAAAGTAGAACCAAAAGACGTTATAGATAATTTGCGAAAAATATTGCAAGGAAAAAATCAAAATAAAAACACAAAGGAAAAGAAATGAGTGAAGTACTAACATTTGTTCCTCATAGAACAAGATTTGAAATGGAACATTTATTATTAGGCAGGCATCCAGGTCTAGCAAGAAAAGTTGCCGCAATAATCCAAGAAATTGAAAAACTTGAAATGCAAGGTGATGCTACCGCAGAACAAGAAATAGGAATACTTCAAGAGATTTTAAATGATATTGTTCCTGAAGGTTCCGGTACTAATGAAATATTAGGACAAATTGAAGATGAAGAAGAACAATATTGGGTTGAAAAACTTGGTAAAATGGGTGCTATTGATATTTTAACTATTGGCAAACTGCAACCAGAAACAATGGATGCTATTACATGCTTACCTACTAATGTTATGTATAGAACTATTAGAGAATGTCTAGTAAAAGTTTCAGCTATGAATAAAGAGATTAAGGATATTGAACAAGCACTTACAAGCGGAACAACCTAGAATTTGTGTATGCATTCCGGCATATGATCAAGTTTATGCATATTTTGCTGATAGATTAGCAAAATTATTTTTACGAGCAGGAAAACTTGGTTTTGATATACATCTTAAAATAAGATCAGGTAGTGATTTAGCACGTAATCGTAATGAACTTGTTAAAGATGCTATACAACTTGATGCCACACATACTTTATGGTTAGATGGCGATATTATATTTCCAGATAATTTAATAGAACTATTTTTAGCACACAATAAAGATATAGTAGCAGGTATATATCCTACCCGATATCCTCCAATTAATAGTACTGGATTCTATTCATATTCAGAAAATTCTTTTGATAGAGTACATATTAGCAAGAATGGTCCTAAGTTATTTGAAATAGAAGCATGTGGAATGGGGTGTATGTTGGTATCTATAAATACTTTCAAACAAATAAAACCACCTTGGTTTCAGTTTACTCCTGAACATGGAGAAGATATTTACTTTTGTAAGAAAACACTAGCAAAAATTTATTGTGATAGAGATGTAAGTCAACAATTACAACATGTTGGCATAAAAACATTTTCCTACAAGGATATTCATGAAGAATAAAATTTGGACTAAAATAACCTCCCGAAGACGATTAACATATAAAGATATATTAGATTATCCAGATAATCCTTTTACTATTGATAGAGTCGCATGGAAATTAATAGAATTAAATAATGCGGAAAAAATTTACGTAGATACAGTTACAGATTTAGCTCAAGTACCAGAAGCAAAAACAGATTTAATTTGGCTTATTAATAAAAAATATAATATACGTAGTGATTTTCCTTGGCATTGGCGTCCTCGAAAATCTTTAGCAATGAATCATATATGGGAATTTCCCCGAGTAAGTTCTAGTTCGGGAAAAGTTATTACGTGGGATTGTGTACGTTTGATTCCTAATGTACCACATGCTAAATTATTAACATTAGAAAAAGTTAAAAAAGAATATGGAGCAAGTATAAGTAGTTCTAATTTTGAAATTGCGTTTTTATCGTATGATGAACGATATGCTGATGCAAACTTTAAACTTATACAACATAAAGCACCACAAGCAAAAAGAATTGAACAAATTAATGGCATTATAAATGCACATAAAGAAATTAGCAAACGTATAGATTCAGAAATGGTATGGGTAGTAGATGCCGATGCACGATTAGTAGATACATTTGAATTTGATTATCAACCACCTGAAAGCAGACGAAATAATACCATTTATATTTGGCAAGCAAAAAATCCTATAAATGGATTAGTATATGGACATGGAGCAGTTAAATTAATACCTAGAACAATATTAGAAACTTTACATTCTGATAATATAGATATGACAATAAGTTCTTTAGCAAATTTTATACAAGTAGACGAAGTAAGCAACATACATCAATTTAATACTGATCCTCTTTGTACTTGGCGTACTGCATTTAGAGAATGTGCAAAATTAGCACGTGGTTCTAATTATTTTGGAAATAATAACGACGAAAATGAAGAACGTTTGAATACATGGTGTACAAAAGGAGAAGAAGAAAAATTTGGAAAATATTGTATTAAAGGTGCTATTGCTGGTAAAGAATTTGGTAGCAACAAAGATAACAACATGTCATTAATTAATGATTATGAATGGCTTAAAAATGAATTCATTAAAGAAGTGAACAGATAAATATTTAAAGTAAGGATTGATTCATGGCTGATGTTACATTCACTGTTACCGTTGTAAGTAGTAAATTTCATTTAGGATCTCATCAAAATCCTGCGATTAGTTTAGATGAAGGCAAAACATATAGGTTTGATCAATCCGATGGTAGTAATAGCGGACATACATTACAATTTAAAATAAAATCAGGCGCCGGCGAATTTACAACTAATGTAACAAAAAATGGAACACCAGGAACTGCTGGAGCATATACAGAATGGGCAGTAGCAACAAATTATGTTCCAGAATATTATTCAGGTATCACAGGTGTTACTGACTCTTCACAAGCAAATCATGCATTAACTTTTCTTTATTATTCTGCCGCAGGCGGGGAAAGTTATGGCAATACCATTCACATTGGTAATGCAGGTGATAGTGATACATTTAATCCATTACCAGCAACTGGTAGTGCAATATCCGCTGGTGATGTAGCCGGGTTACAAGGAGCATCTCTTAGTAATGTTACATTTAGTAGTCTACAATCAAATAGACACTCAGAAGATGGCGGCTCTATTGGTAATTCTAATGTTGATTTAAGTGATACTTTTGGCGGTAATTCTTCACGATCTTGACTCATTTCTTTTAATATAATCATACAATGCTTTGTTTATATCGTAATTGTCTGTTATATTTTCAATTTTCTTCCTAATTTTATCCGTTTCAAAAAGTCTTTTGCATCCGTGATGTAACCCATTAGGTATGCTATGTATATTAACCCAAGCATAACCATCACTCTCGTTATTTAAATTAGGCACGAATTCGTTACGAACTAGCATAATATAATTTATATATGAAAAGTCTTTATTGCGATATGTGTTTAAATGTATAATTCTAGATATTTGTATATCTCGCGAAAGCTCTTCTTGTATTTCACGTAACATGCCATCCATAGGTTTTTCTTTTTCTTTGAGTTGACCGCCCCAAGTACCCCATGAATTAGTATGTGTTTTTTTATTTTTTCTAAGTTGAAAGCAAAATCTTTTTGTGGATACCGAATATATTAGGCATCCTGCCGCTTTATATGACATTTTAGATTATAAGTAAATTCGCCAATACCCTGGTTTATATGTACCTTCAATAGCATTAACCCAAGCAGTTCCTGTCCACTTGTAACGTTTACTATCTGCATTATTTAAAATATGGTTAACGGCACTTGTAGCACTTGCATCAAAACTTATAATCCAAGCAGAACCATTATATTCTATAATATCATCTTTCTTGGCATCTAATGAACTCCAATCAGCAAGTTCTGGAAGATCGTTTGTAAGCAAATATCTTTGTCCTAATGTTGATGCCGCAAGTGTACCGTCGCCTGGTTTATTAAGTTGTGGGTCAACAATAGCAGTAATTGCGGTAAGTGTAGTTGCAGGATACGTATCTGTATCAAAAGTTATATCGAGTAAATTTACATCTCCACTATTAAATGATACTGTTCCTACAATATCAGCACTTGAATCAGCAGGATCTGATGTATTTCTAAATCTTAGTTGACTTATACCTGCACTAAGTTCACCATATGATTTAAGTACAGTAGCCCAACTTAAAGGATCGCCATTTGCATCAGTTGATGATAAATCACTACCTAGTAATTGTATTACGTTACCAGTGACTTTAGCATGATAATTTTCATGTGTAACAATAACATACGTTTGATGTTGATCTGATGCATCCCATGTTGGACTGCTACCTTCCCATTCTTCTAATTCACCTGTTGCAACCACATCCATATCGGTAATAATTGTATGAATAATTGTTTGTTTTCTAACTTTTGCTGGAGGGTTAATAAAAATAGGCATCTCAAATGTTAAAGTTCCAACATCAATAACATCATCTGTTCCTAGTGGAACAGTTTGAGTAGTAAAATTAACTTCAGTCATATTAACGTATGTTAAACTACTCCAATCAAGTGGATTATTACTAGACTTGATATTAAGTGTAGGATTAAACACAACCATTATTTGTTCAAATAACTGTAACTTTTGATCCATGTTACTGGTCCAAATATCTAAGTTCATTAACAATTTATATGGAACAGGCATGTGTCTTTCGACTGTATAAGTTTGCCCTACTTTATCTTCGTATGCATCGGTTGTGTAATTAAATTTCTTTTCATAAACTTGAACTTTTTCTTCATGATGTTGATACATTCTCATTTCAGGAGTCATTTGCATATTAGAAACATAGCCTACCATAAGAGGAACAGTATTAACAACATTTTCACTATTGTTCTTTAAAATAGCAGATGTCATACGTTCTTTACTAGCATATCTAATAGGCACTCGTAAGTATTCGGGCTCACCTGCTTCGTTATGTCCCATTTGTACAGAGAAGTTATTAAACAACCTTAAAAATTGTTGTATGTATCTTCGTATCTGTTTGTCGTAAAAATATTGCATTATGCTGGATCCGTGTCTTTAGGTTTAATTGCTTGACTAAGCCCTTCTGCCCCTTCAATAGTTTCGCCATTAATAATTGGATCTTCTTGGTTATTTGTAAAATCCCAAGTAGGATAAGTTGATTTTTCCCACTTATTAGTTTCATCATTATCATATCTTCGTTGCCATTTCTGCCCAGTAAATTCAAACATACGTTTTGGTGAAAAATCAGAACGTATAACAATATCTCCAATATTAGGACTTGCTGGAAATTGTGTAACTTCTGATATTGCTTCGCCCCAATCATCTGTTGCATTCCATGCACCAGGATATGTTGCATTTGCTAAGTGTTTATTGTCTGGCTCATTATCTGGATTTTCTTTTACTGCCGCTTCTACAATCTTATCGTTAATTTCAATTTCTTTTGTGTATGTTGAAAGCATGTTTTTAAGACTATCGTCGTCATCATGTGTACCTAATATATCCTTGTATTCCTGTGAATCTATTAGTGGACTACATTTTACACGCCATATATGAGGATACCATGTTTGTGAAAAGCCTTCAGATGCTCTATTAGCATCTTGCACAATATAAAATTTGTTTATTGCTTTTGCTTCAGAATCTAATAATAAATCATCACGTAAATGCGGAAGTTCAAAAACATCCCCGGGCATTATTTTTCTACCCATGATATCAACCATTGTATTAAGATGAAAGTTCATATATAATACATCAGCAGTAAGAAAAAAGCCAAATTGACTTAAATCAAAATCATTATCACCTACATTATAAATTCCACGTAAATCATATATATCTACATCGTATTTTCTATCACGATTCTCTAAAAATAGTAGATCTTGTATAATAGTTTCCTTAGTTTCTTTATCTAAAGCACCAGGATTTTGTATTACAGGATCATCGTCGTGTATTTCTTCAACGCCAATATACTTGTGAACTAATATTTCAGTACCACCGACTAAAAATTGCTCGGCAATGGTCTTATCCATAAAGTAATAATCGTTCGTTTTCGTTGGCTTATATAAACTTAATCTAGGCATATAAATATTTATCGTAACCAGTCTATTAAGATTTCATGTTAATTCAAGCCTTTGGAACTAGTAATACTTTTGGATGTTGTGGTGATAATATAGCCATGGATATACAGAAAACATGGCCATATGTACTTGCAAAACAAAAAAATTTAGATGTAGAAAATTTATCTTGTATTGCTATTACAAATCAAGAAATAGCAATAATGTTAGATTATTATATTAAACCAAATAGTACAGTAATAATTGAACTTAATCATCCTACTCGACCTAGGGCAAGTATAAGTTTTGATGGGTTATCTTCTCCTGATAATATTACACATTTACATGAAGAATTAACAAATAAAAAGTTAGTAACAAGAGAAATATTTGAATCTGGTGATCACCCTTTTGAGAATAATAACTTTCCAGGATTTTATGTTCCTATTGCTCCTTCATGGTGGAATAAAGGCTGGGGTTCTCCAAATAGTATTAATAAACGTGTTAGAGGACATATGAAGGAACGTGGGCTTGAAGAATATACTGATGAAGCAGAACGATTAGCAAAAAGTGCATCTAAACATTGGATTTTTAGTACAAGTTTTGTTGTAGATCAGTTTGCATTAATTTGTATGATGAAAGCAATATGTGATAAACATAATTGTAACTTTATATTTTTTGGATGGCATGGTGATTTTAGAGGTAATATACTTCCAGGATGGCAATCTATAATAGAACAACATGTTCCGTCTAGGTTACTTAAAGGTGTTAAAAAATCTTATTTTAAAGATTTTAGTAAAGAATTATGGGATACAGAAACATGTTCGTGTGGACATCAAAATGAAGTTATACATGAATTTGTTGCAGATAAGTTAAAAGAGATATGATATTAGAAATAGAAGCAACAAGTGTTTGTAATGCTCAATGTCCTTTTTGTTCTAGATATACATATGATGGAAAAAATCTAGAAATATATAATAAAGACAAAATACTAGCTAATGGCAAATTAGATGTTAATGCATTTGAGAAAAATTTATGTAATTTACTTAATGAAAAAAACATTTTATTTGATTTTCAAGGATCATATAGTGATCCTATGACTCATCCTAATATTTTAGAGTTAGTAAAAATTGCATGTTCTGTTGAAGATGCAAGAGTTGAGGTTAAAACAAACGGCTCATTAAAGTATGAAACAGTTTATAAAGAATTAGCAAAGTATTTGAATACAAAAAAACGAAAATTGTATTTTTCTGTTGATGCATATGGAAATCGTAATTCTATATATCGTCGAGGTACAGATTGGGAAAAAATTGTAGAGAATATGAAAGCATTTTCTGAGGGTGGAGGAAAAGGAGCTATAAAAGCAGTTTTCTTTGAACAAAATATGGACGATTATAGAAAGTTAGAAAAACTTGCAAGACGTTTAGGATTTATATCTTTTTTTGTTCACCCTAATAGAAGAGAAAGTAGAGAAGAAAGAGCTTCTATTTTTAATATACCAAAAAATTACAAACCAAAAGAACATATTGATTATCCAGATGGTTTTGTTCAAAATTTTAATCATTATAAAACTGTTGAATGTAGACACATTGATAACGAGTATTATTTCATTGGTTGCGATTCAAAAGTTTATCCGTGTTGTGATCTATGGGGAGATATGGTTGAAGAAGATCCTAGAGTACGACGATTGGCTCGATTAGTAACCTCAAATAGATCTGAAGAGATAAGTCTTAAAAAACATAAATTTTATGATATAATTAAAGGTGACCAGTTTAAACAATTAGACAATACAATTAAAAATAAACCAAATTTATTATGCAAAAAGAATTGTGGTTTTGGGATGCAACATCCTAATAGAGCACAAAAAATTGGTTGACAAGTCTTAGTAAATAACGTATACTATAAAAATGAAAGGGGAGGCTGGGTATAGGTGAACCCAACAGACTGTAAATCTGCCGCCTGAGTGCTGTGATGGTTCGACTCCATCTCTCCCCACCAAAATTAGAGATTATAATGGATTTAAAAATAACAGGAAATGTATTAATAAAACATAAAAAAATGCCAGATTGTGAATGGTGTGATAAGGCAAAAGAATTACTAGAAAGTAAAGACATTCCATTTACAACAATAGAATCAGATAAAAAGTTATTTGGAGAATTGTTTCGATTAACAAAGAGTGGTAAATTGCCACAAATTATTATGGACGGCAAATACATTGGTCAATACAACGAGTTGGAAGAATACCTTAATAATTAGCGGAATATTATTATTAATTGCATGTGCTCCGATGGAAGAAGAATATCCTCCTAAATGGGTAGTTGCTTCACAATATCTACCAAGAGAACAATTAACAGATATGCAACAAGCAGGCTTTTTTGAAATTGGCGATGCAATTTATTCTCATCATTGTGATTCTCATGGTAACATGATAAGACACAAATACGACGAAGAAGGTAAACTTTGGAAACAAGTAAAATATGAAACATTAGGATGCATAGAGTAAGCAAAGAATGTATGCATTGTTGGTCCCCGTATAAAGGGCCAAATAAGGTATTTTGTTCGCGAAAATGCTATAATATTTTTCGATTGCAAAAAAGAAGCTGGCGTAGCTCAGTTGGTAGAGCAATTGATTTGTAATCAATAGGTCGCGGGTTCAACTCCTGTCGCCAGCTCCAAAGAATTGTAGTAGGCTCTCGTCTCCGATCCTACACATATAATGAAACATAATAGTGGGTTTCCCCTTACGACGAATAAGGTTTTTCTGCCACTTGCGGGGGACGGTAGCTCCGTCCTGACAGAGTTAGTGAAAAGCCAGGCTAGGATAATAGAAGGAGTCGTCCTGAGTCTAGAATTCCTGGCTCCTAACTCTTTTTACATTACGTTTAAGAAAGGAATAACATGTTGTTCAACGTAAATGTTAATACATACCCTACCGGAAGAAGTCCAAAAGGAAAATTTTATTTTGGTGATAACACAATTAAACTATGTAGAGATCGTCAAAAAGATGTTCAGATAGGCAATATGTTGGATTATGAACAGTTTGCTGAAAAAATGAAATCATGTGATTATGAATATAGAAGTATATTTCGTACTTGTGGTATTGATTTTGGTGTAGCAACTACAAGTGTAATTCATGATAAATTTGTAGGCAACATGTTTAGACAACATAGAATAAAAGAAGATCACAAGTTAACAGGTGATTGGATAATTTATCATAATATGGAAATTAAATCTAATCCAACAGTTTATATTAATTTAGATAAACAAGAAGTATTAATAGCAGGTACAAGTTTTCTTGGTGAAATTAAAAAATGTGTATTTACTATTATTGGTTACACAATGCCACTAGAAGGGCGTTTACCAATGCATTGTAGTGCCTTTGAGTATAATGATAATACTGCATTAATGTTTGGATTGAGTGGTACAGGAAAAACCACATTAAGTGCAGATCCAGAATATCAATTAATAGGTGATGACGAAATTGTTTGGGACGAAGCTGGACTTACATATGTAGAGACAGGTTGTTATGCTAAAACAGATGGACTTAATAAAGAAACACAACCAACAATTTTTCAAGCAATGGATAATGCAAAAAGTTTAGGAATGATAATAATTGAAAACGAAAAAGAGCCAAATGCAAGAAGCAGTTATCCAATTGATTGTGTACCTAATGCAATAACTAATAGAGCTTTGTTTGCTCATCCTAAAGACGTATTCTTTTTAGCCTTAGATGCAACCGGTACATTGCCAGCAGTATCAAAGGTAGAAGGAATGGGTATTAGAAAATTATTTGAAACAGGTTATACAAGTAAAATGCCTGGTACTGAAGACGGTGTAAAAGAAGTACAAAAAGTATATTCGCCTTGCTATGGCAGTCCGTTTATGCCATTGCCTGTAAAAACATATAGCGATTTGTTAATGGATAGAGTTACAGAAGAAGAAAGTAATGTATTTTTAGTTAATACAGGAATGGACAAAACAGGCAATAGATTTCCACTAGATAAAACTCGTGCATGTATTAAACAAGCAATAAATGGCGAGTATGTTACAAACGATATTGAATGGACTAATCCAATTCAACCATGTGAGGTTGGAACTATTCAGTTGAAAGAGCTTACTCCGGGCTAGTAGCTCAGTTGGTTAGAGCATCCGACTCATAATCGGCAGGTCGTAGGTTCAAGTCCTACCTAGCCCACCATAGGCGTGTAGTTCAGTTGGTTAGAACGCCACTCTGATACGGTGGAAGTCGTTGGTTCAAATCCAACCACG
>TARA_R100000329_G_scaffold145681_1_pt1 | contig 11813 bp, 20 predicted proteins | sample TARA_R100000329 | Tara Oceans TARA_R100000329 (sample SAMEA2620783) | marine metagenome | biome: marine biome (ENVO:00000447); feature: surface water layer (ENVO:00002042); material: "saline water (ENVO:00002010), including plankton (ENVO:xxxxxxxx)" | depth 5 m | reverse complement strand
GCAAGACTTGCACGCCCATCATTGGATACAAGGGCATGCTGGAGCTTGCACGACGCAGTGGCCAGATCAAATGGCTGGATGCCCGTGTAGTCTATAAGGGAGAGCCCTTTGCAGTCAGCGCCGGACTTCAACCGGACATTACTCACGAGGTTCGAGGCGAGGTAGATCGTGACGACAAAAACGTGGTGGCTGCCTACGCTGTTGTGGTCCTCAAGGATGGTGGTCAGTACTTTGAAGTTCTGTGGAAGAACGACATCGACCGAATCAAGAGGCGATCAAGAGGCGGACGCAGCGGACCATGGGTTGACGATTACGCTCGTATGGCTCGTAAAAGCGCAATCCGAGCACTATTCAATGGTGGTGCAGTGCCCATGTCCGTCGAGATGGCAACAGCCATTGAGATTGATGGAGACAACCCGCACTACAACACAGACGTTATCGAGGCCACCGTTTCTAGCAGTGGTTCCCCGACAACAGCCAGTGCGTCAGATGGCATGGACGGCCTTAGAGCAGTCCTAGTAAATGACGAAATGTCAGATAACTAAGCGGACTCGGTTTCTTCAGCAGGGGCGGCTTCATCCTCGGATGGGGCCGCCTCTTCTGCTGGAGCTTCAGGTGCCTCGGGCTCCTCAACAGCAGCAGGCTCCTCCGGCTTGTCCATCAGATGACAGGTTCCGAAAGAGGTTGAGATGACAACAACGCCACCAATCAAGGCAACCTTTACATCCAGTTTCTTCCACAGTTCTTTGAGCTTTTCCATGTTCTCTCCTCTACAGATCGGCTTCTGTAATCAGGGTATAGGTAAATACCTCTGCACCAGACGCTTTCCAAATACTAACAGCTTCCTTCCAGTCTGCGATTCTAGCAAAAACCTGGCACCCAGCGCTCCACTTATCAACCCGTGTTGAGTTCTCGCCAGCATGATGCAGGTTCACCCCGTACCAGCCCTCGATTCCGTGATCACCATCATGACCGAAGTCTAGTATGTTGTCTCGATTGTTGTCCCTCCATACGCGCACGGTAGAGGCTCTCTGGCACAGAGTTTCATACTTGCCAGCATGAAGATCCCACTTGTACGCAGGGTACTGACCAGGAACAAGGATAGCAGTGCCTGCTGAACTGCCATAGACCTCAGGGTTTTCAAGGCAAAACTGACCAGGATCAGTGGTGATTCTGTACTTTTTATGTTGCCACAGACCATTACTGACCCAGACCAAATGCATTTCATCGTCAAAGCTATTGGAAATAGGATTCTTTGACCGTACACCAATGCTATTGATCTGTCCGTCTGTGTATACGTCATACCCTTTTGACTTCAACACAGAGATGATTGCTGGAGCATCGTCCGAAACTTTAGGCTGCTCTGGCTCGTCAGGGGCCTCCAGGGCGCTCATAGTGTTCGGCCCAATGATTCCGTCAACGCCAAGCCGTGTAGCCTTCTGAAAGCGCTTTACAGCGTTTTCTGTGCCACTTCCAAAGATCCCATCAACTCCGATCTGACCAAACCCTTTGTCATTCAACAATGACTGGGCCTTCTTTACTTCCGGTCCCCTACTTCCCTTCTTCAACAACATGATTTGTCTCCGTCTTGTCCGAGGTGGTCTTTACACGAACACCAGTCCTGACAATGGTGACTTGTTGCTTGCGAATCTTCTTCGTCTCGCAAGTTCTTACCTTGAAGGTTCTACTGGTTTCGTACTTCATCATCCGAGGAGGATTCGATAGGTGACATCGGCAGCCGGATTCACAACAGCAGTCGCACCAGTGCCTGCTTCAGTTGCACACAAAGCTTTGATTCCATTAGCGAATGCGTTTCCAGTCGCACAAGTAAAAACGCGAGAGGATTGTGCTGGACACTTCAGCACCCAATTGGGATCAGTTGACGCATGCGTACAGGCGGCTGCGCTTCCCAAATCGTAGAGCTTCACATAAACGGGAACGCTGTTGCCTGTGTTGTCGATCTCTACCTTGTAAAGTTTACCAGCAGTACCTGTCAGGGTGTCTGGGGCACATGTGGCGTCAGTTTGAATAGCGTAGATGGTTCCTGCGTTTACAACAACAGGTTGAATAGTAAGAGCCATTTTTACCTCACCACGGCGTGTAGTTTTACAGTGACTGCTGGAGCAGTAGTACCGCTCGTTCCATCTTCTTGGACCGCTGCATAACTAAGATTGTTGAACGTGATCCCATCAATGATCGTCCAACAGACTTCTTCAGTCAGCTTGAAAATAAAATCCGGCTCGGTAGTACCCACTGTAGGGTCTGCATTGTCATAAAGTCTCAGGTGAGTCGTGCCTGACGGTACATCCATGTGCATCGAGTACACTGTGGCAGTGCCCCCAAAGACATTGTCCACAGCGGTCTCATCTACGTCATCATCAGTAAGAACGAAGTCGGTATGGGTAGCGCTGTACTTTCCAGTTTTAGTTGCCATGTTTCACCTACTTCTTAGGAGTGGGTTGAGGAGCAGGAGGTGAGGAATCTTGGGGCTTATCAGCGATAGCTGACTGAACGATGTCCAGGCAACGCTTGAGACCTTCAGGCATGCCGTCGTCGCGAGCAATCACTTTGACGTTGTACTTTGCAGAGTTGTCTGAGGAGCGGGTGTTCTCACTCTTTGCTGAAATGGAGCCGTGGATCTTTACGTCCACGCTCACCGGTCCCCAACCTGCCTTGACATGGGTGTCGATGGCGGCTTCGTAGTCGCGGCTGCTCTTCTCAGAGGTGCTGGACTTGACCTCCATAGTAAAGTCAACCTCAACCTCTTTCACCTGAAGAGCAGGAGTGTTGAGGATGGTGAGAATCGGAACTTCGAGTTTGTTCTCAACATCCGTGTACCCACCGTTGCCGTCGTTGACTGGCTTGTTGTAGACGAAGTCTACCGTGCGGGTGCGGAGCAAACCATTCTCGTCGGCCTCAAGTCCAACATTCTGGATAAAGTCAGCAGTAGCTTTAGCAAGCTGTACCTGTGAATCACAGGCTGCTTTCAGTGGACCACCAATGAGTTGATCCATGGGAAGACCACCAAACTGGTCGGACATTTTTACGAGGCCGTCAGCCATGTTCTACTCCTATCTTTTCTTGCCCTTGTGGAGGCCGTGAGATGCGTGCTGCTTACCTTTTTTGGTGGCAGCCCTTTTAGCTTTGTTTGCAGCAGCAAGCTTACGACGGCCTGCTGGCGTTGACTTTAACTTAGAAATGGTCTTTTCGGGGGCATAAACTTCACCTGTCTTGCCGCTGGGCTTCCCAGATGCAGTGCGCCACTTTTGTTTAGTCCACCGCTTTAGCGACTTCTGGCTTTTCTTAAGTGCCATTACTTGCGCCTACGACTGGTATACGAGGGCTTAGAGCGCTCTTGTTTTTTCAAGTCCTTAGCAAGTTTTTTTGTAACCTTAGACTGCTTAGCGTGCATCTTAGACGCTTTCGTAAGTTCCTTACTGACCTTAGCCAACTTCTTAGATGCCTTCATGACTTGTATCCTCCGCCCTTAGCTTTGTATTGTTTAGCTAACATCTGAGCTTTACGAGCCGACCATTGACCAGGCTTCCCACCCTTGCTTCCTGCTTTAATTTTGTTGAACAGGTTCTTACGCATCGTAGGTTTGGTGTAGTTACCGGCTTTGTTTACGGTAGATTTCTTCTTCGTCATCGTTTACTCCTGGTTTTCTTAGACTTGTTCAACTTCTTGAAATCAGCCTTAGTAATCTTCTTTCGTGGAGGAGCGACTGCGGCAAGTTTCTTCTGTTTTGCGCTGTATTTTTTGTAAGGCATTGGGCTACCACTTCACCTTATCAGCCCAGTACGCAGCACTCATCTTGCCTTTCGCGATGTTCTTGCCATGACGAGACTTGAAGCTAGCTCGCTTTTTCGTCATCGCTTTGGATTCACCCTTTTTAGGTTTGCCTGCTGTCTTAGCACCCTGCTCACCAAATCGGATGGTCTTTACTTTGTCACCCTCTTTAGCCAGTACAACGTGTGATTTCTTTGGGTGCTTGGGTGTGCGCTTTGGCTTGTTGTAGCCGGACACTCCGAGCTTTGCCATCCTGGGATCTTTCTTGGCGGGCATATTGTTCCTATGGCAGTAGTTTGATGAGTTGATTGTCGATTCTTGCGTACCCTTCAGGAGGCTCTTGGCCCTTGAAGGTTATTGAAATCTTAGCAGTATTGCGCTTTTTAGCAAACCATCCATTACCACCAATAGTTGGATTTATCTTCAACTTACGGTGCGTGCAGCCAATGTCAGCGCCGTCTTCCATTCCTTGTAGTTCAATGTCCATCTCAACCACAAGTTGTTCGATAGCCAACGACTGACCAGTCACGAGAGTCTGCATTGGGACTTGGATGTCTTTGTCTACCTGCTTGCCTTCCTCCCAAACAGGAAGCCGAACAGTGACCATTCTCGGCCTATAGATCGGATTTCCGTCGCCGTCTTTTTCACCAGTGTCAATCCACCACTCTTCTTGGCGAATGTGATTTAGCTCATGAGTTTCGGCAATGTCCGTTGATTTGACCACCGCCTCTTGAATTGCACCCACAAACTCATCAAGAGAAAAATGTGCCATCTATAGCCCTCTCTACATGGATTCTTGTAAGACTTCCTGATCGGAGCGACCCTGCCATTCTTCCGACACGCTGTCTTCTGAAATAGGGCCACCCGCTGCCCATGTATAGCAGGTGCGAGCACTATGGCACTTGAAATCGTGCATCCAACAGTACCCAAGATTGCCTTCCTCGTCCTCAATAGGCTCTGATGTTGGACCAGGCATGCATTCTTTCATTCTCGGAGAAACGTCAAAAGCAATGCAGTTTCCGCAACGGGATTCTTTGGCAACCTCAGGTGTGGTGCGCCAATGCTTCGCTGCCCTAACCCAATACTCTTCATCTGCTAAATTCAAAGGACCGTATTGGATATACGGTTGCTGAATAGCATTGTTTCTGTTCTTCGTGTTGACCTGAAGATCTTGCGTTGCGATTGGACATGATTTACCGTTTGCCATCTTCTAATCCTCTAAGAAATCCTGTTGACGTAACCTACGACATTCACCACATTGGCAGTGCCCGCGATAGCTGCAACACGACGAGGTGTGGAGCCGCTCGAACGGAGTGGAATACCCTGTAGAATCAGCGTCCATCCAGACTTAGAAGGAAGAGTCACAATCATTTGCTCGGTAGCAGCAGCGGAACCTGAGTTTAAATAACCGACATGTAGAGTTACCTGGACATCTGAGGTGTGGATGTTCGTGGCCCACAACCAAAGCTCATCTTGTTTGGTTTCATCGTTGGAGGTGTCGTGGATAAACGACCCGTTGCCAGTAGTGTCAGTGATTTGAATCGGATTCCCGTCTCCTTCCGTACCACCTGGAGACAGGTTTAATTTTTCATACACAGCCATGTTGATTAGTCCGTCCGATTGTTGTTGCTCTTCTCAATAGCAGAAATAGCCCGTTCGAGCAGAGCAATGTAGTCGCGAGTCATCATTGTAAGGGCTTTGCCCTTGTTTCTACTGTCGTTCACGACGAAGTATACCAGAGCCGCAGTAAGACCAAGATCCGCGAACGCTGTTGCCTCTGGACCCACTATTCAATCCATGGTGAGCTTTTGCATTCTTTGAGAACTTTGATCAGAGCATCCATGCTTTTGGCAGTCGATTGCATAGCGGCTTGTGCTGCCGCTGCCTCGGCTTCTGCTCGAACCAAATCACCTTCTTGAATACAGTCCTCGTTTTCGCCTAAGCTCATGCCTGACAACGTCCCTATGCCACCACCGGAGCCCAATAACAATAGACCCCATCCCCATGGAGGCATCTGTGCGAGAGCGTTGGCAGCACCATCACCCATCAGCTTGCCATGTAAGTTGAGATGAACTGGACGAGTACAATAGAGCCTATGATAAGCCCCTGGGCCTTGTGGAGTTCCTTCTTGAGAAGTTGGATGTCATCTCGAATCGAGGACATCTCATTCTCCACATGCTCCATGCGCTGGCCCAAGACGGCTACGTCTGTCTCAAGCTGTCGTACTCGCTGCTCCATTATTCACCCCTACAGTTGACCGCGCAAGTACCACAGTTTCTGTTCTGTTGTCGAGTCTGTGAAGGAATGAATGTCATGGTAATGCAGTTCCATGTCTACATTATCGGGCATTGCACTAATAAGATTGCTGACACGAGTAGCGGTTGCCTCGACTACAACGAAGTTTGAGTGCGCTGCTGCCTTGGACGTTGTCCCCATGTTGATACCCCAGAGGCTTTGGGCCTGAACTGCCGCCACAACGTCATCGGCTGCTGAACTACTGACTGTTTCAAAGAGAATAATGTCCATCTCTACTCCGTGGTGAAGGCTTCACGATTAGAGATTGGTTGAATAAGATAGCGCACTCGTTTTACCCTAATGGAAAATACGCGGGCCTGGTCGCTGTCAAATGCACAGAATCCCACCGCTACATGGACATACCGATCATCCACCCCTGTGAACTCGTTAGCAGTTCCTCCATTGTTGCCAAAATTCGGACCAGTGAATCGAGATCTCGGATTTGTTGTCGAGTAAGATCCGCCATTCACATAGACGCGATCAGTGCTGCTGCGACTGCACGCTCCAAAAGTCGCCTGAAATACAATAGCGTTGTGGTCAACATCTCGGACTGGGCTGTATTGACATTTGAAAGTAGCACCGCCGGTAGAAGCCTGAGCAGCACCCGTTACATACCCCGACTTGTAGAGCAAAGTATCGGTTGTGGAGGTTGGATCATTGACTTTGTTTTTGTACATGCGAGCCATGACAAATCCGCTGTTTTGGTCTGGCATGGCTGGAGCATTGTTTTGGTCGCTAGCATAGTGAACCAAACCGACGAGAACTTGTCCATTTCGCCCGTAGTAGTTGGTGGGATCGCTCTCACTTCCTGTTGGGCCAGTGATGGGGATGTCATCGAGGAGTAGTTCCACCTTGATTGAGAACTGTTCTGGATAGATCTCGTTGGCCCCCACGCCTGAAGGCTCAGCGAGGCCGCATTCCTCGTAGGGCTTGAGGTGTGCCTTCGCGATGTAGAAGGTGCCTTTGATGGTCCCTGGCTGGATGTGCTTTTTTCCTGTGGCTGAGTTGCTGTAAACTGTGACTCCGCCGCCGCTTACGATGGTTCCAGATGATGCGGCTGAGTTCGAGGTGGCGTCACGGCGTTGCCAAAGGCTGGAATCGTGGATGTCTATTTCAGTCCAATCGCGAAAAGGATTTCCACCACCGCCTCCGCCAGCAGCAGCAGGTCGGAGAGTTCGTCTGTAAAAACGATTGAAGAAGGACATCGTTACTCTCTTGCTGCCCAATGCAGTCGTGCTTTTGTACAGTTGACCGTACCAGCATCTACTTTGACATGCAGGTAAAGCGCTCCAACCGTTGTCTGTGTTGCAGGTGCATTGAAGAACACATTCAAATCGATAGCAGTGTTTAGAATGCTTGTGTCGGTCAATCCAGCATGAAGCGTATTGTCCGCAGACTCTCCGGTGAGCGGATCGTCACCGGCAGAGTCATACGTCAAGAACGCGCTCAACTTTGTAGGAGAACCGGATGCTGTATCGACAGTAACTTCTAGATGCGAAAGGTAACAAGCCTGCGGCAACTGCCTGGAGTTAGCATCGATAGCTACATCTCCATGCAGTTTGATTCCCTTTGCTACAGCGTAGCTTGTCCCAATCGCACTGACAGCAGCATCGTTTACAATAAAGCCTTGATCAGCCATCACGGCCTCCTATGTAAAGTTGATCAGCCGCGACCCCAGAGTACGGAAATGTAATCGACATCAACTTGATGTTCTACAGTTCCAGCATCCTTTTGAATCTCAATGAAGGGCTGCAAAAGATCGGCTCCACCCATGTTGGAAACGTCAATCTTTTCTCCGCTGGCAAGCTTTACCAGAGCGCCATCGATGTAAAACAACACGTTGGTAAGATCAGACATGTCAATCTTAAGCACCATCATGACGCCGCTTGTCCAATCAACGCCAGTGTCGTTGTCGTCATTATCGTTGGTGGCATCATCACCCTCAATAAGGATGTTGTTGTTGGCACCTTCCATACGGAACCAAACGTGATCAGCAACATTGTCGAGCGTAGCGTTACGAGCAGAAGCCAGACCAATGCAGATTCGGTCGTCGGCGCTAAAGCTTCCCGTAATAGCCAAACGGGTCTCAAACACTGCTTTTGCAGTTGGAGGAATGCAGCACTCATCTCCCAGGTAGAGGGCTAAATTCTGTGCCTCGTCGGTGTTGCTGAACTTCATGCGGTAGACACCGTGCGCCATCGTCTGATGAGAAAGCACGGGAGTGCCTGCGGAGGACGTGTCATGATTTACAAAACCAGGAGAAGCGTCGGATCCAGCAGTATCCAGAGGCAAAGCGCCGCTTCCGATAAAATCAGAAAAGATCTGTGCCTTTCCTCCTACGCCGGTTGAGTACCAGCCATAGTCGCTAACGGCATCATGTTGCAGACGGAGGCCGTCCATAAGGGCAGGGATTTGGGACATTTGTTTTCTCCTTACGAGAATGTTTTGGTGGAAATCTGATGAATGCTAACACGATAAACGCAATACGGGAACGCTATCGTTCGTAGGGCCCCTCAATTTCTTCAGCCCTCTTTCTTTCTTCTCTTAACATTTGTTCTCTCAACTCTTGTTCTCTTTGTGCAACGGTAGGCACTAACTTGGCTCTAAAGAAGACCGACATCAGTTCGCCCATCGGACCCAGTTCTACTCTTGGTTCGATTCCGTAGCCAAAGCGTTCAGGGTCTGCAAGCCTGTCAACCAGAGGTTTGTCTCGTGTGGTTTCGGGGTCAAACAAGTCATCTTCAATATATCCATGATGTTGACGATACTGTCGTTGCTTGTTCGCTAGATACATGACAGTTTCAACGTAACCAACATTTGCCCTGTCGAACTGCACAAAACTGTCTATGCTTCGACCTCCAGGCAAAACACCAAGTCTGCCCTCTTTGATTGCCTTTGGAAGCTGTCGAGCAGCATTGAACAGAATCCCAGGTACTGTGTAGTCAAGCAACCCAGGATCATCTACGCCAAGGTCAAGCACTGGGAATGGAATCTGTAGAGCATTTTTCCACAGCCAGTAGTTCTGTTTGTTCCGTGCCACCCAAACAAACTCTTGAGTTGGATATTCTTTCTTCAGGGTCTTGGTGATTGGGACAGGCACGCAATCCAAGAAGCCCATGACAAACGTGCCACCTGTCATATTGATGTCGAGTTCTACGATGCTCGTAGGGACGACATCACCAGCGAGTGAACGACTTCTAAAAATCTCCTCATCAAACGCAAACACGAGCGGTTGCTGGAGTAATGGGTTCAAGCGTGCCAAGAACTTGAGACCAGCCTCCCTTGCTTCGTCTGAGGCCGAAAGATTAAATCCAGCATTGATAAAGGCACCCACCTCTCTGTGTAGGTTGATTGCATCCATGATTGGGAGTGGGGCGGCTAAGAATCTTACTCCTTGGTAAATCTGTTGATTTGCGTAAGCTTGCCTGAAGAAAACACTGAGCCTTTGGGAGGTGTAGTCATCCTCAATAAGGACATTACTGCCCTCAGTGTTCTGCTCTCGAAGGCCACGCATCAATCGAATCTGACCCATGATCCGGTGAGGATTGGTAACGAGGGTATCGTAGAACAGATTCAAGTTGTTGCGAGTGTATGAGTAGAACATGAAAGCTCTTCTCAGCACCTGCTTCTCGAAATCTGTCAGCTTGGAATAGTCATACATAGCGTCGGTAGCTGTTTTCGCCGCCTCAGCCATGGACTTACCGTTGTACATCTCATCGAGAAAAACGCCTGCTCGGAAGTAGTTGTCAATCGCAGTAGCTGATTCGATGAGTAACGCCTGTGCTCGCGCTGGAGATCTACCAACAATTTGTGCCCAACCGTTTTCGTTCTTCTGTAAATCACGGAGCATGTGTTGAGCGTTTCCGCTTTTCACAAATGAGGTGTTCAACCTGTACATTCTCATTGCTTCTAAAAGCTGCTCAGTAAAAAAGATCCTTCCGTCTTTTGTAATGAACGGCAAGTCACTCACACGAGTTCGAAGATCAGGAGTGTCTCCGTACAGTCTTGCTGCTAAAACTCCAGCCATCTTAGGATGAGTGAGAGCGCCCAACACGCCGCCTTCAATCGACACGGTAGGTCGTAAACCATCTCTTCCTACCTTGAGGCCCAGTCCAGATTTCTGATAGATCTGGAACAAAGCTCCTATGGTAATACCTTGGTAGTAGTGGATGTTTGGCTGGCCAATACCAGTAGTCACACCCTGTCGGAGCAAAGAGTAGCTAAACCCGTAGAGGCGCAGCGTGTAATCCAGAGTGTCGGCAATAAGTACTTTAGCTGCTACCCCTGGTTCCATAGCGAGTTCTGGATCGAGCGCTTCTTCTCCAAACAAAAACTCCCTACCAACATCCTCGGTTCGAGGGCGTCCTTTCTCCAGTTTCTCTTTGATTTTACCTGTAGCGCTCTTTCCGAAAGACCCTTGGCCGCTGACCCGATCAATTGCTGCGTTCAGTTCATCAACAACCATCGGTGGGACGAGAGTCCTCGAACCATCTGGGGCTACAAAGTCAATCCAATCTTCCGTAGCAGCACCAAACTTGAAGCCCCATGCATTAAGGATCTCATGAGCGGCTGTATAAGCAGCCATGTCATGAATCGTGTATGTCGCTTTTGGGCCCTCCGAGGTTTCCTGAACGTACTGAATTCTTCTCGTAGCATCGTCCCAGTCTTGACTCGGATAGATCGGTTTGCCGTCAACAACAGCCGAGGGTTCCGATGGAGTAACGATGTCTCCGATGTCACCCTTTCGTCCTGACCTAAAGCCTGCCGGTGCCTGAATGATTTCACCTTCAGCGTTTTTGATAATCGCCGCACCAGATGGACGCATCTCTAAGTTGATGTAGTGTTTGACTCGCTCCATAAAACGAGTAGCGTCTTTGCCATTGGCATACTTAGCCGCAAGATCCTCAGTCCTCGCTGTAATCCCAACTTCCACTAACCTATCAATAAACTTTGCTTGGATTTCTCGGGCTCGCATTCTAACAATCAGTTGGATTGCTGCCTGACGTGCATCGTATGCTGGCATTACATCGGGTCGAGTTCCAATCGTTAGACCATGATTAGACGCCCACTCGAACAACGTGGGCCAATCATTGCTGTAAAACGCACGATAAAGCTGTGACTTTGTAATGTCGTCCATCGTAGACAAGGCTGCTTTAGCTTGTGCTGCGCTACCAGAAATGCACTCAACAATATCGACCACTCGATCATTGAAAAGATTGTACCGATCACTGAGGCCCCGTTCGATGATTGCCAGCGAATCGCTCATGGCCTTGACTTGCTCTTTAGACAAATCAATTACGTCACGTTGGACAGCGTCATCAATCAAATCGCGCAAAGCGATGATGGCCCCTCGCTCTCCATCAGTCATTCGTCCGCTAGATGCAAACAATCCGGTAATCGAATCCAATCTGGCATTAAGGTCATCTACGGTGATTGGTTTGCGGCCAAGTCTATTGAAGCTGTTTTTCATTCTCCAAACTTGATCCGCTTGTCGAACATCCAGCGGGGGAGTCAACATTCTTGTCAACCCTTGAATGACCTCAAGAACGCTGCCTTTGGACCCTTCTTTCTGGAACCTAAGCTGAACCCGCAACAAGAAGTTTGGAATGTCGTTGATTTCTTGATCGAGTTGTTTTTTGAGTTCGGCAATCTCCGGGGTGACATACCCAGTTCGGCTCCAGTATCGCTTAGAACTGTCGCCCTCTAAGATTCCAGCAACTTCAAATGGC
>TARA_R100000329_G_scaffold80309_1_pt1 | contig 11817 bp, 6 predicted proteins | sample TARA_R100000329 | Tara Oceans TARA_R100000329 (sample SAMEA2620783) | marine metagenome | biome: marine biome (ENVO:00000447); feature: surface water layer (ENVO:00002042); material: "saline water (ENVO:00002010), including plankton (ENVO:xxxxxxxx)" | depth 5 m | reverse complement strand
TTTGTAGGTAATAGATACATGTTTAATACTACAGGTTTAGATAAAAAAAGAATAAGTTTAGTTGATGCTCAAAAAGCATTTGTAATGGATTTAATTTTAGATTCTAATCTAGATATTAAGTTAGTACAAAACAATGTGCCAGGACAACCTCAAATGATTAAAGAAGTACTAAGAGATGATACTCCACAAGGTAGAGATTTAATAAAAGCATTAAATGATAATGAAATGCCTATACCTGAATATTATAAAAACATGTTGGGTATAACAGAGTGGCAAACAGGTATGCCGGTTTATTTACAAAAATTACCAGAAGAGGTTAGTGAATTACCTAAAGAACAAAACGAGCAAATAGCCGCATTTGTAGAACAATATTCTTAATAAAATTATATGGCAGATAAAGATGAAATAGTAGGAACTGATAAATTTTGGGATCCTGCAATGATATTTACCAACTATGAACCTGAAGAAGAGGAAGAAGATGAGTCAATTGAAGATGTGATTTTTGGAAAAGGGTCTGCTGTGTTGCCTGCAATTGAAACACCGATAGGACCAATGCCTGTTGTTAAAGAAAATGATGATGTAATTATTCAATGGGTAGAAAACGAAGATGGAGGTAAATCTCCTGTTCCAGTACAAGTAGGTGACCCTGCTAAAAGTGAATTTTATCAACAAACACTTGAAGTAGTAAATGAGTTAAATGACATTCAACTAGAACCTATAATGCAAGGTACTACTGATGTTCCAGCTGGTAGATTAAAACATTATTTTCCAGATATTAAATTTGAAGATGTAGAATTAATTGATGTAGATAAAACTATTGCTCAAGTAGATAATGCGTTAGAAAATACTCCAGATATTTTAGTAGAAAAGAAGAAACTTGAAAGAAATTATTGGGAAGGTGAATATCCTACTGAAATTGTAACAAATCCATTAACCTGGGAGGAACTTCAAATTATTAGAGAAGCAGATAAAAAAAGAGGAAAATATGGTCCTATTACTAAAGACGATATAGGCAGAGAAGGTTTTGTTCAAGATGCTTTTGAAGATTTACCTATTGACGAACAAGCAATAGGTGAAATGATGTTTAATGTAGCAGAAAGAGATGCCTTTATAAACAAATATCATGATGAAATTCAGGCAGCAATTGCAGCGGGTGCTAACGTTAATGAAGCTATTAATAAAATTCTTTATGGAGACCTAATTGATTCAGACAGAATAAGTTTGTATAATATGGTGTATGAGCGTCAAGGTTTTCTTAATAAAGAAGATTTTGATTTATTTAACAGTAATCTTAGAGGTTTTACAAAAAAATTAGATCCAACTGGAGAATATTATATATATGAAGAAATAGCAGAAATAGATTATTTAGAAGACACGTTTACAGTAGATGAAAAAGCTTATGAATATATAAGAGATGCTATAGTTAAAAAATTTGATTTTGCAGACTATGATACTTATGAAGAATATGTAGATGCTGTTGCTCAATATACTCAAACTCTTACAGCGATAGATCCATTAATGCAGCGAACAGTAATAAATGCTAATTTAGTTTTAGCTAATGAAGCTAATGTAAAGTATTTAGAATTGCTTGATGAAGCTAGAAAAAACGGAGCATTAGATGATCCTAGAGCTTTAGAAAATTTAAACCAAGAGTATAGTAAATGGCAGCAAAATAGATATATGGAATTGTTAGATGGCAGTGACTATGAAGCTAGATCTCTTCAATATGAATTTGCTGTTCATCAAGTTTTAAAAGATTTATATGTAAGTTTTGGTAGAAGTAAAGATGATAGATATGCAGAATTAGATAAAGAATTAGCAGAGGGAAAAACATCAGAGTGGTGGTATAGAATTAGAAACACAGCTTCAAACTCTTACACTAAATGGAAACAAGGTTTAAGAGGATTAGGTATGAAACCTAGAGCTAGCCAGCATGCTAAGTTTACCAGTGATGTTGAGACATTGAATGAGTTTGCAGAAGATATTGAAAAATATGATTTAGGTGACTATACCGTTCATCAACTTAGAGCTTGGTTAGACAATAATAAAGATGAATTAGGTGATGCTAAATATACTGTATTAAAACAACGTTTAGTCCCTTTATTTGACGGAAGAACTAAGATAGTTGGTGGTTATGAAACGCTTGATGAACTTAACAAAAATCTAAACAAAACATTAGAGAGGAATACAAAGTATTTAGCGGAAAGTATAAATGCTAATATATTAGACAATGAAAGATTATCTTTAGTAGAGCAACTAGGAGACGATGATAGTATATTAGGATTAGTAGAAAGTATTATAGACCAATCAAACATGATATTTATGTTTAGTGGTATGGCTTTAAAACAAACAAGAAATCCTTATGCTTATGGTATTGGTACAATATTAGATGCTTTAGGAACAGCAGATATTGTAGCTAAAACAATGTCTGGAGATATGTGGGCTGTTTTAGATGGTAAGATTAAAGAAAGAGAAGGTGAAGATTATGTTCCTACAAGAGATGATTATTTAGCTGAATTAGAAGATCCTGATTCTATTAATATGCTTGCTAATATGATTAGCACTGGTGTACAATTAGCAGGTGAAAGATTTTCATTAGGTAAAATATTAAAATATGGTGAAGTAGGTAGAAGAAGAGTTGCCTCTATACTAAGAGGTCAATTTAAAAAATACCTATATACAGTACCAGTGATACTAGGAGCTAGTCAATTATCTGGTTTACAAGAATATCTTGTTGAAGGAACTCAAGGTTTAATATCAGATATAAATCAAAAATATCAAATTGGTGGAAATAGAGGAACTATATTTGATGCTGTACAACAAGGTAAATTTGATTATGAAGGAGCTAAACAAGGAAAAAAAATAGGTCAATTTTTACCAGTCGCTGGAGCGATAGTTAATCAATCATACATAGAATTAACTCAAATATCTGAAATAGTTGTATCAAGATTTAATCAAAATAGTAATGCAGCTGCTAATGAAGCTTTTTATAACCAAGCATTAGAAAAAATAAGATTAGATATTAAAAACAAAAAAATAACGCCTGAACAAGGAAATGAAGCTATTGATATAATTTCTCACTATAGAAATATTGGTTTAAAAATACCTAAAAATTTAGATGGTAGAAAAAGAGGAAGATTAATAAGACTTTTAGTTGAGAAAAAAAATTTAGAAGAAGAAATAAATTCAATTAATGATAAAGATTTAACTGTAGATCAAAGATTAAAATTAGCTGAAACCTCAGCAGAAATACAACTTATTATCGCTGATACTAAAGCAAAAGAAGAATATGTTAAACAAGTTGGAAATGTTTTAGATATAATTAATGAAAGCGAGAATAGTAATGTAAAAGTTATACGTTCAAGAAATGCTGATGGAATTGAAAAACAAAGACAAAAACTTAATAAAGAAGGTTGGAAAATAGCTGCGTCAAAAGGTTTAAGTACTAATTACGGTACAATATTTCAAAAAGGTGATCAACAAGTAATTCTTTTAAATGATCAAGAAATATTAAAAGACGGCGCGATAAACACAGCTGCTCATGAATTTTTACATGCAGTACTTTGGAACACTGTTAAAAATAGTAAAGGAACAGCGTTATCATTAGGTAATAATTTATTAGAATATTTAAATGAAGTTGATACTAGTTTACTTAAAGATTCTGAATTAGCGACTAGAATACAAGCTTATAAAGATGATCCTAATGTAACAAGCGAACAACAAGCAGAAGAGGTGTTAACTTTATTTTCAGAAGCTTTATTAGATGGAGCAATTGCTGAGTCTGCTTTTGATGGTAATTTTGGTCAAAGATTAGGAGATTTATTTACAAGAATATTACAAACATTAGGTTTTTCTAGTGATATTAGATTTGACACCGGTAGAGATGTATATAAATTTGTAAAAGGATTTAATGAGAGTATTAAAAAAGGTAGATTTACCGCAGCGCAAAAGAAAGTATTTGAACAAGGAGCAGAAGGTAAATTAATTAAAAGAAAATATACTACTCAAGAAATGCGTGACCGTGATGCTGCAGTAGAAAAATCTAGTAAAAAACTTACAGAACTAACTAATGAATATAAAGATGGTAATTTTGATAATGTAGAAGATTTAACTGTTCAATATCAAAAAACCGGTAAAGATGCTTTAAAAAGATGGGCTGCTTCAAAAGGTGTTACTATTAATCTAGGTAATCCACAAGTTGATAAAGAAGTTACAAGTCTTTTAAATAAAGAGTTTGATAGTTTTACAAGAAACTTTGATTCTAGTAAAGCAGAAGCTTCTACTTACATGGAAAATATTGCAAAACGTATTGGTCCTGAAATAGTAAAAGAAGCAACTAGAAAAGGTAAACAAGTTAGTCAAGATGTATTAACTGAAAAAGGTGTATCACCAGAAGTGTCAGTTCAACCAGACATAGATCAAAAGCAAGCACCTACAGGACAAAGAGCGAAAGTATTTCCTAATTCTGTAAAAGTAATAGCAGATAATATAACAGGTGAAACAAGAGGTGAGCAAATAGCAATGCTTAAAAACGATATACAAGAAGCTATATTAAGAGTAGGTACAAATCCTAAAGCAGTTGCTAAATACATAGTAGAAAAAACTAAAACTAAAGAATATAGAAAACTTATTAAAGATAAGTTAGGTGCGTTTGGTAGTCAAGAGTATATTGATAATGTAAACAAATTATTTAATAATACTAACTTTATTAAATCTATACCGGTTGCTAATATTAAAAGAAGATTTGGTAAACTGTTTGGTATAAAGCAAATAGGTACTACTCCTACTATTAAAATTACAGATGGTAAGCGTACTGATTTTAAGAAACAAGTTTTTAAAATACCTGCAGTATCACAAGCTAAACTAAACAAAGTAAAACAATACTTTTTAGCAGGTGAAAAACGTCATCAATCATTAATGAGTATAATTGGTGAAGGTATTGCGGTAGAAGCAATGCAAGAATTAAGAGCTGATACACAGTTTATGAATGAGTTACAAAATAGATTAGATTTTAAAAAATCTAATTTAAGTGCTCAGGATTTTATGCAAGAAGTAGAATTTAATCTTGATAAAAGAAACTTAGAAGACACATCGTTAGATGTAGTTAAGGCGAATAAAAAAAGACAAAGAAGTTTTCAAGAAGTTGGATTAAAAACAGCGGCTAGATCTACAATGCGACAGGTAGCGGGAGATAACGCTGTGTTTAATTATAAAAATATAAAAGACAGTCAAAAAAGTGCTAGAAGAACAGGTGCTATTATAATGATCCATAGATTTGGAAAAGACTTTCAAAAAACAGGTAACTATGGAAATAAAGAAAGTATTTATAAAAATAAAGCAGAGTTTAATAAAGATGTATTTGAAACACCTTTAACTAAAGATGAAATAACATTATTAAATAAATATAATATACCATTAGTTACAAGAAAGGGTAAAACATACTATGATAAATCACAAAGCCAAACAGCTTTTGAACTTGGTGTTGATGAACAAATTATGGTTGATGGTAAGCCTAAATCTGTGTTACAATTAGCTAGAGCAGAACAAACATCATATAAATTCTTAAGTCCAGGTCAAGCTAGAAGAAGACTAACTAATACAGAGTTTACAGAGTTACAAGAAGCTAAAATTAGAGTACTTAAAAATATTGCAAAAATGATTGAGGCAGACTTAGCAGTAGACCCAGCATTAAAAAATTATTGGGCTGCTTGGTTAAATCAGTCAGGTGACAATGTAGTTCACCCAGTTAGATCATTAGCTCCAGTAGAGTTTTTTGAAACACGTAAAGGAGAAAAAGTAGCTGAGCATACTTTACCTGCAAACCAAGTAGGTACTATGATAATGAGAATGGCTATAGATAACAAAGTTGATGATAACTTTGAGTTTATTGAAAAAGATTATTTTCAAGGTTCTATTTTAGAAAGAGATGATAATAAATTAAAAGGCGAAGGATATACATACAAAGCTGATATGCCTGGTATTTTCTTTGATATAAAAAATCCTACTACTTGGATGCGTTATGTTGATAGAATGGTTAACAATGGTAAAAGTGGAGGAATAAATCTCAATAATATACTTGTTAAGAAAGATGGTAAAGTTATGACATTAGCTGAATCATTAGGTTTACCTCTTACAAAAAGAGCTATTCCAGGTTTAATAAGATATCAAAATAATTTATTATACGATGTGTTTAGAGGGGAAATGACTATTGAAGAAGCTCGAGCTAGATTAGAAGTTGCAGAAAATACAGGAATAAAAGAAGCAGAAAATATACAAGTAATATACAATGGTAAATTCTTAGCGCCAGGTGTATTACCCGGGGATTCTACGCCAGAGTATTCCAAACAAGTTCAAGAAAATAGTTTAGAAACTAGAGTAAACGCTTTTAAAGAAAATAAGAAAAGAAAAGGTATAAGTGTATTTGATTTTGACGATACACTAGCTAAGACAAAAGAAAAAGTTATAGTCATAATGCCTAATGGCAAGCGTAGTAAAATAAGTGCTAGTCAATTTGCAATTAAAGCAGAGTCATTAAAAGAAAGAGGAGCAGAGTTTGATTTTAGTGAATTTGATAAAGTATCTAAAAGTACTGCTGAAGGACCACTAGCTGATCTTGCTAGAAAACGTCAAGGTAAATTCGGTAGCGGTGACATATTTGTATTAACTGCTAGACCACAAGCATCAGCAGAATCTATTAAAGAGTTTTTAGATGGTATTGGAATAAATATACCGCTTGAAAATATTACAGGATTGTCAGATGGTTCACCACAAGCTAAAGTTGATTGGATGTTAAACAAAACTGCGGAAGGGTATAATGATTTTTATTTTGCAGATGATTCATTAGCTAATGTAAATAGTGTAAAAAATATATTAGATGCTATTGATGTTAAAAACGAAGTTTACCAAGCTAAAGCAAGTAAGAAAAAAGATTTAGATAAAGACTTTAACGAAATGTTAGAGTACGCTACAGGAAAAGAAGCATTTAAAACATATTCTAATGCTAGAGCAAGATTAGAAGGAGCTCAAAAAGACGCTGGTTTATTTAAAAGATTTTTACGTCAATTCCAAATAACTGCTTCTGCAGAAGATTTTTTAGGATTAACATATGCGTTCTTAGGAAAAGGTGAACAAGGTAGTAGAAATATGAGGTGGATTTATGACAACTTATATGGTCTATATTCTAAAGCTGAGCAAGAATTATTATCAGCTAGAGTTTCTGTATCTAATGATTTTGCTGCTTTACGAGCTAAGTTTCCTTCATTAAAAGGAAAAAAGTTTAGTTTTAAAAATCCTTTATTGCAATCAATAGGTGTTGGACCTTATAATAAATCTCAAGCTGTTAGAGTTTATTTATGGAATAAACAAGGTATGGAAATACCTGGAATGTCTAAAACAGATATTAAAAGGTTAGTAAAAGCTGTAGAGTCTGATCCTGAGTTAAATGTATTTGCAGACGAATTACAGTTGATAAACAAAACTCAAACTTATCCTAAACCAGATACTAATTGGTTAGCAGGTACTATTAAAGATGATGTATTAAGAGGTATTGATACAGAATTTAGAAGTAAATTAATGGCTGAGTTTGACGCTAATGTAAAAATAATATTCAGCGATAAAAATTTAAATAAAATACAAGCTTTATTTGGAACTAAATTTAGAGAAGCTTTAGAAGATTCTTTACGTAGAATGAAGTCAGGTAGTAATAGACCTGTTTATATAGGTGGTGGCTCACGTATAGTTAATGAAATGTTAGACTATATGAACGCTTCTGTTGGTGTTACTATGTTCTTAAATATGAGATCTGGTTTACTTCAGTTGATTTCAAATGTAAATTTTGTAAATTGGGGTGATAATAATATATATAACGCTGCTAAAGCTTTTTCAAATCAGAAACAATATTGGAAAGATGTTGTTTATTTAATGAACTCAGACTACTTAGTAAACAGACGTGATGGTTTAAAAATAAATGTAAATGAAGCTGAACTAGTAGATGCAGGTAGAAAAGGTGGATTTAAAGGTGTATTATCTTATTTACTAGATAAAGGTTTTATTATTACAAGAACAGTGGATAGTTTAGCAATAGCAACAGGTGGAGCTACGTTTTATAGAAATAGAGTTCAAACTTATATAAAACAAGGAATGACTCAAACAGAAGCTGAGACACAGGCTTTTAGAGATTTTTATGATATTGCAGAAGAAACTCAACAGTCTAGTAATCCAGCTAAAATATCACAACAGCAAGCTAGTTTAGCAGGTCGTTTTATATTATCATTTCAAAACGTTACAATGCAGTACAATCGTGTAACTAAAAAAGCTGTATTAGATTTATATAATAGACGTAGAAGACCTGGACAAACTCAAAGAGAAGCTGATCTTAGTAATATATCTAAAATTATATATTACACTACTATGCAAAACTTGTTGTTCAACGGTCTACAAAATACTTTATTTGCTGCATTATTTGAAGATGATGAATTAGATGAGTCAGAAATAGATTCTACAGTAAATGGTATGCTTGATTCATTATTATTTGGACTTGGTTTTGGTGGTGCTGTTATTTCAACAGTTAAAAATGTATTAATGGTAGTTGCTACTGAATCTGAAAAGAAATCACCAGACTATGAAGAAGCTGTATTTGAATTAGCTAATATATCTCCAGTACTAGATATAAAAGTACGTAAATTTAGAACAGCCGGTAAAACATTTTCATGGAACAGAAAAGAAATAGCTAGAAGAGGTTGGAGTATAGATAACCCAGCTTATTTAGCAGTAGCACAATTAGTTTCAGCAACTTTTAATGCACCAATAGATAGAGTACTAAGAAAAATGATGAATGTAGCTCAAGCTTTAGACGCTGAAGTACAAACATGGCAAAGAGTAGCATTGTTTTTAGGTTGGACAGGTTGGAACTTAGATCTTCCTTATTGGGGTAGACAAAGTACTGTAAGAAAAGAAGCTGAAGAAGATGCTAGATTAGAAGCTGCTTACAAAAGAGAGTTTGGTAGATTAAAACGTGGTGGATATAGAAGAAGACCTATGACTAAAGGAAAACCTAAAGGTAAATTAGGCGTAGATTATATTGAAGTAAAAAGACCAAACGGTAAAATTGAATATTGGTTAACACCAGAAAACACTGATTAATTATGAAAAAATTTATTGACAAGCTGCAGCAGGCTTGGAACAAACTGCTGTATAAATTAATGTTTAAAAAATATAAATAAAATGAAAAAAACTATTTTAATCTTATTACTATTAATTTCTTTCAGTGTATCTTCACAAGAGATCAGAAAGAAATGTATTACAATTACAGAAGAAAAATTACCTAACTATAAAGTAAAAGTAATTAAAACTAATCACTGTGTAGAACCTAAAGAAATAACAATTAGATCTTATGTTATTACAGAGTGGGAGAGAAAGAAAAGAAAAAAACGTAAAAAAAGAAAAAATGAAAAATGAAACAACTAATCCTTGTCCTCTTTGCGGCGGTTATTGCGGTATCTGCTAATGCACAAGAAAAGAAAAAGTTATTTAAAGATTTTTTTAAGTATAGTACCCTGTATGTAGCAGGTGATATTAAAAATCCTAAAGAAAATTTACCTAATTATTTTGTAAGAACAAATCCAGACGGTGGACTGTATGATGTTCCTATTGTAGTAGACGGAACACAGTATCATGACTATGATTATAAGTATGGTTTTGGTATTCGTAAAATAGCAAGATTTGATTATGAAGTTAAAGGTAAATTATACTATGATGGGACTGAATCTAACGTAGGTATGACAGCTCCTAATTCATCTATTAAAGGTTTTGAATATGTATTTCATACTGAAAAAGAAAGATCCAGAGATGATGTATTTCAAAATCATCGATATTTCTTAAAACATAGCGGTAAATACCATATGGTGAAGGTAGAAAGCAGAAAACAAGGGAAAGTTAACTTCAATTACAAGTCTGCAGAGCTTAGAGCTAAACTACCTGTTGGCAAAAAATTAACACTTTCAGCTGGTGCTATATATCGTACACATGAAAGACCTTATGGTTATAATCCTGTAGAAATATGGTTAAATGAAACTGACGCTAATGGTTATGCTGTTAATCCATGGTATACACTAGGTTTTTATTATGGGTATGATGATATATATTATACACAACAAGATCAGTTTGGTAATGAAGTTTCTGATTGGTATTGGATAAATCCTGAAGGCGAAACTGTAGCTTATACAGATTTACAATTTAGACAAACAGTATTTACAGATCTTATGAATCGTTTTAATAATGAAGCATGGGCTGAGATCGATGCATTCGGTGTTATATCACCTGTGCTCGGTTTTGACTATTATCATTATAAAAATAATTTCTGGTTACATGCTTATGGGTCTTATTTATTACCATACCACGATTATGTAAAAGGCGACGAGGCTTTTAGTTATCACAATAGAAACAATTGGGGTCTTGGTGGATTACGTGAAGATGCAGAAAAAGAACAATGGGAGGATTTTCAAACAGGTATAGTATTTGGTTGGAAACTTAGCAAAAGCATAGGAGTATTTGTAGAAGGCGAATACACTAAGTTTTGGGATAGTAAAATATATAATAGTTCAGTTGGTTTAAATATAACACTTAAATAAAATGGCAAAGCAAATAGGTGAAGATACTAAAGTAACGTTAGATCTTAAAACAATAGGCATGATTGTAACTTTTGTAATTATGCTAGCAGGTATGTGGTATACATTACAAGCAGATATAGCACAAGCAAAAGAATTACCGGCACCTGTAATTGATAGAATAGAGTATGATCTAAAAGATGAGTTGATCCGTCAAACAATTATGGATACTCAAGAAGATGTAGAAGAAATAAAAGAAACAATTGATAAGATAGATCAAAGACTGTACGAGATACAAAAAAATAGATAATGAAATATTTAAATATAATTTTAATTTTAATATCATTTAATATGTCTGCTCAAGAGTGGATAAGTGATATTGATTTTGAAAATAAAATAAATGAAAAGCAAGCTTTTGGTGATGATCAAACTTTACCTGTAATAGTAGAATTTTACGCTAAATTTAACGATGCAAATAAATTTGATCAATGGCAAGAACTTACTAATGTAGTATATTATAGAGCAGATATAGCTAAATGTCCTGTAGCTAAAAAGAAATATAAAGTCCGCATGGCACCTACTTTAATTGTATTTAAAGATGGTATAAAAGAAGAAGTTTGGAAAGCAGGTTTAGATTTAGAATTACCTACAAACTTAGAAGAAATACAAGAAACAATAAACGAAATAAATAACGCAAGTAAATTTTAAATTATGAGTAATCACATTAAAAAATTCACACAAGAACAAAAAGATGCTGCTAGAGTAGGAGCTGAAGGTGGATTAGGTTTAGTAGCTGGAACAATTGGTAGAATAGGTAAAGCATTTGGTAATGCAGCTAAACAATATTTAAAAGGGTTTAAAAAACCAAAACCTAAAAGCACTTTTAAACCTTTTCATAGAGACGGTAGAATTTATGATAGAGCAGCTATTAATGACGCTTTTAAAAAGAGGTTTGCAAAAGGAGCAGTACCAAATAAAGAAATTTTGAAAAAGAATAAACCAAGTGCAAAAGACATGGGTTTGACAGATGCAAGTAAAATTAATAGAGGTGCTCCAAATCCTAGCCAATGGACTAATTTTGGCAGACCAGATGCTGTATCTAGTATGCGTAATGTTATGAAAAAAAGTGGACAGTATCCAAAATCAGATCCTTTCCGAGGTGGTAAATAATGAAAAAAAGAAAATTAAATAGCACGAATCCTAAGTACTATCC
>TARA_R100000329_G_scaffold150962_1_pt1 | contig 11860 bp, 14 predicted proteins | sample TARA_R100000329 | Tara Oceans TARA_R100000329 (sample SAMEA2620783) | marine metagenome | biome: marine biome (ENVO:00000447); feature: surface water layer (ENVO:00002042); material: "saline water (ENVO:00002010), including plankton (ENVO:xxxxxxxx)" | depth 5 m | reverse complement strand
CTAAATGTGTTTTTAGGCGGTGGCGAACTAGATCAGTTGTTAGATATGCATAATGATGTTACAGCTTGGGCAAAAAGTTATGGGTGTGAGGCTTTGACGATTACAGGTCGTTTTGGATGGAAGAAACCTTTGAAGGCGCATGGTTGGAAACCATTGCACGCTTCATTTCAAAAGGAGATATAAGATGAGTGGCGGCAAAGGTGGCGGCAGAACTACGACAACACAAATACCAGATTACATTGAAGATGCTGCTAAATCTAATTTAGCGCTTGCTGATAAAATATCTAATATAGGTTACACGCCTTATTATGGACCTGATGTTGCAGCATTTACACCAATGCAAGACGCAGCTTTTCAAAACACACAAGACGCAGCGTCAGCCTTTGGTATGAATACTGGTGCAGGGCAATATGCGCCTGAACCAACAGAGTTTGCTGGTGGCGTTATGGGGTACTCTTCTGCTCCTATGTTCGAGCAATCTGTTGAAAACTTAGCGCAGTTTAGGCCAGCGCAAAGTCAATACATGGATACATTTTTTATGAACCCTCAAACAGGTGAGGCAGGTAGTAATGCTGCTCCGTTAGGCAGCGCAGAAAGTTTCAATCCTACAGGCTATACAAATAACTCACCTTTAGGGGTGCAACCTATATCAAGAGATACTATGGCGAGGGGTAAGTAATATGGCAGGCGCAGCAAATCCAGCAATGACAATGAACCCCTTTCAGGGGGCTGCACAAGCAACAATGGCAGCAGGGCAAGCATTTGCTAATCCAAATGTAAACCAATTTATGAACCCATATCAGCAACAAGTGGTTGATGCTACAATTCGAGATGTAGGTAATGCCGCACAAATGGGGCTTAATAATATAGGCGCACAAGCTCAAGGTGCTGGGGCATATGGTGGCTCAAGGCAGGGCATTATGGAAGCTGAAGCACTAAAAGGTTTTAATCAACAGGCGCTTGATCAGGTTTCTAGATTAAATCAGCAAGGCTTTAACAATGCTATGAATAATGCTTTTAGGTCTGCACAAGGTCTGCAAGGCGTAGGTTCTCAAGCATTTAACATGGGTCAGGCTATTAATCAGCAACAATTGCAACAAGGTTCTATGCAGCAACAATTGATGCAAAACCTTATTAATGCAGCTAGAGGCCAGTACGGTCAATACGCTAACGCACCAATGAACAAACTACAGCTACCTCTTGCTGCGTTAGGCGCTGCACCAGTACCGCAAACTCAGACGCAATCTAGGCAATTAGGAATTATGGATTACTTAACCGCAGGGCTTTCTGGCATAGCTGGTATGCCTTCATTTATGGGGTAAAGCATGATTAAAGATTATGACTTTAGAGACTTTGCAGGTGCAGCAGCAAGAGCATTTAACACACTAAGGTTTGAGCCTGATAAGGGTCTTAATGAAGCTCTACAAACTATACGGCAGCAACGTACAGCTAACAGAGCAAAAAATAAAACTGTTGAGTATTTAAAAGGTTTAGGTACGCCTATGGGAGATAGGCTTGCTGCTATGGTTGGAACAGGTCAATTAAAAGGCGCTGATGCTTACAAATTAATGTTTGACATAGAAAGTGAGCAAAGGGCTGCGGCTAGAGCTACGGCTGCTGCTGATTTAGCGTTTGAGAGACAAAGAATATTAGCTGGAGATCGTAGAGACTTTACCGCTAGTCAAAATCAAATAGGTAGAGACTTTACCGCTAGTCAAAATCAAATAGGTAGAGATTTCCAAGCAGACCAAAATCAAATAGGTAGAAATTTTCAAGCGGATCAGAATGAACTAAACAGAGAAGCTAGATTGCAAGAGTCTAAAGATAATAGAATTTTTCAAAACAATCAAAGAATAGAAAAATTAAATGACCAAGTAGAATTGGCTAAAGTAAAAGCTGCAATGGATAAATCTGAAAGAGAAAAAGAAATTGACAGAATACAGGGTGCTTATGGTTTATCTCGAAAGGATGCTGTAGGGTTAGTTGATGGTGTTCTTAAAGTAATACCTGATCCAGTTAATGGCTCTGCTTTCTTATATAATTTAGCTGATATGTCTGTAAAAAGTTTTACGCCTGTTGGCGCTGATGGTCAGACTGAAAAAACAGATAGCGACACAGATAAATCAGAGCCAACAGGAGCATTTACTGGTAAGGATGCTACAGAAGCGTTAGGCCTGTCTGGTTTTGGTAAAAATATAGCTAATAAAATATCAGACGCTATTGTAGGGCAATTTCTTTTTGATGAAGCTGGTGAAGCAAACGCAGCTTTAAGAAAGCTACAAGCCGACACTGTTCTTGCTGCTACTGTTGAAGTTGAGGGGAGGCCTTCAAACTTTACTAGAGAGATGGTTTTGGCTAACTACACTATTGATCCTAGCTCAACTAGAACTGGTGTGGCTGATGCTATAGAAAAATCAAAGCTTATGGTTAAAGCTTTAGAGGATACTGTAAATCATTATCAAAACATTGTTAGTGGAAATACAAGAGTAAAACCTGAATCAATTAGTTTAGCAACAGAAGAGCTACCCAAAGTAAAACGCTATTTAGCAGATTACAAATCTCTTCTTGAATCTTTAGAGGGTAGGGCAACAATACAATCAGCGCCAAATCTTTCTTCAGATGAAATAGATTTAATTAATAGAAATTTGCCTAATGAGCAAAAGCTTAACGTAACTACACCGCAATTTGTTCCAACAGCCGATTAAGGTTTATTAATATGTCTCAATTAGAACAAACACTAGAAGCTCTAAGAAACGCAGAAGCGGCTGGAAGAAAAGAGGACGCTGCAAAATTAGCTGTAATTGCTAATAGATTAGCAAATAGTCAGGAAAACGCTGAACCTAAAAAATCTACTTTTTCTAATATTATGGGGCAAATTAATAAAGAGATTGCAGAGGGTGTAGGTGGCATGGTGGATTTGATAAATCCATTTGACCAATACACAGGTTCGGCTGAAACTGGCCTTAAAAATCTTATGGATATGGCGAATATAAATGTTGCAGAAGGCGAAGCTCAAACGGTTGATGAGAGAATTGGTAAGGGTATAGGTGAGGCTGCATCATATGCTTTACCGTTTACGGCTGGTGTAAAAGCTTTAAGGGGCGCACAAGGTATAACAGGAGCAATTGCTGATAGAATTTATCCAACAATGGCAACTAAAAGTGGATTTTTAGCAGAGCTTTTAGCTGGTGCAGGTGGTAGGGTTGCTCAAGGTGAGGCTGCTGATAGAGGTTATCCGCAACCTGTTCAGGATGTTGCTGGTGTCTTAGGTAGTATTGCTACTGGCGTATTGCCAGCAGGAGCAAGGCTTGCAACAGATCAAGCAAGGCAAGTAGGTGATCTTGCTTTAAATTTACCACCTGCTGCATATGTGGCTAGACCTATTGCAAACGCATATGAGGGAACAAAAGCAGCTATCGCACCTTTTAGCAGAGCAGGAGCGGAAAGGCTTGTTTCTGATCGTCTTGTGGCTGGTGCAGGAGGGCGAGAAGCGGCAACAAACATAGCTGAGAATAGAATGGGAGAAAGCCCATTAAACTTAACCCCAATGCAAAAAACAGGTGAGGAATACTTTGCAAGGGTTGAGCGTGAAGCAATGGAAAGAGACCCACTAGTAAAAGAAAGAATTGAGACTAGAAGGGCAGAGTCGGATGAAATTGCTAGAAGAGAATTTACTCCTGAAGGAAACGTACAGGACACTCAAGCTTTTATGGCACAAAGAGTAAAAGCATTTACTGATAGAGTTAATCAATATGTAAAGGCTGCACAACAATCTGCACAGACTAAAATAGCAGATGAGGGTGCAGATGATATGCAGTCTAGCGTTATACTAACTGCAGAACTTTTAAGAGCTAAAAATGCTGCAAAGGTAGAAAGAAATAGGCTGTGGAATCGTATTCCGAAAGAACAGAAAATAAGCTCACCATTAACTAATCAGGCTGTTATTACTCAAAAGAAAAATTTAGGTGAATTTTCTAAAGCAGATATGCCGCCAGAAATTAATAAATTTCGTAAAAAATATGCAAAAAAGAATAAAGAGATAAAAGTTAAAGATTTACTTGATTTATATTCTAAGCTCAGAACAAGGTCTAGAGATGCTTCATCTGGCGCAACCCCAAACAGTAATATGGCTAGATTGGCTAATGAAATAGCTAATGACATTTTAGAGGATTTAAATAATGTTGATTTAGCTACTGATGTTGGAAGAGCAATAGCTGAAGCTAGAGACTTTACTAGAATATATCACGATAAATTTTCTCGTGGAACTGTAGGTAATTTGCTTGCTAAAAAAGCAACAGGTGATCCGAATGTAAGAGATGAGCTTACTTTAGAAAAATCTTTAGCTAAAAGCAGTGATGTAGAAAATTTATTATCTACTAAAGATTTTAAAGCTGCTTTATCTGGCGATGAATTTACTGAAGCTGGTAGAGATGAGGGTATAGGAGCGATAACAAACTTTTTAAGAGTGAGGTTTGATAAAGATGTTTTTCCTAATGGTAAATTTAATCAAAGCAAAGCTGATAGTTTTTTACAAAAATATAATAGAGTTTTAGACTCTCCAGAGTTTGCTGCTATAAAAACAGATGTAGAGAACGCCTTAAATACTAAGCAGAAAATAGAAGATATTGCTCAAACAGGGCAAAACTTGGTAGCAAATGTAGAAGCTGGTACTTTAGCAAGATTTTCTCAGTCAAATACAAAAGTAGCTTTAAATAATATTTTTGAGTCTCAAAACCCTCAAATAGAAATGGCTAATCTAGTTAGAACTGCAAAGAAAGATACAACAGGTCAGGCTTTAAATGGAATAAAATCTGCATTGTCTCAAAGAGTTTTAAGCAAATCCATAGATACACCACAAGTTGCAGCTAATGTAGATTTGCCTGCGTCACAAGTAAGAGGAACTAAGTTAGAAAGCGAACTTAATGATGAAACATTTAAGTCTGTAGCTAATCAGGTTTATACGAGTGCAGAATTAAATAGGTTAAATTTAATTACAAAAGAAGTAAAAAAATTAGATATAGCAAGAGTAGGGCGCTCTACAAAAGAGGGAATAAGTCCTTTTCAAACGAACAAACTTGTAGAGATTATTGGCAGAATATACGCAGCTAAACAGGCGGCTCAATTAGGTGGACCTACGGCTGGTGGTGGGTTGCAAGCGGCTCAAATGGGTTCAGAAAGAATGAAAGCTTTATTAAATAGATTAACATCAAATAAAGCTGAGCAGCTAATGATGCGTGCTGTTGAAGATGAAGAGTTGTTTAAAAGTTTACTTTTAGATGTTAAAAACCCTAAAAACTTTGCAAGAATAGAAAGAAGCATAGCGCCTTACTTGGTTGGAGCTTCGGCAACACTACAGGAGCAATAGATGGAATTAAAAGCTAAAACAGAACGCGAAATAGAAACTATTGTTCAAAACGCTATAGATGATGCAGTAGACTTTGTAGAAAGCGAAATATCAGAAGATCGTATCAGGTCGCAACGCTATTACGATGGTGAGGTAGATATAGGCTATGAGGATGGTCGGAGCAAAGTAGTCGCTACTAAGGTTCGAGATACGGTGCGTGCGATTAAACCAAGTTTGATGCGTGTATTTTTAAGCACTGCAAGACCAGTAGAGTTTATGCCGCATGGTCCTGAAGATGTAAATATGGCAGAGCAGGCTACTGATTACGTTCACTACGAGTTTCAGCGTAGCAATGGTTATAGGGTGTTGAATGATGCGTTTCACGATGCGCTAATCAAAAAGCAAGGTATTGTTAAAGCTTACTTTGAAGAAACTCCTACAGCAGAAATATATACTTATACAAACCTATCTGATGATGAGTATACGTTTTTAGTACAGGATGATGATGTAACGGTTCTTGAGCATACTGTCGAGCAGGAGATGAGTATGGATGAACAAGGTGTTGAAGTAAGCACACCTGTTCATTCTGCTAAAGTATCGCGCAGAGAAACTACTGGCAGGCTTCGTATAGAAAGCGTACCGCCAGAAGAGTTTTTTGTGGATAGAAATGCAAGAACTATGCAGGATGCTCATGTTGTTGTGCATAGATCAGAAATGAGAGCAAGTGATCTTATAGCTATGGGCTATGATGCGGAAATGGTTCTTGATTTAGATAGCTTTGACGCAGGCACAGAAATGACTGAGGCAGAGCGTTATGAGCGTCAAGGCTATGAGGATGACTTTAATGAAACAAGCTCTGATCCATCTATGAGGCAAGTCACTGTTACAGAGGCTTATATGAGAATGGATGTAGACGGAACAGGGGTTGCTGTGTTGCATAGATTTCTATGCGGTGGAACAAAGTACAAATTGCTAGATTATGAGTTAGCAGACGAATTACCTTTTGCAAAATTTGAAGTAGACCCTGAACCCCACACATTTTATGGCAGAAGCATTGCTGATCTAGTCATAGATGATCAGGACGCAGCAACCTCTATTTTAAGAGGCATATTGGATAACGTGGCTATGACTAATAACCCCAGAGTTGGTATAGTTGATGGCGCAGTCAATATAGACGATGTGTTAAACAATGAGATTGGCGCTATTGTTCGTATGCGTCAGGCTGGCGCAGTACAGGATTTAGCTGTGCCTTTTACAGCAGGTCAGACACTAGGCGCACTAACTTATCTAGATCAGCTTGTAGAGGGTAAGACAGGCGTTACTAAGGCCTCTATGGGGCTAGACCCTGATGCTATGCAGTCTACAACTAAAGCGGCTGTACAGGCTACTGTGCAGGCTGCTGCTGGGCAAGTGGAAGTAATGGTGAGAAACCTAGCTGACGGTGCGAGAGACTTGTTTGGCTTAATGTTGAGATTGCTGCAAAAGAATATGGAAGATGGCGCGATGATGCGTATGAATGGGCGTTTTCAGCCTGTTGATCCCAAAGCTTTTGATGTGGATATGGATATTAGCATTAACGTAGGTCTTGGTACTGGCAGAGAGGAAGAGAAAACAAGCGCTCTGGCTATGGCTCTGCAACAACAAACTATGGTCTATCAGACATATGGTCCTATGAATGGCTTAGTGTCGCTTACAAACATTCGCAACACTCTTGCAGACATATTAGCGTCTAGCGGTATTAGAAATGCAGATCGTTACTTTGCGCCAATTACCCCAGAGATTGAAATGCAGTTAATGCAAATGCAGCAACAACAGCAAGCTATGCTGGCTCAGCAAGGGCAGGGGCAAGACCCTGCATCAATGATGGTGCAAGCTGAAGCAATGAAGGCTCAGACTAGAGCGCAAGTTGACTTACAGAAAGCGCAAATGGATGATGCTAGAAAGCGTGAAGAAATGACTATGCAGGATGATCTAAAGAGGGATCAGATGGCGCAGAACTTATATGTTGATGCAGCTAGAACGCTAGGTCAATATGGATCAACTGTAGATGTGGCTAGAATAAAAGCAGAGCAGGAAAGAGAGCGGCAAATAAATGATATGACCGCTAGAGCAGCAGGCTTATGACAACAGAAATAAGAATACAGGCAGAAGATGCCAAAAGGTTAAAAAACGATACTGCTTTTACGCAGTTTATTGAGGATGTTCGTAATGAGCAAATTAGGCTTTTTACGACTAGCGATGCTCAAGACGTTGAGCAACGTGAAGAGGCGCACGCTATTTTGCGTGCATTAAACAAGATCGAAGTACAACTTGACGCTGCAATAGCAGCAGAGACACTTTTAGATCGTAAACAATAAGGAGCAGCACCGTGGAAGCGACTGACAACATAGAAAGCGCCATTGATAAAATCATAGCGCCAGCGCAAGAAGAAACAGGCGAAACTAATCAAGTTGAGGAAGAAACAACTGTAACTCCAGAGGCCGATGAGGTTGAGTTGGAAGCAGTTGAGGAAACTGAAGAGCTTGATGAATTAGAGGTATCTGAAGAAGATATTGAGGATGCCGAAATTGAAGCAGATGACATTGAAGAAGAAACTGTTGAGCCAGAGTATTACACCGTCAAGGCTGATGGCAAGGAAGAAAAGGTAACGATAGAGCAGTTAAAGCAAGATTTTTCAGGTCAAAGAGCAATACAAAATAGATTTCAAGAATTAGCTCAAATGCGCAAGCAACTTGAACAAAAATTCAGCGAAGTCTCGCAACGTGAGCAAACGGTAAATCAGCTTTACAATCAATCGCAGCAGCAAGGCTTTATGTCACCACCTCAGTTACCAGATGCAAATCTGGCAGAGAGTGACCCCATAGCTTATATGGAGCAAAGGGCAAAGTACGATGCTGATATGCAGAGTTACCAGCAGCAACAGATGCAAATGCAGCAATTGCAATATCAACAACAGCAGCAAGCTGATGAACAGCACCAAGCTTTTGTTAGAGAGCAAGGCGAAATAATCAGAAGCAAAATTCCTGAACTGGCTGATCCAGCAAAGAGTCAAACTCACTGGCAGTCACTAATGAGTAGCGCTAAAGAGTATGGTTTTAGCGATGAAGAAATCGCAGCCACAGCCGATGCTAGATACATACAGATGGCAAATGACGCCATGAAGTATCGTAGAATTGTTGCAAATCGCAAAAAGGCAGAAGCCAAAGGCAAGAAAGCCAAACCTGTTGTAAAGGCTGGTGCTAAGAAAGTAGCTGACCCTCAAGGCACACAAATGCGTAAGCAACAACAAAGGTTGCAAAAAAGCGGTCGAATTGAAGATGCAATCGACTTGATCATGAGAACTTAGCATTAACTTAATGCTTTAAGCCGTTGAAAGGACAAGAAAAATGGCACAACCTACAAATACATTCGACAGCTATGATGCTGTTGGTATTAGGGAAGACTTGAGTGATATTATCACTAATGTTAGCCCTGAAGAAACTCCATTCCATACAAAGTGTCGCAAGACTACTGCAAAGAACACTTTGGTAGAATGGCAAACAGATGCGTTACGTTCGAGTGCGGCCAATGCGCACATCGAAGGAGACGAGACTACTGCTAATGCAATGACTGCAACAAGCCGTTTGAACAACAGAACACAGATTTTCAAAAATGCTGTGACTGTTCCAGATACGGATGAGGGTCTTGACAAGGCAGGACGTCAGCGTGAGATGGCTTATCAGGTGCTAAAAATTGCAAAAGAGCAAAAATTAGACATCGAAAAAGCACTCTTTGACAATAACGCAAAAGTAGCAGGGAACGCCAGTACCGCGAGAGAGTTGGCAGGCGCACCGTCTTGGATTAAAACAAATGTTGATTTCCAATCAGGTAACTCTGGTGCTAACCCAACTGGTGACGGTACTGACGCTCGAACTGATGACGGTACTCCAACAGCGTTTTCACAAACCAAATTTGACACAGTTATGCAGTCAATTTGGGAGAACGGAGGGAATCCAGACAGTGTATATTTATCTGCATTTCAGATGAATAAAGCATTGGCGTTCACTGGTAACAACAACCAACGCTCAAATGTACAGGGCGGTGATGAGCGTGTTATCAAAAGTTTAGCGGTATATGTGACTCCGTGGGGGACTGTGGAGTTCATCCCAAGCCGCGAGAACAGATCGCGTGACGTATTCATCATGCAAGATGATATGTGGGAAGTTGCTGTGCTACGTCCAACTAAAAACGTAGAGCTTGCAAAAACAGGCGATAGCAGCAAACGACAAGTTGTAACAGAGCTTACACTGTGCGCTAAAAATGAAAAAGCAAACGGTATTATTGCTGACAATACAACTTCATAATAAGATAGTAGGTAGGGGCATAACTGCCCCTACTTTTAAAAGGAGAAAGAAATGAAGGTATTAGTAAAAGATAGAAGTATCTCAACATCTAAAGGTATCTTTAGAAATGGTGATGAGGTTGAGCTACCTGATGCAGAAGTTAAGAAAATAATGGTCATGGAGCCTTCAGCATTTGAGATATTAAAAACAGAAGCTAAGCCCAAGCCTGCTAAGAAAACTACCGCAAAAAAAAAGAGAGCAAGAAATAAAGACGGTACTCTAAAAGCGGATGACCCTAGCACGCCAGAAAATGAGGCTTGGGAAGATGCCTAGTCACTCTACTAAAATCAAAGAGACAGTTACCTTTGATGATGACAAAATGATCATCAAAAATACTTTTGACGCAACGCATATGTTAAAAGATGCAGAGCAAGCAAGAGAAGTAACTGGCAATGATTTTGGTTCAGATTATAAGCACGTTGGGAATGTTGATATGGCATTGCTCAACGTGTGGCTAAAAGAAGCTGGCGTACAATGGACGGATACCCAAGCCGTTAAAGATGTGCTAAAACGTAAGTTAATGAGTAACGAATTTAGCAAGCTTAGAGTTTGGGAAGGCAGTTACTAGCATGGACTTGCCTAAGGTAAATATAGCCGTTGCTGCAAGTGCAGTGGTGGCGATAGTCAGTACCGTGGGCGGTGGTATATGGTACGCTTCTCAGCAAGCCTCTGTTATTGAAAGTCTAACAGAGCAAGTAAACACACTTACAATAGAGAATAATGCGACTGACAGAACTAATTTAATTAGGGATGTGCAGAAAAACCAAGAAGATTTACAAGAAATAATCGACATACTTGCAGAGTTTTATGAAGACATGGAAGATGCAGACGATGAGCTTTGGGAAGATGTTGAAATGATCAATGAGGATTTGGGCGGCATGGCTGCTCATATGATGGAAATCATCAAGCTACAATCACGCATAGCAGTAATAGAAAAAACCTTACAGTTTACTAAAAACGATGGGATGTAAAAATAGACCCTTTAACAATACTAGCAGGACTGAAAACAGGACTTGCCGCAGGAAAAACAGTAGCGTCTTTATCTAAAGAAATCGGAAACTTTTTCGATGCTACAGATGCGGCTAAGAAAAAACTGCAAAAGAAGGGCGTTAGTAGTTCAGATGTAAACTCTATAGCGTTGGACAGATGGGCAAAAGAACGTGAGGCTGCTCAAGCTGAAGAGGAGTTACGCGAGTGGGTGACAAATAATCTAGGATTATCTCAGTGGCAGGCGTTGCTACGAATTAGAAAAGAAGTATTGCAAGAAAAGCGCGAGATGGAGGCTAGGCTGCGCCGTGAGGCTATAGAACGTCAAGAACTGATGATAACCATAGCTGGAATTGTTGTGCTACTCCTGTTCAGCGCTGTTGGCTCTGCGCTGTACTTGGATTATATGGGTTGGATTGATGTTAGGGATTATTTTAGATGATTTATGTTTTAGTCTTTCTGCATTTTATTAATACAGATAATTTAAAATACTATCAGATTGCTACGTTTTCGGATTTTGAAGAGTGCCAAAAAGAAAAAAAGAAAGCAAACATACTGGTGACACACAACAGCATGAAGGTTTCGTGTTTGGAGATCATGACCCAATAGTAATAGAACACGGTAAGAAGTTTGCAGCATATGATAAACGTGGTAGACTAATAATACTGGGATATAACCGTAGGATAGTACAGGAGTACGCAAATGCCCAAAGCAAAATACGACTTAAACGATAATGGCAAGATTGATCCAGATGAGCGTGCAATTATGCTTGAGGATCGCCGTAGAATAATGATTGATGCTGACGCAAAACGAGATGCACAGCGCAGAATGGCATGGTTTAGCCTTACTGGTATGCTTTTGTTCCCCTTCGGTGTAGTGTTTACAGAGTGGATGGAGCTACCTAGAGCGTCAGAAATGTTAAGCAGCATGAGCAATATATACTATGTAAGTATTGCTGCTATAGTCGCTGCTTATTATGGATTTACAAACATGGGTAAAGGGCAATGATAGGGATATTACAAAGTGTAGCAGGTCTAGCTACAACTTACATTGATAGTAAGGCAAAGGTAAAAGCTGCTGAAGCCGAAACCAAAATGAAGATTGCAACAGGTGAGATTAGTTGGGAACAAGCTGCAATAGAGGCCAG
>TARA_R100000329_G_scaffold45280_3_pt1 | contig 11900 bp, 11 predicted proteins | sample TARA_R100000329 | Tara Oceans TARA_R100000329 (sample SAMEA2620783) | marine metagenome | biome: marine biome (ENVO:00000447); feature: surface water layer (ENVO:00002042); material: "saline water (ENVO:00002010), including plankton (ENVO:xxxxxxxx)" | depth 5 m | reverse complement strand
GGTCATTGCGGATCGCGGCATTTGGCTAGTGTGACAATTTTGCAACAAAGTCGAGACATGACAGAACCAAAGAAAAAGATGGGTCGGCCCCCGATTTCCGATCCAGATTATAACGCCGCACGGGCGCGTAAAATGGAAGCTGACGCAACGCTTGCGGAGCTTGAACTGTTGAAAGCCCAGCGGGAGCTTGTGTCTTCCGAAGATGTCAAAGCGGCGTGGGCTGACGTGCTGTCGGCGATGAAGGCGAAGCTGACCGCCCTGCCGACCATCTGCGCGCCTATGTGCGCGGTCGAGACAGAGATCGGGGTGGTGCAGTCAATATTGCAGGGACAAATAACCGAGGCACTAGATGAACTTTCAGCATATAGACCAGACGAACACGCGGGACGCACTGAACAACGTGATCGCGGAAGCGATGAAGGTGCTGAAACCGCCGCCCCGCCTAAGCGTCGCCGAGTGGGCAGACCTCGAAAGGCGTCTGTCCTCGGAGAGTAGCGCCGAGGCTGGCAAGTGGCACACAGCGCGCGCCGAGTATCAGCGCGGCATTATGGACGCGATCAACGACCCGAAGAACCGTGACGTCGTCGTGATGGCAGGCGCGCAGGTCGGCAAGACCGAGATGCTACTGAACGTGATCGGGTATCACATCGCGCACGACCCCAGCCCTATCCTTTGCATACAGCCGACGATGGAGATGGCACAGTCCTTCTCGAAGGACCGTCTGTCGCCGATGTTGCGGGACACGCCACAGCTTCGCGGCAAGGTCAAAGACCCCCGAAGCCGGGATGCAAACAATACCACAACGCACAAGGTTTTCCCCGGCGGCCACATAAGCCTCGCAGGCTCTAACAGTCCCGCAGGCTTGGCGTCGCGTCCGATCCGGGTGGTTCTATGCGACGAGGTCGATCGATACCCTGCCAGCGCCGGGACGGAGGGCGACCCGATCCAGCTTGCGCGCAAACGATCGGCGACGTTCTGGAACCGCAAGATCGTCATCGTTTCAACGCCGACCAACAAGGGCGCGTCCCGCATCGAGGCATCTTTTGAGGAAAGCGATCAGCGCAAATATTATGTGCCTTGTGAAGATTGTGGGCACGAACAGACTTTGCGCTGGCAACAGGTGCGATGGGAGAAAGACCGGCCAGAGACGGCGGCTTATGTGTGCGAAGAATGCGGGTCAGTGTGGGGTGATGCGCAACGCAGCCGCGCCGTGCGGAAAGGCAAATGGCAGGCGACCGAAGAATTCACCGGCACAGCAGGCTTTCATATCAATGGCATTTACAGCCCGTGGACCCCGCTTGCCGACGCGGTTCGTGATTTCCTATCGGCCAAAAAAATGCCGGAGACCTTGCGCGTCTGGACGAACACCTATCTCGCCGAAAGCTGGACCGATCAAGGCGAGACCGTTGACGATTACGACGTCGCGCAGCGTGCCGAAGAATTTGGCCCCAAGGTTGACGAGGGGGTCGTTGTCATCACCTGCGGCGCTGACGTGCAGGACGACCGCATCGAGATCGAGACCGTGGGCTGGGGCAGGTCAGAAGAAAGCTGGTCGATCGATTATCGCACGCTATACGGCGACCCCTCGACGCCACAGCTTTGGCAGGATTTGGAAGCGGTCTTGTTGACCAAATACGAGACCGCAGACGGCCGGGTGCTGCAACCACGCGCGACATGCGTGGACAGTGGCGGACACTACACAAAAGCCGTCTATGACTTCGTCAGGCCGCGCGAGGGCCGCCGCATTTTTGCCATCAAGGGAATGGCCGGTGAGAGCCGCCCGATCGTGTCACGACCAACGCGAAACAACATCGGCAAGATCAGATTGTTCACGCTCGGCGTTGACAATATCAAAGAATTGATTTTTTCGCGTCTTAGGATACAATCTGAAGGTCCGGGTTTTTGTCATTTTCCAAATGATCGGCCTGATGAATATTTTCGTCAGCTTGCATCATCGGAAAAAATCGTGACCCGATATCACAAGGGCTTCCCACGCCGCGAGTTTGTAAAGACCCGAACCCGGAACGAAGCCCTTGATTGCAGAGTGTACGCGACAGGGGCGCTGGCGATTTTGAACCTTAATCTGGACACGCTGGCGGACCGGGTCAAAAGAATGCCGCACGCTCCCGAAAAGGACGAACAAAAGCCGCAGCCAATCCCCCGGCCGCAGCGGCGCAATGATTTTGTGAACGGGTGGCGTTGATGGCTAATCTTTTCGACACTGACAACGCGCCGACGATCGAACCCGACGTCATTGTCAGGGGTGATCGAGCGACGTGGCGCAAGACCAACATCGGCAAAGATTACCCCTCGACAGAATACTCTGTGAAATATGTTAGCAGAATATCGTCTGCTGGTGGCTCACATGAGTTTCAGGTAACGGGCACCGCCGATGACAACGACTATCTGTTCACGATCACCAGCGTCGCGTCTGACAGCTTCGATCTAGGTCATCATCATTGGCAGCTTGAAATCACGCGCACGTCTGACAGTGAGCGCATCGTCACGCAGACCGGCTCGTGGGATATCATCACCGATCTCGACAATAACGTCGATCCGCGCAGTCACGCGGAGATCATGCTTGATAAAATCGAAACCGTTCTGCAAGGGCGCGCTGATGCCGACGTTCTGTCCTATTCGATCAACGGTCGATCGCTTTCCAAAATCCCGCCGAACGAGCTTGTCGAGTGGCGCGATTATTACCGGCAAGAGGTGATAAAGGAACACAGGATCGATCACGTCCGCAACGGTCGCGCACACGGCGGGACGATCAAGGTTAGGTTTTAGCGATGGGCCTTTTTGACTTTTTGAAGCGCGAAGAAGCACCGACAAAAACACTGCGCAAGCGCACCTATCAAGCGGCCCGAGTGGGTCGCCTTTTTGGTGACTTCACGCAATCCGGCAACAGCGCAGACAGTGAGCTTCGTTTCACGCTGGAAGTGATGCGCAACCGCAGCCGGGAGCTTGTCAGGGACAACGAATTTGCCCGTCGGTATATGAACCTTTTGAAGACCAACGTAGTGGGGGATCACGGCTTTCAGCTTCAGATCAAGGCAAGAAACGACGACGGCAGCCTTGACGGTGCAGGTAACACCATCATCGAAAATGCGTGGAAGCGTTGGGGTCGTCTCGGCAGCCCAACGGCAGACGGTCGGCTTTCTTGGTATGACTGCCAGCGACTTGTCGTCGAAACCCTAGCGCGGGATGGCGAGGTTTTTATTCGCAAGCTGACCGGCCCCAAATATCGCGACGGCTTTGCGCTTCAGTTTCTCGAAGCCGATTTGATCGATGACAAGAAAAACGAAAAAACGCAGAACGGCAACCAGATCAGGATGGGCGTCGAGCTTGATCGTTCGCAGCGCCCGGTTGCTTATCATGTTCTGACCAGCCACCCCGGCGATGCCTACTACTACAACCTCGAAAGCCGCAAGTCTGTTCGCATTCCGGCCGACGAGATCATCCACGTTTACATGCCAAACCGCACGCATCAAACGCGCGGAGAGCCGTTTATGGTTGCCGCGATGTCGGCGCTGAAGATGCTGCACGCATATCGTGAAGCCGAAGTGATTGCCGCCCGTGTGGGTGCCAGCAAGATGGGCATCATCACCAGCCCGTCAGGCGATGATTTCGTCGGCGAGGGATATGAGAACGAATATCAGCCGGTGATCGATGTGGAACCCGGCAGCTTCCAGCAGCTTGGGCCGGGTTACGACATGAAGATGTTTGACCCGAACCACCCGAACACGGGATATGCGGAGTTCGAAAGCGCTATGCTTCGCGGCATATCCAGCGGCCTGAACGTCAGCTATGCAAGCATTTCGAACGATCTGTCGTCGGTGAATTATTCGTCGATCAGGCAGGGCGCGCTTGACGAGCGTGACGGGTATCGGGCGCTGCATATGTTTATGATCGAGCATTTTGTCGAGCCGGTTTTTCGCGCTTGGCTGTCTAGCGCGATGGATTTCGGCGACATTCCGCTGCCTTCTGGCAAATATGACAAGTTTAGCGACAACGCGCATTTTCGTGGCCGTGGCTGGAATTGGGTCGATCCGCTAAAAGAGATCAACGCCGCTGTCGTCGGATTGCAGAACGGCGTTGTCTCGATGCAAGACGTCGCTGCCAATTACGGCCGAGACGTCGAAGAAACATTCGCACAGATTGCGCGTGATAAAGAGATGGCCCAGCAGTTTGGCCTTTCGATGGCCTTTGAGCCGTTTGGTCAGAAGTTCCCGGTCGATGCAATTGTGGAAGGTGGCGATGATGGCGACTTACAAGGGTGAAGAGATTGACCTTCGACCGACCGAGACAATGGCTGAAGAAGCTCAACGCGGCCTTGATTGGCGCAAAGAACACGGTCGCGGCGGCACTGCGGTCGGCGTGGCCCGTGCGCGTCAGATCGTCAATCGGGAAGAACTGTCGCCGCGCACTGTCCGCAGGATGGTCAGCTTTTTCGCGCGGCATGAAGTCGATAAGCAAGCGGAAGGTTTCTCCCCCGGCGAGGATGGTTACCCGTCCGCTGGCCGCATTGCGTGGGCTTTGTGGTCGGGTGACAGCGGCAAAGCGTGGGCTGAAGAAAAAGATCGGATTATGGATGGCATCGACGAAGACGGCAGCCGCGCGCTGGAAGACGAATTTTCTGACGCGACGCTGACCGGGCTGAAGAACAAGGTCGAAGAACACAACGAAGAACACGGGTCGGCAAAGTCCAAACGTGTGACCCTTCGAATGCTTGCTGCCGTCTATAAACGCGGCATAGGGGCTTTCAAAACGAACCCCGCAAGCGTGCGCCCCAGCGTCAGCACCCCAGAGCAATGGGCGATGGCGAGGGTCAACAGCTTTCTTTATGCTGTAAGAAATGGTAAATTTCGCAGTGGCAAACATGACACCGACCTTCTGCCTGAAGGTCACCCGATGAAAACTGAAGCCGAAAGAGGTGATGACGTGGAAGAGCGCCATATTCAAAACGTCGAAGAGACCGATGATGCTTATATCATCACCTTCGGCAAAGCGATGACCGAGATCGAGGAAAGCGGCGACGACAAAGAAATGGACGAGCGCCCCTATCACGATGACGAGGAAAAGGAACGCATTGATCGCGCTGACCTTGTTATGCGTGCGCATGAGATGGACGAAAAAGCAATCAATGCTGATGATCGCACGGTGCGCGTCGGCGTTTCGTCCGAGGAGCCGGTCAAGCGTAACTTCGGAATGGAGGTCATCGACCACAGCCGTGAAAGCATGAACCTCGATTTCTTGAATTCTGGTCGCGCGCCCTTGCTGCTTGATCACGATATGGAGCGCCAGATCGGCGTTGTTCAATCTGTCGAACTTGATGAAGATGCGCGTCGTCTGCGCGCTGTCGTTCGCTTTGGAAAAGGTGAGCGCGCTTCGGAGGTGTTCGACGATGTTGCCGATGGTATTCGGCAAAACATCTCGGTCGGTTATCGTGTGGATGGCCGGATCGAGAGAGAAGGCGATCACGAGGACACTGTCCGAGTTCGCACCACACCAATGGAAATCAGCATCGTTTCAATCCCGGCGGATCAGTCAAGTCTGGTCGGCGTTGGGCGGTCGAGTTCCGAACCCTTGTCTGCAACCCCTAAGACCACAGAAAGGAATGATGATATGTCTGAGGTCGATCTGGAAGCGGTAAGGCAGGAAGCTGCTAAAGCCGCCCAAAAAAGTGCCAAAGAGATCATGTCTTTGGCCCGGAAGCACAACCGCGCTGATCTTGGCGAAGAAGCCATCGGTCGCGGCGTTTCCGTTGATGAGTTTCGCGGCGAACTGCTGCAAGCTCTCGAAAACCAGCCCCTCGATACGCCGGTCAACGTCATTGACGCACCGGTAAAAGAGAAGCGCGAGTATTCGCTTGGCCGTATGGTTCAGGCGCAAATCAGCGGTGACTGGCGCAACGCCGGTTTTGAACGCGAGATGAACGATGAAATCGCTCGTCGCGTTGGCCGCGAAGCCGAGGGCATCTATGTGCCTGATTTCGCGTGGCAGCAGCGTGGACCGCTTGCAACCGGTGCAACCGGCGCGACGGGTTCCGAGGTCGTTTTTGACGATTTCGTTCCGACGGTTCATCGCGGTGATATGTTCATCGAAGCGCTTCGCGCGCGTCAGGTTCTGTCGAACCTCGGCACCACCTATCTGACTGGTCTGACCAGCCGGATCAAGATGCCGAAGCTGGCAACCGGCGCAAATGCGGCGTTCGTCGAAGAGCTTGGCGATGTTGCTGACGGTGCTGGCACCGACGGCGGTGTGACCCTTCAGCCGCGCACTATGGGCGCGTTTGTCGATATGTCCCGCCTGCTGATGCTTGAAAGCGTTCCGGCGATCGAGCAAATCATCCGCAACGACCTTCTGGCGTCTGCTGCTGATCGGATGGAATTCTACGCCATCCAAGGCTCTGGCTCTAGCGGTCAGCCGACCGGCATTCTGAACACGTCCGGCATCAACGATCTTGATATCTCGTCGGGAACCGATGTCGATAGCATGACGTGGGCAGACGTGATCAATCTCGTCGAGCTTGTCGAGGAAGACAACGGCATCGTCAATCAGAACGCTGCTGGCTTCCTGTCAAACCCGAACGTCAAGGCCGCACTGGCCCAGACCGCGAAGGTGTCTTCGACCGATAGCGTGATGATCCTGAACGATCCGTGGAACCAGCTTTATGGTTACCCGATCGAGTTCACCAGCAACGTCCCGAACAACCTGAACCCCGGTGACGGTGGAACGGATGCGTCGGCCGTTGTCTTCGGTGACTTCAGCCAGCTAATGATCGCGCAATTCGGTGCGCCTTCGATCCTTGTTGACCCGTACACCAACTCCCGCGCAGGCAGCGTTCGCCTTGTCCTGCACGCCGAGCTTGATGTGGGCGTCCGCAACGCAGTCAGCTTCGCAGTAACGAACGAAGTTTCGACCGCCTAACCTAGCGTGACGGGGCTTCGGCCCCGTCACTTTCTTTCACAAGGGAGTTCTGAATATGGAAATCAAAATCCTGAAAAAGTGTTTCACGGGGCAGCGCGGCAACATGCACGCGGGTGAGACGCATGATCTGGATGATCGGATCGCTGAAAAGCTGATCGCGCGCGGGTATGCCGAGGCCGTCAAGAAAAAGGCCGGTCGTCCGAAAAAGGAACTTGAAAATCGCGCCGCTGACGCTGCCGAGATCGAGACCCCAGAGGACGAGTAAACGATGGCCGTCGAAAGCGCCTCTGATCGTGCAATCTTTGTTGACGTCGATGATTTTGGCAGCGCCGGGACATACACCCCCAGCGGTGGGTCGGCGTCCACGATCAACGGCATTTTCGACAATGACTTCATCGAGGTCGATGCCGGTGGTGCGGTGGCTGTTGCTTTGCAGCAGCCCCGCTTTCATTGCCGCACGGCTGACGTTTCAAGCGCCGCTGAAGGCGATGCGCTGGTCGTCGGTGGAGTAAACTACACCATCCGCATTGTGCAGGATGACGGCACCGGAATGACGATGCTGGTGCTGGAGAAAGATTGATGGCGCACGTTCGCAAGCAAATTCGCGATGCGATCGTGACCGCCTTGACGGGCTTGACGACTACCGGGAGCAATGTTTTCAGGTCGCGGATTTATCCGCTGGAAACCACGAAGCTGCCGGGTTTATGTATTTTTACGCGGTCAGAAGCCGTCGAGTTTGATACATTAAGAAAACCGCGATCAATCGATCGCAACCTAGTTGTCAATGTGGAAGCATATGTTTCGGCGACGTCGAACTATGATAACACGCTTGACACTATCGCCGTTCAAGTCGAAGAGGCTTTAGCGGCGGACGTGACTTTCGGCGGTCTTTCAAAGGACGCGCAGGTCACAGCCTTCGAAGTCGATTTTTCTGGTGACGGTGAACAGCCCGTCGCTGTTGGTCGCTTCAATGTCGAGGTTCGATATCGGACCCTCGAAAACGATGTCGAAACTGCCGCGTAAAAGGAGACAAAACGATGGCAACATTTTCAGGCAATGATGGCACGGTCCTGATAGGCTCGAATGCCGTCGCAGAAATCCGCAACTTCACCGTCAACGAAACTGCGGCAGTGATTGAAGACACGGCGATGGGTGACGCGGCGCGCACCTATAAGGCCAGCTTTAAGGACGCAACCGCGACGATCGAATGCTATTTCGATGACACCGACTCGACTGGTCAGGGCGCAATGGACCCCGGTGCCAGCGTTACCGTGAACCTTCAAATGGAAGGTAACACGTCCGGCGATCATAAGCTGTCCGGCACCGGCATCGTCACCGGGCGCGATCTGATCGTTGACGCTGGTGAAATTGTGGGCGCGACGTTCACGATGCAGATCAGCGGCGGACTGACTGAGGGCACCGTCTAAGGATGTCATTAGGTCAGAAGATCGCCGCCCGTCGGCAGAAGGAAGCGCGCGTCATTGAAGTCGAAGAGTGGGGCGAAGATGGCGCGCCCTTGCTTGTTCATATCTATCCGCTAACGGCGGGTGACATGAACAAAATTCAGAAAAAGCATCGCAATTTTCTGAATGACATGACCATCGACGGAATGGTTGATCTGATCATTCTCAAGGCAGGCGACGCTGACGGGAACCGTCTTTTCAGCGTTGCGGACAAGACGCACCTGATGGATGAGCCTTTGCCCCTTATCTCGTCAATCGCCGCCCAGATGTTTGGCGATGTCGAGGGGGTAGAGGACGCGGAAAAAAACTAAAGGACGATCCGTTTCGGTTTAACCTGTTAGCCTTAGCGGATCGCCTTCACAAGACCCAGCCAGAGATCGAGGAGCTAACGATTTCCGAGATCAACGAATGGTTCGCTTATTTCAAGGTGGTGGAAGATGGCCGCAGTGCAACCAATCAAAATCCCGATCACGGCCATCGACCGCACAAAAAAGGCATTCGCTAGTGTAACGCGAAGCCTTAACGCCGTCAGGAAATCCCTTCTCAACTTCAAGACCGGTCTCGCCGCTGCCTTTGGTGTCGGTGGCCTTGGTCTGCTTGTGAAGAATTCCCTCGATGGCATCGACACGATCAGCAAGCTGTCCCGCACCCTCGGCATCTCTGTCGAGGATTTGCGAAAACTAGAGCTTGCGGCAGCCCTGTCAAATATTGAGTTAAGAACCCTAACGCGCGGCGTTCGCACCCTAAACAAGGGAATGGTCGATTTCGCGAGAGATGGCACCGGCGAGGCTGCCGACGCCTTCGAGGCTTTGAATATCACCGCTGATGATATCAATGCCGTGATGGGCGATCAGTTCAAGGTGCTGGAATTGGTCGCGAAGCGGCTAGACGAGGTTGAAAATAGTGCCGTGCGGTCGTCCATTGCGCAGGAACTATTCGGCGGCCGCGCTTCTGAACTGCTGCTGGTGCTGGAAGATGGCGGCCGGGAGCTTGCGAAGATATCAAAAGAGGCCGAGACCTTTGGCCTGATCCTAAGCACGTCAGCGGCGCAAGGCGTCGAAGAGGCAAACGATGCGTTCACCCGCCTTTTCTCGGTTGTCAAAGGCGTCACCGACACCCTGACCGCAGCGCTGGCCCCGGCGTTTCAAGCTGTAGCAGATCAAGCGCGCGACGCACTGATCAACAAAATCCAGAATGATTTCGGCAGCGTTGAAAAGTTTGGTCAGGCGATGGCGATCAACGTGATCGAGTTCCTGAAAGCTATGTCGAAGGCTGTCATAGAATTTGCGAACACGGTCATCACGCGATTTAACAGTGTTCTGAGCTTTTTCAACGATATCAAAATGGCGTTGTCGAACTCGATTGCCGCTGAAGAGGTCGAGGCACAAGTTCAAAAGGTCATAAATGCTTTTGAAAATTTTGACGAAGCCACAAAAACCGCGACGGGCAACATTAGGACTTTGATGGACGAGGTTGCCGTTGAGATGGCTGATCTTGCGAACGGTGGCGCGCGCAGCACAAAAGAGCTTCTCGCCCTTGCTGACGCTCTGGATGAAATAGGCCGTAACAATGGAAGCATCGCCATCACTAATCAGCTTTCGGCGCTGCTTAGAGAGGCCGCACGCAAGTCAGAAAAAACAACCGACGAATTTCTTAGGCTAGGCAAAATCACCCTTGATCTAAGTGACTTCTTTGACAATCTTCTGGTCCCGTTAAAGAACGCAAAAACCGGCATCGACGATGTTGGCGATAGCGCCGGGAAGACCGGCGAAGCAGTCAGAAACCTGAACGGCTTGAAGTATGTGTTTCAAGATATTCCGTCGGATGTCAGGCCGGTCATCGATGCCTTCGCCTCGATGCGGATCAGCCTTGAAGATGTAACGATGCGCGGCGTTCGATCCCTAGAGGACGCGCTAGTCGATGTCGGCACGCAGACCAAAACATTAAGCCAAGCCTTCAGCGATATGGCGCGCTCGGTTCTGGCTGATCTGATGCGAATGCAAATCAGGCAGGCGATCACGATCCCGCTTGCGCAATCGATGGGCCTGACCCCGGACAAGAATGCCATCGGCGGATCGGTCAGTGCTGGCAAGCCCACGATCGTCGGGGAGCGTGGCCCCGAACTTTTCATTCCGGGCAGCAATGGGGGGATCATCCCGAACAATCGTCTCGGCGGCGGCGGCGTTGTCGTCAACCAGACGATCAACCTGACAACGGGCGTCAGCCAAACGGTGCGCGCCGAAGTGATGAACATGCTGCCACAAATCGCCGATGCGGCGAAGGGCGCTGTCCTCGATGCTAAGCGTCGGGGCGGTTCATATGCGGCGGCGTTGGGGTAAGTTATGGCAATCACCTATCCGATAAACCCACCCACCACCGGGATCAGCGGCGTCACATTAATCGCACGCGATGCGACAGCGGCGACCGCGTCGCCGTTCACCTTTGCGCAACAGGTGCAGCGCAATCAGGGTTCGCGGTGGGAAGCCGACATTTCGCTGGTTCCGATGGAGCGCGCCGACGCGGAAAGCTGGATCACCTTCTTGATGAAGCTATATGGTTCTTATGGGACCTTTCTGATCGGCGACCCCAACGCCTCGACCCCGCGCGGTTCAGCCTCGTCAGCACCGGGCACGCCGTTGGTCAACGGCGCATCGCAGACCGGCGACACGCTGAACATCGACGGACTGCCTGCAAGCGCGACCGGATATTTGAAGGCCGGTGATTACATCCAGCTTGGGTCTGCTGCCACGTCACAGCTTTACAAGGTTCTGGACGATGCCGATAGCAACGCAAGCGGCGAAGCATCCTTGACGATCTGGCCTGACCTTCGATCGTCACCGGCAGACAATGCCACCGTCGTTGTGTCAAATGCGCGTGGCCTGTTCCGACTTGCGACCAGCGGCACAGATTGGTCTATCAGCAACGCCGGATTTTATTCGATGAGCTTCGGCGCGGTGGAAGCGCTATGACGAGAACGGTCACCACCGCAGTCAACAACGAATTCACGGCGACCGAACTGTCGCCGTTTTTTGCTGTCGAGCTTGCTTTCGATGAAGGCACGGTCAGGCTTTGGACCGGGTACGGGACTATTCAAGTCGATGGCAACGACTTTCTGTCAGGCGGCGATATCTTGGGCGTTTCCGGTATCACCGAAACGGCTGACGTCGCGGCCAACGGGATCACCATCACGCTGTCCGGCCTTGATACCGCCCTTGTTGCGTCAGCTTTGACGGAGGACTATCAGGGTCGTGCGTGCAACCTTTACGTCGGCGTTTTGTCTGACGCCGGTGCCGTGATTGCCGATCCGATCAAGGCGTTCTCCGGTCGAATGGATTTGATGACCGTTGAAGATAACGGCGCGACCGCGCAGATCACAATCACAGCCGAACACAGGTTAATCGACCTAGAGCGCAGCCGCGTGCGTCGTTATACTAGCCAAGATCAAAAACTAGATTTCCCTGATGATCGCGGCCTCGATTTCGTCGCAGAGCTTCAGGACAAAGAAGT
>TARA_R100000329_G_scaffold80122_5_pt1 | contig 11906 bp, 14 predicted proteins | sample TARA_R100000329 | Tara Oceans TARA_R100000329 (sample SAMEA2620783) | marine metagenome | biome: marine biome (ENVO:00000447); feature: surface water layer (ENVO:00002042); material: "saline water (ENVO:00002010), including plankton (ENVO:xxxxxxxx)" | depth 5 m | reverse complement strand
TTCCGATGTGAGTAGCATCTACGACTGCGTTCTCGTCGATTGGGAAAGTAAAGCTTCCAGAAGCTCCAGTGTAGTATTTGTAGGTCATCCAGGGAACCGTTCGGGTTCCAACAACCTTTGTTCCTACGGAGATCACATCAGATTGTAGCTGGATGAAATCACGGAGGGTCTGTTGTAGGACAGCATCTTCCTTACCAAAAGGTCCGTCAGCTGCTTCGATGTTCAAGATCTGTTTCAAGTTCAAGTTCGTCATTTTTAATCACTTCCTATTTTTTATTCTCCAAATCCTCAGATCTGTTCCGCTCCATTAGTATTTACCGGATAAACAACTCCTGTTGCTGTGGTAGCTGCTGGACCGAGATTGATACCGAGCTTCTTGCTTGAACCAGCTGTGACAGTTCCCAAACCATCAGCACCGACGAAGATTTCGTCGCCAGCTGTGAGCGTCTGCCCATTTGTCATGAGTACGAATGCTACTCCACCGACAGGGACTGCTGTTACAGTCGCGCTTGCCGCTACAAGAGTGCCGTCTGCGTCCCTGGAGGACTCATCAACAGCTATGAGGTGGCATACCTCGGTAGCGGTAGTGAGATCTACCTTACCATCGCTGGTCTGAATAGTTAGTAGGCTACCCTTCTTTGGATAAACCCCGTCTTTCACTGTGTAAGTTCTTGCGTCTGATGCACCGTATGTCATTTTAATCACACCTTTTCCTTGATTTCATCGAACATTGGAGCGCGTTCATCTCCACCGGAAATAGTTCCATTCCAGGCGGAAGCCCAAGCGTTCCATGCGCGACTGTAAAGATCCTGTGAGGACTCAACAAGTTCCCCATTCAGGTAGTTAGCAACGACTGAGCGGTTCTCAGGAACCTCTTCACTCGCTTCGATAACAGCTTCAGGAGCTGCTGGAGTAGCCGGAGCCATTTCGCGTGGCTCAGGTCGGGATGCTTCCCAGGATGAGATCACGCGCTCTAACATTTCAGTGGTAAAGTCGTCGTGACCGGAAAGACCAAGCTCGCTTGCCTTCTCAACAAGAGCAACACGCTCTGATTCAGCAGCTTCCATAGCCTGAGCTTCAAACTCAGCGATTCGTGCATTGGCTAATACCAATTGTTCTTGAATAGCGGCCAGATCATCAGATGCTTCCGATGCTTCGACCATTTCGATTTCGTCACTCATGTTCTCTTCACCCTTTGGTTGAATTGAGCCATCACCCGTTTGATATATCAAGGTGGAGGCTGAGGGCATTTCCAGCTCAACCTTCTCCACTTTGTCTATCTTAGCGTCTGCGTATGCGGGTTTGTGAACGATTGCGAGGTGATCAAAGCTAAAATCTCCACCAAAAGTCATGCGCCTTCGACCCTTCTCATCTTCCTCGGTAGCGGTAGGTATTCCAGTACCACCGATAGACACACCATAGCCCTCACGAAGCCATAAGCCGGACTCAAGAGCTGCGAACAATTCCTCTCTATACACCTCACCCTTGAATCGAACAGAGTATTTCTCGTCGTCTTCATCACCATAGTTCATCTTGGCTTCTGTAACAATACCAACAACGGCTTCATCGACTCCACCATCCATGTTTCGAGAAAAGCCAACACCCTTTTGCTTAGGGTGATTTAGAGTAAGATCGGCTCCGACCATTTGTTCAACAGTGTTTTCTGCAGCTTCTTTAGTAAGACGCCACCCATTCTTATTGTAGCCATTTGTGAACGCTACACCAGATATTCGGATTACATTGATACCTGTGTTTGCCTCGGCTATAACCTCAACACTTTGAATATCCAGATCGCACGTTACAGTAATACATTCTCCAGCTACAAACTCAAAACCAGGAGGACAATAACCGGACTCACAGTTAGCTGATGCGTCGTATTCCTCTTCATCATCATCTTCAGCTTTCTTTTTGTCCTCGTCTTCATCATCATCATGATAACCAGCTTCTTCAGACATTTTTCTATCATATTCATCATGAGTGCCACAAGGCATGAAAAGTGTCTGTCCGTCACGACGCATGGTGTGAACCTTATCGCATCCTAATTCCTTAGAACGACGCATAGCCTCGCCTGGATTATCAAAGATGTCTTTACCCATTTCTTCTGCTATGACATTATCATCACAATCAGCACAACCACAGTCACAGTCATCGGACATGAACGGTGTCAGCCACCATCTGATTCATCAATCTTCTGAAAGAAGTTCTGCGATTTGATTCTCCAGATCCTCAGAACTTGTGTAGTCCTTTACACTTTTAGATCGTTCCCACATTTTACAGCTCCAGTAACGAGCTTTTGTCTTTGGGCCAGGGTTATCGCAATTGTGTCTTGCTCGAAATGATTTGCGTCTTGCGGGGTCATCACGTTTTATTTCCATGTTGGGATCACCAAAGTTCACCTTTACGACATTACCCTTTTCATTCTTAACATAAACAGAAAACTTCTTCGGACCTTTAGGAGTTCTAAATGGTTTATTTAGTGTGACCTTTCTACCTTGATATACAGCAGATGCTGACAGAATAACAAAGTCAGACACTTCCTCGTCTTCATCTACGTTAGCTTTCTTTGCTCTCGGATGTCCTTTAGGAAGTAAGTCATTGTCTTGCTTGTAATTGGGGTTGGAAGGTCGTCCATTACGAAGAAGGTATAGGAATGCCTTGACTCTTGCGATTCCCCAACCTGTACGTCCCATGCCTGGGGCGTGGCTACGGCTGAAAGCACCAGCACCGCGACGAAACACACTCTTGAGTGCGCCCATACCTGCCCTAGATCCTTTACCTTTCTTCTTGACTTTCGCGTTGTGTTCAGTCATGAGTTTGCGAAGCCTTGATTCTGTTCCTTTTGAAACTTGAATAGATTTGTTAGGTTTCTTAGCAGACCCAGGTTTGTTTTTCTTAGACCCCTTGCGACGTTCACTTGGTTTAGCTGGTGTCTTCCGTGGATCATTCTTTCCTGGTCGTCCGTATTGCAGGGCTTCAACAGTAGCCTCATCTAAAACCACTGAGCCTTCATGTGATGCTTCAATAATAGATTCCCAAAGCTCGTCAGCTTCAGCTTCGCGTATGTAATCCAAATCATATCCGTGATTAGGGTCAATACCCAATGAGTCAGTCGCGTCCATTGTTTCCTCCGAAGCCTCTGGTGATTCATCATAATATCGGACGCACACAGCATAGCGTTGTTTCGAGTCAGGGAATTGCTTGTTCATCTTACCATCACGCATACAGCGTTGCATGTAATCGTCGCGTTCTTCACCTGGTTTTGGATTTGGCATAGTATCACCGATAAAAATAGATGGGGAGATCACTTAGCTCCTTGTATAACTCCTTCGACATAAAATCCGCCACTTGAATATATAGGTTAATCTTGACCCCTCCTTGCTTGGCGACTTGCCTGTGCAGAATATCTATGTCTGTACCCTCTATGGGATTAACAATGGTAATCTTGGGCTTATCGTTCAAGTGGTTATTGCGATTGGTAAGAAGATCCCCATAGATACCCTGTCCTCTATTCTTTGGTAAAACGTAGGTGTTGCCTACAAAATAGAACGAACCCAGATCAGAAAAGGATGAGTAAGCAAGAACTTCGTCACCATCTACGCGAGTATAGTAAGTTAGTGGTGTTACCAGCTGAGGGTAGCCCTTATCGACAGGGCATTGAAACGAGCTAACTTTGTCTTTGATTTCGGATTCATTCATGAGCTGATAATGGCTCATGGGGATAGCTCCCTATTCAACCACTTCCGCTCGATGAACTGTTGCTCACCATCTGCATCTTCCCATATGGCATACCAATAGAAATCATAGTGTGTTGTATTGCCATCAGTAAAATTACTTAGGCGTAGCATCTGTGTGTCATCTTCGTAGCCTTCAATATAGTGTAAAGAGGTGTTATACTCGATGGGGTCATCGGTTGAGTTCACAGCATACACAAGGAACTGTACAGACACATTGTAGCCATCGAGATCGTTTTGTTCTGTGCCACAATCAAGATCATAAAACACGACAGCAGATGTGTTGTTAGTGCCTATGTTGATACCATATAGGTTAATCTCACACGTTTGCTCTACAACCTCTATCGACCAAAACCACACGCGCTCTAATTGCTCATCATCAATTATCGCTGTGATACGGGGAACCCACACTCCAACAGCAACGTGATCAAAAACATGAGAAACGACAGTATCATTGTCTCCACTGACAGTTATGTAGTGATGGTAGTCCACCTCATCATCTTCACCTGGAGGGTGCATATCAATATCAATTTCAATTGTCTCCCCTTCACAATCTATTGGATGAACTCTAAAGGCTACTAAGATAGCATCCTGTTCATCATCGTCTGCTACGTGTCCTCGGTAGTGATTATGGATTTCAACCTCACATTCAGGTTCAGGGTCGTATTCACACGATTCGTCGTCTTCGGTTGCTTCAGGATTGTAGTTATTAGCTGAATCATCTGTGCAGCCATAAACGGGTTCAGGTGAGTATTCGCAAGATCCATCGTCCTCTGTGGCTTCATCGTCATAATTGTCAGCTTCAGAATCGGTGCATCCTAGTATTGGATCTGGAGGGTATTCGCACGAACCATCATCTTGCTGTGCTTCTTCATCGTAGTTATCAGCTTCGGGGTCTGTACAGCCAGGTCGAGGTGGAGGTGGGTTAGGTTCACACGACCCATCATCTACTGTCGCATCGGAATTGTAATTTGGTGCAGCGTCGTTAGTGCATCCATAAACAGGGTAAGAGCAAGACCCATCATCCATGTTTGCATACTCATCATAATTATCTGCGTTCCAATCAGTACAGCCCCAAATCTCAACATAAGTATCGTCGTAGTATTCACCATCGTCTTCTGAACCTACGAAGTCGGTTACGCCGAACATTTCGAGGGAACCACCGCCCCCGACGAGTAACACTAAAGGGAGTAAAGTCGCCACCAGTTTTTTTATATTCTCAGCTTTTCGCTGTGCCGATTCGATAGCTCGATCTACTATGTCGCCTTCAAGTGTGGTTTCGATAGCGACTTCTGTTTTGTTGTCGCCACCATTCAACACTTTGTTTTCAGAAACCTCCTTGTTGATCGACTGAACGGTAGTGATCAGTGCAGCTGCTTCTTTGAGCTGGGAAACCAGATCCTTGCTTTCTTTGTTGGATTCGTTAAGCACACCGTCATCAAGAAGGTCAGCAAGAACGTCTTCTTCTGAACGACCTGTTGCCTCAGCGAGAACTTTTGCCCTTTCTTTGATTTCATCAAGGTCTTCCATTACACACCCCTCAACATTTCTCGATCATAATCTGTTAAAGAGTCCCACCAAGCCCAAAACTCAGCGTCTAAATCTTCATCAGAAGTCATCACATTCCCTCCATCATTATAGGAAGTCCAGCTGAACCCCCAAGACCGGCAATCACGATAAGTAAAATCTTCCACCCGAACTTAGAGACAATGGACATAGCCTCATCTTTTAGATCTTTTAATTCATCCACATCAGTTCTCAAATCTTTAACATCGGACTTTATGCCGTTGAGATCCTGAGCTATGTGTGCTAAGTGATTATCTCGAAGATTAACCAGATCGCGGTGAATAGCTTGGGTCCATTGAAAATGTGCGTCTTGAACTGGATTACCGAATCTTTCTGTTAGTGGGTCCACGACTGGCTTAAAAGAATCACTCATCCTTTTCACCCCATACCTTCTCAAGTGTTTTTTCCATGTGCATTACGTGTTCATGTTCTGCGGATTCACGGTCACGCTCATGTTGTGCGTTAGTAGGTATTTCATCTCCTTCGGCTGATTGTTCTTGTTCCCACATACGAAGTAGCGTATTGAAAGCTGGAGCCGCCACACCGCCAATAATAGCGATTAGTGCGATGAAGCCGTCCAGATTAGTGAGAACCACATCAGGAGCATAGATACCCATAGCCACGACCGCGCCGGAGGCAAGCATCCAGAGATAAATAACGGGAAGGACTGTTCTTGAAACCATCCGGTCGTTAAACGATTTATCATCAGCCATCACCAAAACCTCCACCATAGACAAGTCATGCAGCTTGTCTGACACCCACACGACTTATCAACGGACATCTGAAGCTCCATCCTGTTCATTCTGACGAGGTAACGCTTGCGATGGGCGTGTTGTTTGCTTAGGCTCACGCTCATCACCATTAGCTATGTCTCTAAGGCCAACAATATCACGCGCTTCATTCACAGTTATCACTCCCGAATTGATACCGATTTGCGCTCTTTGCATTCTATGTAGTGGGGATTCCTGATCAACAGGATGGAAAGTAAGTTCAGGGAGATCACGCTTGCGGTGAGGTATGCCTAATAGCTCCAGGTGCTTTGAGAATAGATCATGAATGCGTTCTGCTACCACGCTTTGTAGGCGTTCAATCGACATGATACTCCATAGGTTAGCATTGTAGGTTGCTGCGAAGGTGCTACCCTTCTCTTGACCTGCCGCCACACGCGGTACGTTAAGCACAGCACTGATGTCTGCGTTGATGCTATCAAGAAAATTGCTGTTATCGGGAATAGCGTTGTTCATATCCATATGGTTAAGCTCGACGTAATGAGGTAAGATGGGTATTTGATCTCCCCGAAGTCCTTCAAGTAAGGTTCCTACCTGGTCCATAATGTAAGTTAGCCTATCTTTGGCCTCTTCAGGATCTGGAATGCCTTCTATTGCTTCCTTTCCTATTCGGACGTATTGCTTGGTAAGGCTGTCCTCAAGAGCTATTCTGTTGTTAATTGTGTTATACTTGGCTCTAATCGCCTGTTTTAGCGAAGTAAAACGAGATTCGCCCCATACACCGTATGTTTGACGTCCCAAGTAATCCTGATACCAATTAGAACGGTAGTCGATACGGAAGTGTAGTATTTCATCAGCTGGAAAAATCATCTCATCTATGCCCTGTTCGCGGAAACGATAGAAGACAGCTTCCATGATAGGGTCGTCTTTTGTAGCTGCGATACCGCTTTTGTGTACTGTGTAAGGGTCACGCTCATCAAGAATGGTAATTTGCTTTACAGGTAGCGACTGAACCTTTGTTATACCTTCTCCAGCTCGACCGACGAGCTTATTGATACAGTTACCATATACCATCAAGTCGCGCATAGCGGAGATAAGAAGGTCATCAAAATCCAGATCCTCTACGAGATCTCTAATTGCTTCTCGAATCTGTGTGTTTTTGGCCTTATCGTAGTGAATGTGGTAGTTATTTCCTGTAAGAGACACGGAACGAACAGCACCGTTTAGCTCAGGATCTAGCCGAACCATCGCATCAAACACATCAAACTCGTTATCGTAGTTAGTATCGGTGCGTAACTTGTTTGTGTCCTTTAAAATGTCGGTCAGTCCGGCGATAGCAGCAAATGTGGGAGGCGTCCCAATTGGTGTAAGAACAGCTGGGGTAGGAGGAATATCCGCTGTCACGGCACTTTTGGTCGGACGCACACGCCCAACAAGATCAGACCACACTCCCACAATAGCTCGGACGAATGCTATGACTGATGAATGTTCGCTATCTATTTGGTTTTGACCGAAATAATTTAACCATCAACAGGATATTGGAGGCTGATGGCGCGGTTAGGTGGTTCACGGGTATTTTTACCCAATGTTTCATGTATCTGTGTCATCTGCCACAAACAAGAAGCCATGAGAAATAGGGCGTATTGTCAGGAGTGTAGAGTCAGATGGGGTCGCCCAACATACAAATAACAGAGATTAGCACCAATCTCGCCTGTTGGTACTGTCGTCATCGCATGGTGTATGTTGGAGAAGCTGATGGTTCTCGAATGGGCATGGATGGTTTAGTTACTGTGCTAATATGTAGTAACGAACACTGTGGCGCAGAAGCGTGGTGGACAAAAACAGATATGGGTGATGAGATATGAAAAGACCTGTGGCACATATTGAATTGCCTCAAGTTCGCTGTGGGCATCTACAACACAGGTTAGAAGTATATTTATCTGGATTACGTCGTGGATCTGGAGACATAGATAGACAATTGTTAATCCGAACTCTTGAAATGTTCTTGAGTGAGGGTCCACGATGAGTTTAACCGGCTTCTCAATGAAGCGATCTGAAAACGATGTGGCTTACTTTTACCGTTGGTTGGGTTATGAGCTTGGGGATCACATTCACGAATGGTTAGATCTGTATGCAGATAGAAAAGGTGCTGAGGTGCATCGGGTGTGTATTATTGCGCCCAGGGACCATTCTAAGTCCACAACGCTCAGAGTGTGCCTTTTGCATCATATGTTGTTCAGTAAGTGGCGAAATAAACCCTTTACGTGCTGGTTGTTTTCAGCAAGTAAAGATACAGCAAGCAATAGGCTAACAGAAATACGTGAAGATTTGAAACGCCACCCTGAGCTTAGGCAATATATTGATGAAAAACGTGGTGGAAAGTTTGAGTTACGCTTAACGAATGGGTCTTGGATAAAGGCAACTGGTATGGGGGCCGCTATGCGTGGTGAACACCCAGCTTGTATCGCTCTTGATGATATTCTAACAGATATGGGTGATACTCCTATGGACGTAGTACGTGATTGGTTACGAAAGGTAGTGACCCCTATGCTTAGTCCTGGGACAAATCTGTTTTGTGTTGGTACGCCCATGAGTGCCGTTGATCTCTATCATACCGAAATGTTGCCTAATGATGCTTGGAAATGCGGTGTTTGGAGTGCTATACCTAATTGGGATGAACATCGGGCAGATCCAAATGTCGAGCTTCAGGTTCTTTGGCCTCAACAAAGAAGCTTGGCGTTCATTATGGAACAGCGTGGAGCTATGGGCGATCTGGCTTTTACCCAAGAATACCTCTGTAAAGTGGTAGATGACGATTCAGCGGCTTATCCGAGGCAACACACACGTAAAAATCTCGATATGGAGTCAAGATTAGAGTTCGAGAAGCATCATCAAGGGAGATATGTGATTGGATTCGACCCTTCGCATGGTTTGGGGCAAGATTACAGCGTAATGGTCGTGATGAGACAGGCAGCTGACGGAAATCTGCATTTGGTGAACATTTGGAGGCGAAATGACTTCCCACCAGCCCGTCAAGCAGAAAAATTAGTAGAATTAGCTAAAATATACGGAAATGCGACTGTTTCAGCGGAAGTAGTCGGTTTTCAGCAGCTTTACCAAGCTTTGATCAACCAAATGGGGGCTACAATCGACTATCAACCGTCAAAAGTTAGCAACAAAGGACTAAAACAGGGTCTTTTGAACCGTTTGAGGGTGTGGTTTGAGCAAGAAAAAATGGTTTTTCCTTATGGTGAGCATCATACGCGCCAAGCAGTGAACATTTTACTCGACGAGCTTGAAACCCATGTGTGGAAAGGTGGAGACATTGTGGATCTAGGAAAACACAACGATTGTGTGATGGCGTTAGCTCATGCTGTTGATCAATTCTCAGTGGGGGCTTCTCGTCAAACTCCGGTGATCACAGGTAAGATTCAGGCGGGTGAATGGTCAGGTGGTAAAGAAAAAGCAAGGGGTAGACCGAGGAATACCCGTTTCGTAAGCTTCTTTTGACCGATTCTTCTTAAGTGGCAGGGTAGTGGGACGGTTTAGGGAACGGCATGAGCGAAGAACCAAAGCCGAAAAAGAAATTAGCTTCTAATATTATTGCGCGTGATAAAATTATAGAAGAATGTGTTCATTTATTTGATGGCTCGATGAAGCGATGGGCTGAAGAAATACATAGGGTGCATCCCGAAAGATCAGCTGGAGCTTGGAACATAGCACTTCGTAGGTGGAAGAAAGGATCTGGTAGGGAACGATGGGCCGAGATTCTTCAAATCTATATGGAAATGAACGAAGAAGAGGTTGGATCTGACGTACGAGAACTTTGGGCAAGTGCTGAATATCATTATGATGCCGAACACGACATTTACATTACATACCTTCGAGCTGCAGGTGAATCTATTTCTGTTCCTGGTGAAACCCACAGGGCCATGCGTCAGGCATATTCTAATTGGGATGGTCAGCCAGCTTCTATGAATCAAATAGCCAGGGACTTTCAGTTTCCTCGTATTTGGTTTGATGAGTATCGAAGAAGGCATCATTGGACACACGACATGGATCCCTTTACTGATGAGGAAATGACAGAAAGCACTGTTGATGAGTTAGTCGAGGATCTGGTTCTAAAGCGTCGTCAAGCTTTACACGTTCGATACGAAAAGAGAAAATGGAAAGACACCGAGAAGGAAGCTCAAAAATGGCGTGACTTCAATGAGTCAGTGTTGAATGATATTCGCGGTAATTTAGTTATGGCCCCATCAGAAGTAGCTAAAATCGAAATAGAGAGTGCTAAACGACCTTATGCGTTAGTAATGAGTCCTACTGATTTTCATTGGGGTAAGTTCGGATGGAAGGATGAGGTTGGTGAGGACTTTGGTTTCGAGGAAGCCGAGCGGAGATTGGTTAGCACGACGACTGAACTGTTAGGTCGTTTGCCTGGTCGTCCTGAAAAAATTGTGATCAGTACTGGATCAGATTGGTTCCATGTGGATAACTATCAAGGGGGAACAACGAAAGGAACTCCCCAAGATATGCAAGGTAGTCCGGCCCAGATCCTAATGAGTGGTTGTGAGCTGGCTCGAAAGCACATTGAGATGCTTCGACAGGTAGCTCCTGTGGAAGTGGTGTTTATGCCTGGTAATCACGATAGACATTCAGCTCTTACACTGATGCTGTATCTTAATGCGGCTTACGAGGCTGTGGAGGACGTAGAGGTGTTTATCTCACCGGCAGATCGTCAATACAGGGTCTATGGGCAGACATTGATAGGGTTCACTCATGGAGATGGTGCGAAGATGGATCAATTGCCTTCAATCATGGCAGGTGAGAAAAGAGTCGAGTGGGGTCAATGCCAACACAAGGTTTGGTTCACCGGACATCTTCATCATCAGCAAGTGAAAGAAGCTGGAGGTGCGCTTATGATACAGCTACCAAGCTTAGCTGGACACGATAGGTATCACGCGCATAAGGGGTATGTCCTGGCACGAGCTGGCTTGATGGCGCACTTCGTTGATAGGGATCACGGAATCGTGGGTAGCCTATTCAGTCCGGTGGTTCACTCAGAGTGAGTAATCAAGCACCTTCGTAGTATTCTACTCTAATAAAGAAAATACCAGCAGTTAGTGCTGCGGTTGCGACAGTACCGATAACGGACTTTGCACCATCGAGCTTGAGTGGGATTTCGTTAGTAAGTGCGGTGACGTCAGCTGTGAAAGCTGCGTTGTCGAAAGCTGTTGCGCCAATAAAAGCGTCATCGTTTCCTGTAACACCGAGCTTGACGGTTGGGGAACCAGATGATCCAAGACCAATGGACTTTTCGTAAATGACCGCTGTGATGATTGCATTGTCGGGAATTGTTTGAGCTGCACCAGCCGCGCTTGTCATTGTGAACACGCCGACTCCTTGAGATGAAACATCAGCTGTAAAAGTAAGGTGTTTCTTCTGATGAGGGCCGAGCTTGTCGTTAGTGACCGCATCGTTAGCGATCTTTGCTGTAGTAACCGCCAGATCCTTGACGTCAGATTCAACGACCGCATCGGGACGTAGGTGTTCAGACCGGATGATGTTATTCAGCTGGCGGTTGCGAGGCATGAAGGGTCGTTTGCACCTTGCGACATATCAAGGTTGAAGGCCGAACCATGATAAATCAGGAAGAAAAATAAAAAATCGAAAATGAAAAAATTATTGAAAAAATCGCGGGGTGGTAGCCGAGGGCGATCCCTTCGTCAATTTTGGGTTTTGGAAGTGGTGTATTTTTTGCACCTGCTCCCAAATCTACACCGGATTTTGACGCAGATATCTGGGCGGTGTAATTTCTGCACCTGCTTCAATTTCTGCAGTCATCACAATTTCTGCAGTGTTAATTTTTGAGGTGATATTTTGA
>TARA_R100000329_G_scaffold39396_1_pt1 | contig 11909 bp, 5 predicted proteins | sample TARA_R100000329 | Tara Oceans TARA_R100000329 (sample SAMEA2620783) | marine metagenome | biome: marine biome (ENVO:00000447); feature: surface water layer (ENVO:00002042); material: "saline water (ENVO:00002010), including plankton (ENVO:xxxxxxxx)" | depth 5 m | reverse complement strand
TCGAGAAGATATACAGAACCAGTAAGTGAAGAGAAGCCAAAGAAGAAGGCTAAGAAAAGTGGAAAAGTGAAGAAAGATGCCGGTGCTAAAAAAGGAAATTGAACTAGAAGACGGACGCAAGATTTGGGTGCGGCAAGCATCCGGTATGCAGAAATTAAAAATCGAAACTATACAGGCGAAAGTATTTCGCAAATTTAGGCACTTCGGAACTAACCCCGCAGAATGGACAGAAGACCAAAACATAGAGTTTTCTGACGCTCTTGACGAGGCTGGTGGCGGTATGGAAGACCAAATCCAGACTTGGATTCCGGGCTGTATATTAGAAGAAAACTTTGACATAGATACTCTTACTACAACAGAACTTATGACATTACTTTCTTTTGTGCGCGGTGATGACCCGGAGGGTGCTATCCCTTTGGTCAATTCCTCGGAGTAGCGACCCCATTGTGTATGGCGTTTAAGGGTGTTTTACCCTCAGACCTTTGGGACCGATATGACTCCGAGGGAGGGCATAAAAAACTTGAAATTGATATGCTAGTAGCATCAGAAATCAATGACCGTATTAGCGAGGCCAGTAAGGATGCTAAAAAGAATGGTAAATCTATGGTTGATAGGCGTAACAAACGACGAGAGGAACGCCAACTCTTAAACAACAACAAAGACCTGTTTACCGCATTGAGAGATGCGAATGTCCCGATTGTGGGCAGTAATGAAAGTGGGGATAAGGAATGATTGAACTTTTAGGTATCATTCCATCTTGGTTTATAGCAGTCGTATTCGCGGCCACGCTAGTTGTAAATCGTGCTGGTGCATCTAAGATTTTCTTCGATGTGGTAGGTACTTTCCAAGCCAACAGATTAGTTATGGAAGGAGGTGCTGCCTTTGCCACATTCCAGTCACTTGCTATGGACGCCTTTTCTGGTATAGAAGAAGTAGCGATGATGGTCAATGAACAGATACAAGAAATAGTAGATAGTACAGTGCCTCTATCGAGAGAAATCGCTGCTGCTAGAATAGAATTTGATAAATTTATTAGTGATGCTGAACAGGCTAGGTTGGGCGATGAAATCAAAGATATTGGTGTACAGTTTGGTTTTACTGGCGACCAAGCACTCCGAGCCGGTGCTAAGATGGCGCAGTTGTCTGGTATGCTCGGAGAAGAAGCCGTACCTGCCGCTACGGAAATGAGTCTAGCGTTTGGTATGATTGGTGAAATGGAAGCAGAACAAGCCATGCAGAGGCTAATCAACTTACATCAGCAGACTGGTTTTATGATGCGTGGAACCACACAAGCACAATTTGATGCTATGAGTGCAGATGAGCAACGCAACCAAATTCGTGTAGCATCTATCGCTACACTCAACGAACTAAACGCAGTCGAAGACCATTCAGCAGCCAACATGGAAAGAATCACCTTCGTCATGAATCAGTTCGCTGCACAAGCCCATCTGACCGGAGAATCAATAGCACATATGGCTGCTATGTCTGCGGTATTGATTGAGGCCGGTGAAGAACAGGGTAAGGCTGGTCGTGCGCTTCGTATGATTTACGCTCGTCTTGGTGCTGATACTAACGGTGCTGCTTCTGAACTAGAAGCATTGGGTGTAGCAGTAAAGAAAGCAGATGGAACCCTAAGACCACTTAATGAAATTTTGATTGATTTAGATGAAAAGACTGTTAATTTATCAGCAGCAGAAAGACAAAGAATAGCGCAGACTGTCGCTGGTAACAACCATTATGTACGTATGCTCAAGTTGATGGAAGGCACAGATAGGATGCAAAGTCTTGTTGGCGAAGCGATGGGAAATACTGCGCCTATTGTGGATATATTGAATGATAGATTTAGTGATATGTCTGTACAATTGACACAAGCAGAAACTAAATTAAATAACGTGCGTGGGGAGATTGGGGATGCCTTTATGCCAGCGATGGTAAATGCTACTAATGCTCAAGTCGCCTTTAATGAAGCATACTTAGATTTTATACAAATGCCTGTTTTTGGAGATGTACTACAAGGCATAGTAGAATTTCAACAGATTGCACAAGGTACTATCGCTCCTCTAATGACCATGAACATGAACGCAAAGCAGTTATCGGTGGGTCTTATGACTTCTGTTGTTGTTATGCGTTCATTGAGTGGTGCTACTACTGCTGGTTTTAACAAAGAGGAGCAATTAAATAATCTAAGAAGAGAGGGCCAAATCTTGATGCGAAACCAAGTTGGTATAAAACAAAAGGAGAACAATCTGACCTCACAAACTTCTATGGAAGTCGCAGAACAAATGAGATTAGAAAGAGAAAGATTTATCTTAGAAAGGTTCTCCGGTGTAGAGGGTCAAAAGCGTTTGAATTTGGCTAAACAAGAGGTTGCTGAACTACAAAAACAACTTATAAATGGTAGAATGATATTGGCACATGACGATGAAAAGATAATAAAGGTAAGACAAAGAACTAGGGGTCATAAAAACCTTAATCTTCTGTCAAAAGAAGAAAGAACAGACCAAAGATTGATAAACCAAGAATTAGAGGCACAGATACGGGAGTTATTAGAAAAAATAAATCTACAAAAAGTAGCAAACCAGTTGAGGGATGAGGAGCATCGTACTGGACAAAAGATTTTGATGAACAGTAAAATGCAAAATGATGAAATTCAAAAATTCAATTTTAATCACCTGATGAAATTATCTAGTGCTTTTATGCAAGTACAGATGGGTGCTATGTTGGCGACAGCGGCGGTAGGACCGTTCCTCAGTGTGTTAGGCGCGGGAGAAGATTCCGCTCGTAAGGCTAGAGTTCAAATGATTATGATGAGTATTACTATGGGTCTGATGATTGCTGAAATGGGTATATTCACAAGTGCTACTGTGGCTGACTCAAACGCTAAAGTAGTGAATACTGTTGTTACTCATCAACAAAGAAACGCTTTACATGGTGTGGCTCATGCTTATCATGTAGCCGCAGCAGCGGCTAGAAGTTTTGGACTTGCTATTGGCGCAGGTTTGCTTTTGATAGGCTTGTCTATTGTTATTGAAAGAGCAGCCTCATTTTTCGGTTTGTTTGGAGATGAAGTAGAGACTGCAACAGAGGCTATGGAAAGAATGAGTGCAGAGACCCAAGCAGCATCAGACCAAGCATTTGAACTTATGTTAAGTCAGCAACAAGAAATAGAAGCGGTGATGGGTGTAGGACAGGCTTACAGTGATGCCGCTGATGAAATACATAAGTTTGGCAATTCCAGAGAAGAGTTGTTCTTTGGATTCAAGGCTGGTAATGTCACTGGTGATTTGGTAAAGCAGGTTCAACAGCAGGGTGTCGAGAACTTCGTGGCGAACACAGAAATAATTATGACCAACAACTTTAATGGTATGACTACCGATGAAGTAGCAGATACAATACTTGAAAAGATAGAAGAGAGAGCAGCGATGGAAAACATCGGAGTGACTAGGATGTAGTGAAATATGGTAAGAGCAACAACATTAAATTATCAGTTTCTTTTGGCTGGTTATTACGATGACTTTAACGGCGCAAGAGTCATACCAAACGATGACAATAGACCAAGCCTAACAGATACTTACGACCATAGCAAAACACACTATGGTAATTCTCTAAACGGCGAGGCAACAACAAATACTCGTTATCGCTGGTCTTATGCTGATAGAGCGCAACTAGGCTCTAATCTAGTACCTTCTGCTTCTGAAAAATTCTTAAAGAATGTTGGACCGGCTGAATGGCTTACTTTTGACGTTATTAGACAAAAAGCAAATAAATGGGAGGGTCGCTCTCAACTACAATATCCAGATTCAAACACTAACGCTAACAAATATGAGTTTGGACAGGCTGGTACAGACGGTTTTATTTCTTTTTGTAACGGACATGATACGGCTGGCACTTACACTGTCCCAACAGGAGATAACGACGCTTCACAAGGTAGAGCGACACGCTCTCCTTATACGATAGTAAATTATAATGCTGGCAGCACAACAGCAGTAGCCACTTCTGGTAGTACCGCTGCGGCATACGGTAGTAACGGAGGTAATTTTATACAAACTACTCATTTAACCGGATGTTGGATGGGAGAAAGAAACTATGATTTTTCACACTTTTCTACTGGAGGTGCTACTGAAACCCCCGAACTGCTTTACACACCACATAGGTCGCCGGGCGGAAAACCGTTTCTTTGTATTGAGGCTAGACATTTAAGTGATACGGGTTATATCGTATCTTCTGTACCTAGACCCGCTATCGCTTATGACGCTCTTTTGAATAGCAGACAAGACAACGATACCTTTGGTATTAGATTCGCAATACAATCTCTCAAAGGGACATCCACATCAGCAGATGGTAATGCGCCTAAAATGGTAATACACATAGGTTTCCCTTCGGGTAAAAGTGTTGATGGTGAAAAGGGTTTTGATACAAACGCTAACACCGCTGCTATTGAATGGAACATCGATTTAGGTGCTGGAACAGTCGCAAACAATGGTCTTGGAGGAACCTATGATTATACAAACACAATGACATCTTGGGACGGTAGTGCTTACGATGAATCTTCATTATGGATAGATTTAGAGTTTGTGATAGATTACACCAATAATCGTTTTACTGTTTATAGGGATGGTACTGCGATTAAAAACACTAGCGGAACAGATGGGCCTTTTACTATGAATAATAATTCAGAAACATCTGGTACGTTTTTGCCTAGTGAAATGAGAGGTTATCAAATAGAAACCATGCCCCAATCCGGTGATACAAATAGTATATTTACCCTCATGTTAGATAGAGTAGGGCTGTATCAATCTCTAAGTGAGAGAGCAGACGGAACACTAATGCCTCCTATCGATAGTATGCAAATAAATTCTCCAATAAACGGTGTATCTTCTATGATGATAAGAATTGCTGACGACCCCGGAACGAATACCGCAACTGGCGCAGTTGGTCTTAGGGACCAAGATTACACGCACTTCCTTAACAATATTTTTAGAGGAACAGTAAATGATTGGAGCCTGTTACTATTTTATCAGAACCTAAACAGACCTCTTTGGTGGGGATTATTAGAAGGCATGAATATCAAACAAGGGCCAAAAACAAGAATGTTGACATTACAAGCGCGTGACCCACTAGGTTTGTTAGAAAGACAAGTTCCTCTTTGGGAATTGGGACAAGGAGCAGAAAATGATAATGAGCAGGGAGTAGCGTATTGGACACAAGAATCACAAACATTTAACACGTCCTTTTATTTGGGTGCTAGTCCTTTGAAAACCTTAAGACCCACAGTTGGATTACATAAGGATGATTCTTATGCTGTGCGGACTGACCAAAGAACACAAGTGTTATCTGGAATACCTATACAGATGTACAACAATGAAGATGCTATAAATGGTCCGAATAGTATAGAGGATGATTACTCTGGTGTTGAAACTATGGGTTTTTCACAAGTTACAAGTTCTGGAGATACGAGAGTTTTTCTTAGAGGTAATCCGGGTTATACAACATCTAGTTCTATAACTATTTCTGGTTCTACTAATCACAACTGCACCAATAAAAATCCTCAAGCGGTAGGCACTTGGACGCATGACGGACAGACATTTCAGTTTTTGGATTTTGATGCTAGTGATTTACCATATGTTTCCGATACTAACACAAAATACGTTTATGCTGGCAAGTATCTCTGGAATGGTGATTCGGTTGCTGATACAGCAAACGCTAGTATTTCAAACTCTTACTGTTTCATATTTTTCGGCGACCCAAACCTAAGTATAGGAGATTTTTTTACGATACCAGAAAATTCTGCTTTGAATCATGCAGATATAGACAACAAGGTTCACAAAGTAATGGCTATTGGTAAATACAATAATTATTACCAAAGAAAAATACAACAATTCTTTTACACATACGCAACTAGACCTAACTTTACACCTCCAACTATCACAGTACCCGGCTTTAAATTAGATTTAGGTAGTGATTCGTACGTGAATTTAGACTCTAACAACATACCGACAGATGGTTGTGATTTGTATGTAGTAATGACTGATTGTCCATACACATCAAATGAATATGGAACTTTTAACAATGCGGTAGCAAGCACCACTATATCTAGTAGTCTAGCGGCAGGTTCATCCACTATCGCGCTAACAAGTTCAAGTGGCTTCAATTCTTCTGGTTCTGATGCGAAACCAGCGACAATAAATTTTGCGCCTATCACTTACAGTTTTTCTGGTTTTGCTTCTAAAATAGATTTTGTAACTTATACTGGTATTTCTACTAATGATTTAACTGGAGTTCCGACATCGGGAGAAAACGACGTAGACCATAATCATTTTAGAGGTACTATAAGTGGTGTTGCTAGAAGTCAAGTAGTTACGCAGCCGGGATGGTTGTATGGTTCACATAGAGGTATAGTTTCTACGGACAGAGGGTTCGTTACACCACTACCTACATCAGTAACAGATATATCTACTCGCGCATCCCACGCATTATGGATGAGAGATTTACCTAAGTCTTTGTGGTTCCAATATCATTTCGGTAAAATGGTAGGAACCGATGAATTAGTTTTAGGTGCTACTTACAAGGCCGGAACCACTGGTGCGTCGGTCGCGGTTGGTGCTAATGTAGTAACGATTTCAAGCACACTATACAATGCTATACCTAGTTCTGGTGTAGCACAATTAGGCTCTCCGCTTAGTGGAACGAGTTATTTGAATTCAGTAAAAGACCAAGTAGATAGAATGGATTTAGATACATTTATCTATCGAGGAAAGGCAACAAGTGGAGGTGCGTATTATCTTATAGGTTGTTCTTTTATTAGTAAAGCACATGACACCGCCTCTTTTATAGGAGTAGCGAACATGAGCGATGATTATAAACACTGTTGGGCGTTATGGGCAGATATGCGAAATGATGGAACCGCTGACGCAGATGGCGCAAAAAGAAAATCTGATTTTGGTATCATAGAACCCACCATAGAAAATTATGAAGTAGATTTATTTTATGCCGACCAACTCGATGAAAACGGTAATCCAGATGTTTTTACAGATTTGAAATTGGGTCAAGATGTAGATGTTTGGGAGATAAACGCGCAGATAGACCCCTCTACTAGAGGCGCATGGTCTAAACCTGCTGACTACTCAACAGGAGCCGCAGCAACTTTAGCAGATGCTTCTGGTGCTTTGCGTCTTACCGTTAGTTCTGGTCACGGAGTTGTTGCCAACGACTACATTCATATTTTCAATAGTGATGTGCATGATGGTGTTTATGAAGTAGCATCAGTTACTTCTACTACAATAACATTAGGTGCTAATACTTTCATAAGCGCAGATAATGGACATGGTGCGCCGGGAGTATTCTTTTGTAAGGTAACAGGTAGTGAAACAGAAACAAACACAGAATTTCATGATTGGGAAGATAAGGCTGGTTCGTTTTTAATTGTAGATTCTTCTAAGTTCTTTAATCTTAACACTACTGTCAATAACGGTAGAATGTATAAAAGTGTAGGTGGTAGAACTAATTTAGGGGAGTTCGTATCTACTAGAGAGGGTTTTCCGGCTTTGATAGATAATTATTGGAAAGAGGCTATGGCTACTTTCCAAACCGTAGACCCTCCTTACGGGACACACCCCAACCAATCTAGGTTTATTGCTGACGTGTCTGTCGCTGATAACGCAATACTCGCTGGTGACAGACACATTACACTACAAAACGGCTCCTTGTTCCCATCAAACGGAGTAGGTAGAGTCATAGGAACGAAAGAAGATAGTATTACAACCAATTACATTTTATGGAAGCAAAGAGTTAAGGATGCTTTTACTGGCACTGTCACAAGCAACAGTTTGAGCGGTAGTAATATTTATCGATTAACTGACTCTTCTGCCAACTTCGCCCCACTTTTAGATATGATTGGTAATCAACAATATCCTATGATACATAATCTTACGACAGGAGAAACCAGTATAGTTATTACTTATTACAGTAGTACAGAAATAGGGGTTTGTAAATCAAACTATACTAGCGCAAGTGCGCCAAATCAAGACTTGAATGATTATCCAAATATCTCCGGTTGGACATCAATAACAAACAGTAATAGTTACGTTATACCAGAACAATTAGTTAGTGTGTTCGGTACATCTTTAAGCAATTCTACCAATGTAACAAACTCTTCTTATTCTGAAATAGAGAAAGAAATACAAAAAGAATTTATAACTGCTAGTATAACTGCCACTACTAACGCTATATCTGGAGTAACGTCTTATGGTACTACTATACCTAATATTAGATTTAGTATGATACAAGGTACAAATAATTTTGAAAGTCTAGGCGTAACAAATAGTTTAGGCTCTCCATATTCTGTACGTTTGATGATGAGAATACGTGGTTTTGTGGAAAGCCCTAACAACGGCACATATTACGAAAGCGATAAAATGAGAATGTTATGGAATGCTGCTTTGATGAAAACTTGGTTGCCTAGAACTAGGTTATCGTGTATTCATGATATTAACAATGTGCCTAATACAAGTATCATGACTATCGATGGTACTACGAGCGCAGATTCACAAGATGATTTTGGTTCAATTTATGATGGTCGCTCTAAAACACTATTGGGTATCGTAAAGGGCGCACAGGCCGCCAGTGGTTTAGGAAGGACTAGCGGAGTTACAACTAATTTTGGTTTTCTTTGCGGTAGAGATGGTAGAATAGAATTTAGGCCCCGATACAATTCTGGTTTTGCTTTCGATAGAAGCAACCTAATGATTAGCGATATGAAAAGTGATATGGGAGGACAAATTACTCATGTACGAGTATATTACAAAAACGGAAGGTCTTTTGCTGACTTCCCTACGCCTTCACTTTCAGATACAACTCGTTGGAAAATTATAGAGCATCCTACTATCGTCAATCACAGAGAAGCAGAAGCGATAGCAAAGGCAGAATTTAGAAAATCCAAAAACACAAGACTCTCTATAACTGCTGAAACTATAAGGTCAAGCACACAAACTGATAAAATGATTAGTGGGGGTAGATTCGGTTACATAGCAGATACTCAAAGAACATTAGACCATAAAGTAGGCGGAGGTATATACGACCCATTCCATATTTCTTTAGGCTTTTCACCCTTTCCCGGAATGGTAAATGGTATGGATGGAAACCTAAAAAATGTTGTAACCACTGGTGATTTATCGAATCGTTACGGTCAGGCCGCTCCTTACACGGCCATAGGAACCTCCGGTACGCCTAGTAGAACTGCTTACGACGAACACTATTATTCTTATGGTGCTAACAGTACAGCGTATGCTTTACAAGTAGTTCATGTGCCTCAAGATATGCCTTACAAGAGTGATACTACAAACAATGAACTTAGGGTTTTCGTTGGACTAAAGCCGGGTCAAAGTGGAACGGACATAGACAACGCTGAATTTGTATTATTATTAGTAGATTACGAATTTTCAAACAGTGCTACCTCTAACGGCTACACTTCTTCTACTGTTGCATCTTTGACTGCTACAAGGAGAGGAGAGTCGTTTTTGTTTGTTAAAAATAGTGGCTTTTATCAGTTGGACGTACCTTCTTCTTATTCTTCAACACTGAATTCTGCTGGCGCAAAAATAGTGGTGTCTTTCAATGCCGAGTATTGTCGTGCGCTTTTGAGGCATAGATGTGGCGACCCAAGTGCTAGTAGTGATATATTGGAAAACGCAAACGGTCTTACTGGTGTCTCAACAGGTTATATTACTGATGGTAACGATAACAGTATTTTTCCACTAGGAGGTAGAAAATATAGTGAATTCGGTGATTTTGCTTACGGACGTAGCGAATGGTATGCCCCAAGGCTTCATGTAGTTTCTGATATTAATTATGTACCGGGAACCTTCGCTACTTACACAGACAAGGCACTAGAACTAAATGATGAAACATTAGTTATACAAAATGTAAATTGGTCTGTAAAAGGTAGCAACACAGAAAAAGTTATGTTGAGATTGGAAAGAGATTTGAATTTAGGTCCGACAGGATTTTTGCCATATATTTCTACTATCGGTATCAACCCTAGAACTGGTAACGGAGGGAATGCTGGTGGCCCTCAACCAACACCATATCCCGACACCAATGGACCGGGTGATGGTGCTGGTGGTTACGGTGGTTCATACCCCGGTTTAGACCCACTACCCGGCAACAACCCAAGTCCCGGCCTACCAACAGGAGGAGTAACACCTCCTTCTAAATCACCCGGAGGAAATCATTCTCCATCAAGCGGAGTGAACCAACTAACCAACGCTGCTTACGGTAACATGAAAGGTAGGATGGGTTTAGATAATGATGTTTTTAGTGGACAGGCTTCGTTTTCTATATTAGGGCAGAAAAAACCTTCTCCTTTGCCATCGATGATGACACCGGCCAATTCTACTGGATTAGATAACATACAACCTTCTTTTGGCGCGGCTACAAAAACAGATGGCGATGTTACTTTACCGGGTATAGGTAATTCAGACAATACTGGCGACCATTCAAGCGGTCTTGTGGCTAGTGCTACCGTTCCTATCGATGTAGTTTCTTCTAAGATAAATGTAAGTTCCGTGATAAGTTGTGCGCCTAATTCTATCAATAGTCAAAATTCAGTGTTGAACATCAACATAGAGTGTTTAGAAACAGGAGAGAGTATCAGCAACGACATAGTAATTCCAACAGGAACATCTAAAAAGACGTTTGAGTTAATACCTAATTCATTGTTAAATGGAGCCTCCACTACCGGCAATAATATTTCTGTAAAAATAACCAGAAGACCAAACACAACAGAAGATACTGCCAATTTTAGTTCTGTAAAAATACATTCCATAGATGTGTTGTTTGACCAATCGGCATTCAACACTCAAAGTATAGGTAGAGAGTTTAGTTCGTTTTCGTGATTGGGTCACGTAGAGACAATATCCTACGCGCTTTTTCCCTGCCAATACCCGGAATCTTCATCAGTTGTTTCTGTGAAGTTTTGCTGTTTAGTAATTTAGGAATCGTAGTGAATTCATCCATCAATTGTTCTGCTAGATGTGGTGTTATACCTTGGATAGATGATAACGCCTTGATAGGAGCCTCTAGGCTTGCCGTCTGAGCCACCTTTACGGTTTTGGGTACGTTACCTAGCCTGTCGGTAATTAAGTGGTTTGTGTGCGTTGTCATGATAAAATCTACAAATTCTTCCATAGTTAAAAACTGCATGAATTTTATGTTTGGAAACCTAGAGTAAAAAGATACCTTGAAAGATTTTATAACAGACCTCATCTTAGACATTTCTTTTGCTACCGATTGAGCAGTAGGTCTTCCGCCGGGAACCCAAGGTTTTAACTTAGTTCCGTAGACAACTAACATAGGATTCTCAAATGCTTCTTCAAGGTCACGTAGTTGCGCTACGATAGTTCTAGTTCTACCTATGCCCAAGATAGACCTATACAAATCGTTTATTTCTTTGGCTTCTATACCTATATCACCTATGATATAATCAGCCGAGTCTAAACGCGCTACTTTCGCTATGCCGTTTGGTGATTGATTAGCGTCGCCACCGCGCATAAGCATTTTGTGTATGACCTTCTCGTTCTCTCGGTCATCTATTAGAATCATAGATAATACTAGGCTAACTCCCTTTATTAATTAACTCTTGTTAGATTATGCGCCCAACAGTCGTGACCGTCACAAAGACCGCGAGCAGCGTACCAGCCAGCAGAAGGCGACCTATCGTAAGTCAACAAAGTTCTGATGTGTCCTCTACTTACACTAGGATTAAAGTCTCTCCAATTCAAGGTCTCAATGTAGGTCAGTATCTCGTCCTCCATAGACTTCATTTTGTCAGCCGGGACACTAGATGCTGGTGCGAACCAACGTAGGTTTTCAGCCATGTGTAAAACTAAGGCTACACGAATCTCATGACTAGG
>TARA_R100000329_G_scaffold225_3_pt1 | contig 11944 bp, 18 predicted proteins | sample TARA_R100000329 | Tara Oceans TARA_R100000329 (sample SAMEA2620783) | marine metagenome | biome: marine biome (ENVO:00000447); feature: surface water layer (ENVO:00002042); material: "saline water (ENVO:00002010), including plankton (ENVO:xxxxxxxx)" | depth 5 m | reverse complement strand
CATGCTTAACTATAACTCATCCGCTAACACAGAGGATTTTAGTTGCATACCTTATATTTATGGTTGTACTGATCCTACTGCCCTTAATTATGATGAATTGGCTAATACAGATAACGGGTCGTGTATTGAAGTTTTAGTTGACTGCATGGACCCTGATGCATTTAACTACAATGAGCTAGCCAACACCTCTGACGCAGAAGCTTGCTTGTATGATGCAGGTTGCGTAGGAGGTCCTGGAGAACCATACTGGTTAAACGATGGTTGTTATGCTTGGATTATAGATATAGATCCGTACTGCTGTGACGTTGCATGGGACGAGACATGTGTGGATTTATACTCATACTGCGAACAAGGTTGGCCGCAAGGTGTTGTAGAAAATATTAGGGATATATCTGTATATCCTAATCCTGCTCAAGATGTCTTGAATATCAACGCTCCTTCTGAGGCGATTACAAGCGTATACAGCGCACTTGGAGAAATTATAGTGTTAGACACTACAGAGAAAATTATAGACCTTTCACAGCTCTCTAATGGAGTTTACAAGGTTATAATAAAATATAATGGAATAACTATCAACAAAAAAATTATTAAACTATGAAAGTAAACTGGATTAACAGCTGGAACTCTTATAACAAGAAGGAGAAGTATGAGCTAAACTTTAGATTAGGCACAGTCGATGTGCTTCAGATTCATGTATGTCCTTGTCCTGCGTGTAATAAGAAAAAGAAAAAGCCTTGTCCAAGGTTTAGACTCATGATACTCAACTTCGGATTCGAATTCTAATGACTGAAAAAAAAGATTTAACTGTATTTATCTATGCGCTGATCATGATTGTTGCCTTTATATTAGGCAGCAGTTTTGAAGCGAAAGGACAATCGTTAAAAAAAGTTTTTAGAGGGGCGACTTTCTACACAGCTTTTAGTGGAGGTAACTCAGTGTCAGATAATAACATTTACTCTGTAACAAATGGCTTGCAAACAGATGTTATTGAAACACCTTTTGATTATTCTATAGCTGCTGGAGTTAGAAAGATTGCACGTTTTGGATATGAAAACAGAGCGAATGTTTTTTATGACGGCACAGAAAAATCTTATGGAGATGCTGCAACTGTAGGTAGGATAAATGGTTTTGAGTTTTTATTTGAAGCAGACTGGAGAAGACAACAAGGTAAAAAGTTTCTTGAGCAAGATTATTTTTTGAGATATGTTGCAAAAAACTGGATTGCTAAAGCAGAATATCTTCAAGATGGTTTTGCGGATGTGGAATACTTTGAAGCTTCTCAGAGATTTAGAGTGAACTTAAATAAGAAGCTAAGCTTTAACATAGGTGTAGCTCAAAGAATATCAGAGCCTTACGGTTACAACCCTTTAGATCAATGGATGCTGTCTAATGGTAACATACATTACACAAGTCTAGCTATTGAAGAAGGATATACGATTGATGTAGAACAAGGGGAATACTTTGCTCCAGATGGAACTCTTGTTGCAAATAGCGCTGATGTTTGGGAGCAGATAATAATACCAGAGATAATAAGCGAATACGTTTCTACCAAAAGAAGTCAACTTCCTAGTCAGTGGAACTACTCTTTAGTTTTAGGTTACGATTACTATCACTTTACAAAAGACTTCTGGGTGCATAGCTGGGCTACCATAATGCCTTACCACTTGAATACAGAAGGTGAATATTCTTACTTTGAAACGACTTCAGGGGACCAATGGATTGATTACGGATCTGGCCTTATCTTTGGGTGTAGATTCAACAAAAGTCTTGGTGTATTCTTAGAGGGTAAATACAATAAGTATTGGAATCGAGAATGGCATGACTTCTCTGTAGGAATTAATTATGTAATATTTTAAACATGTATCACAAAAAGAAAAAAATGAACATGCCAGGAGGAGGCATGATGAGACCTAAAATGATGATGCCAGGAGGAGGTATGATGAGACCAGTTAAAAAATTTCAGAACGGAGGTGTACCTCAAGGTGATCCCAACGCAGGTTCAGCTGCAGGAGCTGCAGGGGCTTCTATCGCTAAAGCTTTTGCCGCTGGCATGGCTGCAGGAGAAGACGCCTTGTTAGAAGACTTTGCGACTGAAGGGGAATTAGACCAAATGAAATACCTTAATATGTTAATTGATTCTTCTACACAAGATAAAGACTACACTGCTATGGATACACAGGCAGGACGTAGACGCTCGCAAAGGGATTTGTATGACGAATTGAATAATATAATTTCTAATATAGAAACTAGAATGCAAGGAGGAGAACGTCAAGAAAGGCTTTCTAAAGGAAACCCTAAGCCTGGCCCTTATGAATTTGCTGCTGGAGGAAAGATGGATTACAAAGTAGCTAAGAGCTTAATGAATCCTATGATGGAAAAAGGCGGTATGACTAAGGATGAAAAGAAAGAAGCAAGAGAGAAAAGAAGGAAAGAGAATAAAGCAATCAGGGAAAATGAAAGGTTTCAGAGAAGAGCTGCTAGAGATCGTAAAGCTTTTACTTTTGGGACAAAAAGAAAAGGTGTAGAAGCACTTTTAGAAAATCTTGCTAACCCAGAAAAAGCTTATGAAAAGCAGCAAATAAGAAAGCAGTTAGGAAGAATGGTTGCTCTTGGACTTATAGGAGGGCTAACTCCTAACATAGCTAGGCAGATAAAACAAAGAGGTAAGTTTGTTCCTCAGAATGAAACGTCAAGCTTATTAGAAAGAATTTTGCCAGGACTATTTACAGAAGATTAATTATGAAAGCTAAAAAATTTCCAGACTTAACTGGTGACGGTAAAACAACAATGGCAGACATCTTAAAAGGACGAGGCGTTTTTGCTAGGGGAGGAATGATGCGTAACTATGAGCAAGGTGGAAGCGCACCTATGACTCCAGTTGATGGACAAGTTTTACAAGATGAATCAGGCCGTGAATATGTTTTATTCAGTAAAGGTGAAGGCATGGCTCCTGTAAAAGTTTACTCTGATGACTACGGATGGAACGAAGTAGATGGAGTTTTAGAAAGAGGTATTCAGTTTATTAGAACTGATATAACATACCCTGTTATTCCTGATGAAGAGTTTGGAGGTCTTAAGTTGGATGCTGTTAGATATGACGCTCAGATGAGCGATAGATCTGGAGGTATGTCAGATGACATGAAGATGGAGGAAGAACAGCCTCAAATGGGAATGCGACCTATACGATAACAATATGGCTAGGCAAATAGGAGAAGATACTAAAGTAACGCTAGACCTAAAAACAATAGGTATGGGAGTCGCAGGTTTAGCAGCTCTCATTGGAATGTGGTTTGCTCTTCAAGCAGATATAGCTTTAGCTATGGAACTACCTGAGCCAGCTGATCCAGAGATCACACGCATGGAGTTTGATATGAAGGACCAGCTAGTACGACAAACAATAATGACAACTCAAGAAGATGTGTCAGAATTAAAAGAAGACCTGGATCGCATCGAAGAAAAAATAGATAAACTACAGTAATTATGAGGCATGTAAAAAAGCTCCCAAGAGATAGAAGTAATAATCTAAAGCTTAGCAAAAGCGATAGGGAAAAAATAAAAAAGCTTAAAAGAAAAACAAAAAATAAAAGACCCTCTACATCAGAACTAGGAAGAGCTGCCGCTATGGGTGCTGGAAAAGGCATTAAAGATTTAGGTATGAAGCTTATGAAAAAAAAGTAATGAAGCATCTAATCTACATATGTTTATTTGCAGTCACATCTCTTAATATGAGTATACCAGACTCTGGCATATGTGTTGTAGAGTTTAACGCAGCTTTTAATTCAGCGAATAGTGTAGAATGGATTGATGATTTAAGCGATTGTAAAAACAAACGCATAGATATCGCTGCTGAACCAGACATGCAGCGTGAACATAAAATTGTTGTTGTACCAACAGTTATTGTATTTAATGATGGGGAGGAAGTAGAAAGATTCCAAGCAAATATAATGATGCAACTAGAGGCAACTCAAGATGAAGTGCAGGAGGCGGTTGATGAAATAATGATGAGCTGGTTCTAATGCGAGCTAAAAAAGATCCAAAGGTAGGTACAGGAAAGAAGCCTAAAGGCTCTGGAAGACGGCTGTACACAGATGAAAATCCTAAAGATACAGTAGGAATAAAGTTTGCTACACCCGAAGATGCAAGGGCCACAGTAGCCAAGGTAAAAAAAATAAGTAAACCGTTTGCTAGAAAGATACAGATACTCACTGTAGGTGAACAAAGAGCAAAGGTGATGGGGAAAAAAGAAGTAGTTAGTATCTTTAGAAAGGGTAAGGAAGATTTAAGAAAGTCAAGAAAATAAAAAGGGAGCCGTAGCTCCCCTCTTACTTACCTAACTGGACAAGCTCCAGTGTCACAATCGGAAATATCTATATCATACATGTTCAGCTGATTAAGAGACATAATTGGTGTTGTTCCTTTCTTCATCTTCATGTAATCTTCTTTTGTTATTTCTTCCATTGGTGCTTGATCAAACCCATGTTCGTTGTGCAGTAAGAAGCTGACACTCTTTACGTTAACGTAGTTTACATCAAGCCAAGCTTTAATATCATCAAGCTCTTCCTTTCTGTAGTAGATAGTTACAGATACTGAATTGTCAGACCATTCACTTTGAAGTCTTTTAATTACTTCTAGCTGATCTATGGCACTCATGTCATTTGCAAATGTTGTGTTGCTTGGGAATGAACAAGGGAAGCTTACAACAACTGTTGAGTGATCTTCTGTTCCGTCAAAGTTCCTAACATACTCTACGTGATACCCATTGTTCCTGCATACTCCGACCAGCTCGCTATCTGCAGCCATTCTGATTCTTCGTATGTAGTGCTCTGAGTACCCTGGATGTGCTCCTGGTGTAACGCCAGCAAGTAAACTAAGCGTTCCAGACGGTTTAACCGTAGTAAGTTTAATAGATGTAGGGAATCCACATATTTTTGAGTATTCTTTGTCATATGATCTTAAATAAGTGTAACATTCAGGCAACCATGATTTCTGCTCTTCAGTAGCTTGAAGATAACCAGTAACTCCTATACCCATTCTCATGTTCTTGTGAACAATATCTTCAGTCTCCTTTACTTCACATTTGATAGCCAAGCTATGCTTGTTGATTCTGTAAAGCAAAGAGGCTACTTCTTTTAACTCCTTTAAAGATTTAATATTAGGCAGATATATTTCAGCTAGACAGCACGTTTCAAAAGGCTCTAAGCTTTGTTCAGCACAAGGATTGTAACCCATTACATTGTAGTCAGGGTACATTTCTTCTCCTGTCCTACCCATACGTCTAGATGCAGATAGATTAATTAAACCATATGGCTCTCCGTTTCCTTTATAACCCTCCCAAAACTCTGTTGGAAGTTTAGATATATCGTCACATGCAACAGAATTATTTGACATCGCTCTCCAGTTTGGTATACCTCCTAGATCCCAACGCTTAGCTCGCAAGTAGTCCATGTCATCATGATCTCCTATTGCTATCTGAGCTGACCTCCTTACGTTCCCTGCAACAACAATCTTACCTATAATGTTCATGACATCTAAGCAGTCAATAGGGCGCAAGCGCTGCCCTGATCTTTCATTTAAGATCCTATTGATTTCTTGCATCCCCCATATTAAGTCTTTAGGTCCTGATGCTGTCCCTCCAAATCCTTTGATAGGAGATCCTGCTGGTCTTACTAAAGATGTGTCGTATGTGAATCCTTTTCCTGTTTCAAAGCTAGCCTCCAGCACACGCTTCAAAAGATCAGTCCATCCTTCACGAGAATCAGGAACAATAAAGTCAGCTCCGTTATCCTCAACGTGTTGAACTTTTACTTTTCTTTTTACTTTAGGAAGCTGATAGACATGCTCTCTTTGAATATTATATCCAACTCCAGACCCAAGCATAAGCATTTCAAATGCCCAAGTAAAAGGTCTAATTGGATGATCAATAACTGTGAAAGCACAATTCTGCAAAGAAGGTAATCCTAATTTGTCTACAGTTTTTGTTCCCAGCTGCCACAGGAATCTACCAGCAACAGTCCCCTTCAGATTCATCATCATATTCTTTATGTCCTTTTGATCATGTTTATTGAAGTCACATTTAAGCTGTTTATTGCACGCTTCGATTACACGATCAACAGTTTCCTCCCACTCTTCTGTTCTGTTTTTTAGGGGACGAGAATAGGTACGCTTATATGTGGCGTACCCTACCTCTCCCCAGGGAATTTTCTCTGGGTTGTATGTCATTTTAAAAAGTTTTTTAAGTAAAAAAGGACGACTAAGATAGTCAATAATCTGTGTCGTATTCCCACACTCTGTAAGAATCTAACTTCTTGATATCCTTTAGTTTAAGAATAGTTATCTGATCTTGTCGATCCTTTCGAGTGTATTTTTTCCGATAAGCATCTTTCTTATTGTGAACGATCTCATCTGCCACGTAGTCTTCGCAAAAGCTAGCAAGCTCTTTTCTATCTACAATAGAGAACCCACCTTCTTCTGGCATGTCAAAAGCAATAATGCTTGCACCTCCGTACATCCAGCCTTTATCGCCTCTAACATTTTTAAATTCGCACCATATTTCGTCAGGCAAATTGTTTCCTTTTACATCAACACCCCACTTACCATCAACCTCAAGAGCTAACCAGTAATCTATGTGTTCATGAATGTCTTCTGTATGGGTAGATTTTGTAACTACCAAACCCTTCTTCCTAGCAGCTCTTACAAATCTAACCTCAGCAACTCTTCCTGTAGCTCCTGAGTAGAATCGTCTAGCTTTCGATATCATAGTTCTCTTCGTAGTATTGATATGCAGCTTCTTTAACGAAGTCAAACTCTAAGTTTAACTTTTGTCTAAACGATGCTAGTTTTTTTGTTATCTCTCCTGGGTGTTCTATTGGATCACCTTTATCATCGAAGAGATTTTCGTAAAAGTCTGTAAGAAGTCTATGTGCTCTCGTTGTTGCGATTGCGTAACTTCTTCCAAGTTGCATTTTAGTTAGCTTCTTCATTATCTTTTATTATATTGATGGCTTCTTGAATTTGAGTTTTGTTTCTGCAAATAAATAACTTAGGTAGAGGACTACCAATGTCAGAGAGATATCTCAAGAACAGCTTCCATCTCATTGGAAAGTCGTGATGAGAGTGTATAAAACCCTTAGTCTCGATTATCCAACTACCATCTTTCGCTACAAAATCAGGAGTGTATTTGATAGGCAATACAACTTTATTGGTCTTGTCGACTAAGCCTTTAGACTTGGGAGTCATCTTCCAATAAACTCCTTCGTATCTAAACTTATCCATCAACACATACTCCTGTTCTTCGTAGGCAAAAGGTAGGCCCGATTCAGCTAAAAGATTAGCGCAAGTCTTCTCCAAACTGCTTTTGTATTTACCCAAAGCCTTTTGCTTAGAAGTCTTCGTCTTAGCCGTTCCTTTCTTTCTTCGCTTCACACGGGGAAGTTACAGCTTAATTTTCTAAAAACCTAGTATTAGCGGATAAATTAAATTGTTTATAGTTATTAAACTCTTTATCAATGGTTTGGAAAAGCTCCTTACCAGTATTAGAAACCCTGAAGGCTGTGTGAGATGTGTTCATAGTGAATGTAATTGGATCATCTATCGGTGTAGGCTGACCTCCAGTCTCAGTTTCTCTAACCTTTCTAACGTGAAGCTCTGTAGTTTTCTTGACGTTATGATCAGGAGCTTGCACCTTTCTGTGAATAGTTAAGAAGCAATCAGCACGATTAACAAACTTACCTCCACCTTCTGTGTCCTCTGCAAAAGGAGCAACAGGTAGTCCATCATCACCTTTACGCCTTTGTGCTTCAGTAACAGCATGCATGTTTAACCAGACAGCTACATTGTTGGTTGTTGAGAAAGTTAAGAAGTGCGATGCAGCTTCATAATGATAGTCGTGTGGACTAGCGTTACCACTTAAGTCTAACTTTAGGCTGTTGTATGGGTCTACAAATACAGCATCGTAATCTTCTTGTCTTATAATCTTCTCAAGAAATACTATGATGTCGGAATAAGAATACACTTGGTTGTTACTTATGACTGTAAAGTGATCGTTAACCCACTTGTATGCTTCTTTCCTTTGAGCATAAGATAAATCTCCTATCCTTCTGTTTACAGCGAACTGCATAAGTGTCATCTTTAATGATGCTGTCCTATTTTCTGATGAGTAAACTACCCACTTCCATCCGTGCCTTACTGCTGAGTTTACCATCATGTAAAGCGCCATAGTAGTTTTACCTACGTTAGAATGTCCGTTTATGATTACAAATTCACGCTTGTATCTGAAGTATTCATCAAGATTCTTATCTCCTGTCTCTAGTCCAACAGGTATCTTACCATTTGCATAGTCATCTATCCATCTAAAATCTTCATCGTCAGAAGAGATAAAAGACATATCTCCATCATTGATTAGAAGCTCTCTTTTGGCATCCTGTTCGTTGCCAATTACTTCTTTAATAGGATCTTTCTTTCCTACTTCAATGGCTTGTCTGATTGTAGATCTAGCAGCTTCTTCACTCTCTACATCACGTTTACATATCTCTCTAAACAAAACTCTAACAGCCTCCTCTTCTTCTATACGACCAGCAGCTATATATCCTCCTGCTAATCTAGCAGCTTTGAGTAACATGTTGTGCTTGTCACCATCATCAGCCTGCCTAATCATTCTAGCAGCTAGATTTAGTTTCATGTAATCTGTAAACTCACCTTTCCTAGCTTCTTGTACTTGCTCTGCTCGCTCAGTAGCAAAAGCTCCAAACTTTTTAGAGTCTGGGTTTATTATAATGTCTGCATCGTAAGACTCAAAGCAAGCTCTAGATTCGTTTATACCTGATTCATCAACCTCTAGATCATATTGCTTAGAGAAGTACGTGCATAAGGCTCTAAAGTGATCCCTGTGTCTTTCAGGGTTTGTAATCTTTACCAGCGCCTTAAGACCATCCCCAGATGGAGAAACCCATGTGCTATATACATAAGAGTCTGTCGCAAGAACTTGCTTCGATGACGACACATCAATGTGATCGAAGTCCAAAACAATAAATCCGCTGTGTTCAAACAAAGCTTCATCATTCCTTTCTGTAAACTCACCGCTGAAACAAACGACAGGTAGTTTCTTTTTAGATTCTTTATCTCCATCTCTAATGTTATCTATTATGTCTTTTGATTTACCGTCTTTAATTCTGTTTAGGGCAGCTATCATGCTCACATGGTGTGGGCTCTGCTTGTCGTAAACGGTCTTGAAGAATGTTACTTTCATTGTATTCGTATTCTAATATTAATTCTAAATAATGAATGGCTTTCAGGATATCCATGACTCCATTCTTTTGTCGATGTCTGCACACATACTTAATTACATTACCTTCTATGTAGGGTATTTTGTTTTTTACACAAAACTCTACTGGCTGTATAGGCATGTCGTAGTGTTCTCCACCTTCTTGTCTATCTGATGGTTTCATAATGCGTTTCTATTTACTTTACCTAATTTTATTTCATTGTACATCTTGCGGACTATGACCTGCTTGTTACCCTTAAAGTTTTTAGCATAGACTTCTCTATACACTCTTTCAAGATCAATAGGGTTACTCATAATTTGAGAAGGAGTTCTTGATCTAGTAACAATGTTTATTGTCTTCTTGTTTTTTTGTTTACCTTTTTTGTACTCAACATCTATTGTGTAGTGGTAGACATGTGGGAGATCGTCATATTCCATTTTCTTTTTATTCTCTTTGCAATCCATTTCATATCGACTAATGAACCCATACTGCTCAAGCAGTCTTCTCTCGAAAGTAAAACTGCGTTGTCTCCAGATTTATTAGGGATGTACATGATAAGGAATTGTTCGTTAAACTCTGGTACTTTTAATGAGAAGTTATTGTCATGTTTTTGCCATGACACATAAAATGTAATCTCATTATCTCCTTTACTTCCGCAGAAAGAGAAGGGACCAAGGAACTTTATGTTCCTCAGCCCCCACTCCATAGCGGCGTACAAACCTAACGGTTTAGAAGGGTAGGTCTGCAGTCTCTGCTTCTGCATTCGCAGCTTGTTTTTGAGCTCGCTTTTCCTTAGCAGCTTCGCTGTTTGGGTTAAACACTCTCGCACAAGCTTTGCCGTTCTTACTCATGAATAGAGTAATGTAAGCATTACCTCCACGACCTTCAGCATCACGAGTAGTAATGTACTGCTCAAGGATGTCCTTGATTTCGTGATCCTTCAGACGAAGGTTCCAAGAGATAAGCTCTTGATTGTCATTAAACTTTGGCTGGTCTGCCCAACCTACTAGCACTGAGTCATATTTTTGTTCACTCATGGTATTAAATAATTTAAAATAAATGTAAATGTGATGATACAACAAACATATAGAAGGGTCATCACGGTCCCGACTATAAGATTTTTAAACTTCGAATTCTGCATAATTAAGTTGAGTTGGTGCGCCTTCGGTCAACCATTCCTTGATATTACCTACCGCCTCGTTAAACTTCATCTCACCAGTGAAGAGGGTCTTATCTGAGCACTTAACCAATGCTGGGTAGTATGGGTAGGTTTTCTCTTGGACAACCCAATAGTAATCCTTGATCCCAAACACCTCTGTGTATATGTAAGCCTGGATGTCATAGCACCAGCTGTTCACATCATAGCGAAACTTAGCCACACTACGTGAAGACTTGCTGTCTGTTATAAATCCATCCCCCAAGCAGTCAAGGAATCCTCTGACAGGCACGCCATCAATTTCTTCATTGAATTCTACTTGGTATTGTCCTGATAGATAACTGCTGAGCAAACCGCAAGCCTCAAGCCTTTCGATCATTTCGCTTGCTTTTGTCCAGTCTTCTTTGGTGATGAGAGTTTTTCCTTGATTTTCTTCTGAGATCTTGGCTTTCCACTCTCGATAGCGCTTAGTATTCCTAGGATATTTACCACCAATATCGGTGACAATATCGCTATCATCCAAATTATAAAACTTGTCATCAACTTTATCTGGTTCAAACAACATCATGTCGTAAAGACTGCCAAATGTCAATGCATCTGACTCTTTCTTAAGCTGCCCCCTCATGTACATCTCCCAGAGACGCATGTCTCCAAGAGCGTACTTGATAGAGGAGTAAGAAAGGTGTCCTTTACCTACTGATTCTGTTAATTGTTCTCTAAGTGTCATCTAACAAACTTGTTAAGTCCAGCTACTTGCTTTTCTGTAAGCTTATCTGAATACTTAGATGTGATTTGCTCAAAAGCTTTCTTCTTGTCTGTAGCAGACTTGATGTAAGCTACAGCCTTATCCATGATGTTATCTACAGATGTATTAGTAGATGATTCTGCAGACTGCTTAGCAATAGCATCATTCACTTCATTCGCTGAAGCAATAGAAGTGTCGATGCCAATACCCATCATTGCAAGAGCTCTACCTACAGCAGATGTTTCGCAGTTTTCTGCATAGCTAGTCTTGTTGATATGGCTAGAAGACTTTTCTTCATGAGCATGACCAGTAGCAATAACACGTTGACTCGGATCAGCGATAACGCACTTGCAAATGCACATCTCAGAATCTATGTGTGTAAACTCTGTTGAGATTGTCCAGTTTTTATATTCATCCTCCTGACGGAAGAACTTAATACGCTCGTTTACTTCTACGTACTGCTTGCCACGTATGTTTGTGGTCTTGAATTTGTAATTATTCATTTAATTTAGATTTAATTGTTTGCTTTTCTTCTAATAATTCTTTAATCTGTTTGTTTAAAATATTGACTTTGACATCAATAATCTTAATCCTATTCTGTCTTTCGTGTAGTACAACCTCTCCGTTCATTACATCACAAAGGCTTTTAGCTTCTTTAAACTTCTGACTATAGCCATTCCAGAAAGTCATGTTTGACTTATGGTTTCTTTTGTAATACAAGGTGGTGGTTCTATCTACTCCTATGACTTCAGCAACTACAGCCTGGGGTAGTGACTCCAATAG
>TARA_R100000329_G_scaffold79560_1_pt1 | contig 11950 bp, 32 predicted proteins | sample TARA_R100000329 | Tara Oceans TARA_R100000329 (sample SAMEA2620783) | marine metagenome | biome: marine biome (ENVO:00000447); feature: surface water layer (ENVO:00002042); material: "saline water (ENVO:00002010), including plankton (ENVO:xxxxxxxx)" | depth 5 m | reverse complement strand
AATGGAAGGAAGAGTATATCCATTTGACAGAGAAAAAGATATGGGCGATGTTCCATACCAAGAAAACTTACCTACTTATTGTTCAATGGACTTTGGATTTAGAATGCCATCAGTATTATGGTTTCAAACATTCAAACAAGATGGTAATTGGCATATCAATATTATTGATGAAATAATTCACGAACGAAATATACCAACTGATAAATTAGCAGAGATGATTAAGAAAAAAAATTATCCAGTAATTACTTACTATGGTGATCCTGCTGGTAGCTTTGTACAAGGACAATCTGGATTAGGAGATATTCACATTTTACGCAGACACGGAATTTATGTAGAATACAGAATGGACAAACTATCTCGTGATATACAATCTGGTGTCAGTTATTGTCGTGGATTTTTTGAAAATGCAGATGGTTTGAGAAGAATAAAGATAGATAAAAAATGTGTAGGTATCGCAGAAGATTTTGAAGGATATAGATTTCCTGAAGCAGTAGAAGGGAAAGCTATCTCTAACAATCCTATCAAAGATGGCTTCTATGAACACGGTTGCGATGCTTTCAGATATTTTATCTTGAATAGATTTCCAATTAGAAGTAATTTCGTTGGAAGAATACCAAGATAAAAGGAACGCTAAATGGTTTTAACTCCACAAGAGATTATAAAAGATTCATTAACTAATTTTAAAGAAGAACAAGCGAAAGCTAGAAGAGAAGAAGTAAGAAAGTTTTTAGATTATTATTCTGGTTCTCTAACAGATCAATACATAGAAGGATATTTTAAGTCTGACGCCTTCCAGGAAATTCCACATTACAATACAAATATCGTAAAGAAGTTTGTAAATCGTATGTCAAAAATTTATACCATTGGTGCTAAGAGAAATGTAAATGACAGGTATGTTGATTTGTCATCAGTTAAGAATGCTCGTATGAAACAAATGGAACGAATGACTCGTTTGCTTGGTACTTGTGCAACTTATGTTATGTATGATGAAATGGAAGAACGATTTGAATATCGTCCTATTTATTATTTTGAGCCATACTTTGGTGACAATCCATACAGACCACAAGCTATTGTATATCCTATGATGCACGGACACGCAGATTTATCTGATACAAATGATTTAATGTATGCTTACTGGGATAGTGAATTACATATTAAATTTGACGACAATGGAAACATCATAGAAGAAATACAACACAATCTTGGTGTGCTGCCTTTTGTATTTACACACAGAGAAGAACAATTAGATTCTTTCTTTGTTGAAGGTGCTTCTGATTTAGTATCAGCGAATGAGCATATCAATATCACAATGACGGAAATGCAACTAGGGTTACGATTCCAAATGTTTGGACAGCCAGTAGTTACTGGATTAATTTCTGATAATGCAAATGTAAGAGCAGGATCAGATGAAATCTTAACATTACCAGAGGGAAGTAATTACGATATTGTATCTCCAGAAGGAAATGTAAGAGATGTTATTGAAAACATTAAATGGCAAATAGAATTAGTCGCATTAAACAATCACCTATTTGTTACTTTCGCACAATCTGGTGGTGAAGTGCCAAGTGGTATTTCTTTAATGATTAAAGACTTAGAACGCCACGAAGATTTTATTGATGACAAAGAATTATATCGTCAATACGAAAAAGATTTCTATAAAGTAGAATATGCTTTATCTCAAAGTAATAATCTTGGATTACCAGAACCTTCACAATTTAAAGTTGATTTCTCTGAAGTTGAATATCCTATGACTACTCAAGATAAGATTATGTTGAATGAATACAAGTTAAAACATAACTTAACTACTCAAGCAGAATTGTTAGCAGAAGAAAATAGAGATTTAACTATTGAAGATGCTATACAAGTAATAGCAGATAATAAATCAATGAATGAAGTAGAGGTAGTCGATGAAGGTAACAGTCAAGAGTAATGTAACTTTCAAAAAATTAAAAAAAGCCAATTTGGAACAAATGGTTTTTGATAATTTAATTCGTCCATTAGGAAAAGAAGCAAAAAAGAAAGTTGATAATTCTTTTAAAAACAATAAAGATATTAATGGAGAACCCTATGAACCTTTATCATATACATACGGAAGAAAGAAAAAAGCTTTAGGAAAGGGTGGTAATCCAATTATGGTTTTTGATGGTGATTTGAAAAAAAGCATTTCAAAGCTATTGACAAATAAATCTGATATGTCTGTTACTATAAAGTCAGAAGATTCACGAATGTTATCTAAAAGAGGATTAAACTATGGTGCATTTCATTTAACTGGCAAAGCAAACTCAAGAAGAAAAAATCCTAAAATTAGAAAATGGTTTTTTACCAAAGATGAATTAGTGAATAATGCAATTCTTTTAGAAGATAAATTGCTTGGAAAAGAATTTTCACGACTAAAAGATAAGTTTGCAAAAAAATTACAGTCGCTTTTAAAAACTAGAATGCGTATTATAGGTAGTAAGAAGATGCCAGCATCTTCAAATTTTGCAAGAAATGTAGATATATAATGGAAGATTTAATAAAAGAAATATTTAAAATGGTTTCACAGATTAAAAGAATAACTGAAGCCAATAACGATCTTCTCGGATTTGTATGTTCTAAAGTAGCACCGTCGAAAAAAATTACATCACAAGATATAGATTTATTAGATATGGCTTATATTTCAATGGAAATGTCAGAAATATTTGAAAAATATAATATTAGTCCTGATGAGTTTGGGATTTCTTAGATTCTAATTCTGCTAACTTTTCTAACCACTTTCTTTTTTCACTCGCAGTAGGACGCCTTGATGGCAATGGTTCTAATCCAACTTTTTTAGCTCGTTGCAATAGTGCGTATCGATTAGCTCTATCTTCTCTACGCTTTTGTCTGTAAGGTTTTTTTCCTTTCTTTATTTGATTTACTGCTTTCTTTTCATTTATCTGACGCTTTTTAGGTTTGTCGTTTTCTGGATTTCTTTCTGGAAGCGTTTCTATTATTTCTGCAACCTCTTCACTTTCAGCGTCTATAATATCCTCTGCGTCTATCTGTTCAGCTTTTAAAAACTTTTCAAATGGACTATCTACAGTTACATTAATGTTTCTAACAAGTTTTCCTGAATGCTCTAATACTAAACGCCCTGCCTGGACATTGCCTTCAACTGCTTCACGAATCATACTATTTAATACCATAGGTAGTTTTGCATTGAATGATACCATATACCTTTTATAATACATATCAACAAATCTATCATCTCCAAACCAGTTATGAATTGTTTGTGGTGACATTTTTAGTTCCTCTGCTAATTCTTTTTTGGTTATTTCAGGATTGTGTATTAATAAATCAATAGCAGCCATTTGATTGGCTTTCTTTAGTTCAATATTACTCATTTACCTTGTCCTCTGTATTTCTTTTTATAATACTTTTTAGATTTTTTATTTCCAAACTTTGTATTGTGGCTCATACCTTGTCGAGTTTTTTTTGCACCATTTGACTTCCTAGTGCGATCCTTGAATAATGATTTCCTCATTTTTTATAGACTTTTTCTGCTCCTGCAATTCCAAATGAACCTAGTGTAACCCAAACAAACGAGTTATAGATGTAGTCGTTTACCATTAATTCTATTCCAATAATACCCATTGCTAAATCCACGATGCCAAATACACACATCAACGCAAAGGATAAAAATCCAATAATATTCTTTTCATTGTACTCGTTTTTATCTTTAAATAATTCCCACATAACTTATCCTTTCAAGTATTTAAACTTTTTTTTGTTAATAGGACTACCTTTCATTTTTTGTTTGATGCTTTTTTTTCGCATACCAAACAAACGCTTAGGTATAAAATTTCTTGCCGTGCTTGTAGTTACATTGCTCATCTATGACTTTTCACTACTGGCACACTCATTGTTAATGATGATCCTTTGTGCTTTTTATATCCACCTTTTGGATTTTTCATTAACTTATATTTACCTTTCTTCTTCATAAAGTGATACCCTCTTGGTGCTTTCACTTTCATTTCTTTTTACCTTTTTTCTTTTTCTTTTTTCCTTTATGATAAGGCATATCTATCTCCTTTTAAAATTTTTCTTTGGACAAGATCTTATGTATTCGATTCTGTTTTGTATCTGTAATCCTGTGTGTAACCCACAATAAGTTATGCCCTTTTCCTTCCCAGCAAACGAACATTTCTTTTTGATTAAAGAACAGTAGTCAAACACGCTAATCGATGTCTAATTCTTTGCGTAAAGCACGATCTGACATAGAACTTTTACTATTAATGACTAATTTTGGTATAGAAGGTAACCTTTTTACCAGAAATTTCTCATTTTCGCATAAACATTCTTCAAGTGGATCATCAGCCATTTTCTGTTCCACTTCAAATATCTTGTCGCATTCTAAGCATTGATAATCATATTTTGGCATAGAAGTAATTTAGGGGTAAAAATCAATAAAAAACCACCAAAATTTAGGATTTATAATCTAATATTTTAAACCTTAAAGCATTACTTTAACTGTTATATCTATCTTTATTATAATTAGTCGTTTACGAGAATAAACTAAAATATTGATTCTTAATATTATAGTATTAAATTATTACTATTTATAGTTAGTCGTTAACTTATACTTCGCAAGGAATACTGGTACACAACCTCTCAAAAGCAAAATGCTCTCTCTGGGGGGTAAAAACCTAACAAAACAAACAAAAAAAACCTTAATCTAATCAAGCAAACAAGCAACAAACAAGCAAACAACAAGATTTAAAAAAGGTTTTAGGCGTTTAAAAATCAAGGGCGTAAGGTTGGTAAGGTAATTGATCAACACCATACAAAAAGAAATGTTTACATAAAATAAATAAAATGTTTGATATTAAAAAAAATCGTTGTAATTTGTTTACATAACAAATAAGAAAGGGTTTTAAAATGAAATATAAAAATAAAATATTCTTTATGTGTAAAGAGATAAATAAAAGAATTGATTTTAATTTATCGCTAATAAGAGAATACAATGATCAATTAATGAAAGAAAATAAAACTAAAAAAGAAATAGATTTAATTCAAAAATCAATTACTTTAATTGAAAGAGAACAATCTTTTTTAATTGATTTACTACAAAAAGCAAAAGAAATAGATAACTAACAAACAAAGGGCTAACAATGAACATTAAAACAAAAGCATACATTACATATTTTGAAAATTTAAACCATATAAAAAAGCAAAAAAGAAAACAATTTATTATAGATCTAATTAATTTTATTGGTTTGCTTGTTGTCCTGTTCTTTACTTATTGGATCATTATACGAATTTAAAAAGATTTATTAACAAATAAACAAGGGGTTTTAAATGAAACTACATCACACAAAGTACAAAAAAAACTATGCTAAATTCATTTTAGATAGTATTCAACCATACGAAGAACACAAACCAATTAAAGACGAAAAGAAATTAGATTATTTAATTAATGTCTTTAAAAAAGAAAGTAATTATGATAATCAAACGCAAAATTTTCAAACGGCTTTCGCTAATTGGTTGTCAGGATTACCTTCTGTTATTAATCTACCTTTTTATAATGAAGATATAATAGAATTAGCCGTAAAAATGGGATCATTACATAAAAACCATACAGAGCAACAAAGCGACAGAGTTATAAGCAATTATTATAATTTTATGGCTTATATGGTTTTAAATATGAAAATAAAACAAGATAAAACTAATATCTTAGACATTTAAAAAGGGGGGTATAATGGTAATTGAAAGACATAAAATAAACGGCTCTTTAATAATTACAGATATTAAAGACGGCTATCTTTTTAAAAAGGTATATTATTTTTATACCAAAGCACAAGCCGTTAAAATGTTCAAACAGGAATTAAAACAGATCTAATAAATTAAAGGCATATATTTAAATATATATGCCTTTTTTTATATAAGGTTTTACAATGACAAAAGGCAAATTAATTAGGGTTTTAGGGGGTTATAAAAACTTTTATAATAAATTAAAAGATATAAAAAGAAATGATCCCTGCTTATGCAATAGTAAGAAAAAATTTAAAAAATGTTGTCTTATTATAATACAGGGTTTATAAAATGATACAAGAACTTTTAGATTTTACAATAATTTATTTTACAATATTAATTGTTTTATTATGGTTATTAACTATAAAAGAACAATTAAAATAACAATACAAGGAAACTATAAAATGAAAAAAGATAATAAGTTCTCATCATATTATATTAATGTACCTATTGGAACATATAACAATGAAACAATATATAATATTGAGAAAATAACAAGCAAAGATCAAGAACAAGAAATAAAAACAATATTTAAAAACAAGCAAAGGAAACTATAAAATGGAAAACAAAATAACAGAATATATATATTTTGATGATAATTATAATGTAGATTATTCAACACGAGAATTTGACAGGTATAATTCAAATCAATATTATATAAAATTAGAGTTTAAAAACAAACAAGATAGAACTATCTTATTAAATTCTATATTTACCAATAATAAAAAACCAATTATAAATAACAATTAACACAAGGAAACTATAAAATGAAACCTAAAAAAGATGAAATTTCATCTATATCAAAAGCAATATATAAACATTATAATCTTAATAAAGATGATATATATATTGACACAGATCGTATAGCAATAATAAGAAATTATATTTCTGATTGTCCAAGTTGGGTTGGTGATGTTGCTTTTGTTATATTTGGTGATGTAGAGTTTAATTTAATACTAAGGAAAACAAATAATATTTGGAAACCTTTTAAAGATATTAATGAAAATACATTAATAAGATTAGATGATTAACGACATAAGGAAACTATAAAATGAAATATAAAAAAAGATCAGATAATATTGATAGTGATTATGAGTATTATATTTGTCAAGAAGATTTATTTCACGTTGCTTTTTTTAATTTTTATACTAATAAAAAAGATAGAGCAAAGGTAAACTATATATGGAAGTCATTATTAAAACAACATAAGGAAACTATAAAATGAACGAAATAATAAAATTGCTAAAAAAAGAAAATGTTATATTTGAATTTTTTGGTAAAGAACAAATAGGCGAAGAACTAACTAACAAACAATGGGATAAATTTGTAAAAACTTATAATGATAAATTTGCAAATGGATCTTATGAAATTGCTAAAATGTGCATAAGAGAATTTAAGGAACAAGAAGATATAGAGTGCATATAGGAGAAAAAATGAAAGAAAAGATAATAATTAATAAATCAATACTGGTTGATATATGGAACGAAACAGAAGAAATAAATTGCAACTTTGAACAATTAACAAATGATGAGTTAATACAATGTAAAAAGACAATAAAAAACAGGGTTGAAAAAGTATTAAATGATTTAAATCCTTATATTGATGAAAAAGATTTAAACATTAATTAAAAACAAAAAAGGGATCAATTAAGATCCCTTTTTCATAACAAACAAGGTTTCTATAATGAACATAGAAAGGAATTAAAATTACTTATATTTATATTATTATACAAAGGGTTTTATATTATATCTCACAGGGTAAATTTAATATTTTGATATTTCAAATATTATGCTTATAATGTCTATACAAACAAGATGAATATTAAAACAAACAGGATCAAGAATTATATTATATTGGGCATAGCTATATCTTCATATATCTCATTAATATATACCCTATCAGTTAAATCACATTATAGCTATGTCCATAATTATATTAGAATAACAAACAAGGAGAACAAATGAACGAAGATAAAAAAATGAAAGAGTGGATTGATAATAAAATCAAAGAACTTAAAAAGGTCGGCGATTATTATTTTGAAAGGGGAACTGCACATCTTACTTTAAGAGATATTGAAAAAGAATGTTCTGATGAAATTGTAGATAGTTATAAGCCAATAAAATTTCAAAGAGTTGATTGTGTTGGTAATAAAGAAGAAATATTTTTTTCTTACGAAATGTGGATTGATAACGAACAAATCATTATTACTCTTGATGAAAGTAATGGACATTATGGAAAAAAGATAGAAGAAGGAGAAAAGGATCGTGATGACAGGTTGAGAAGAAAACTAGAAGAAGATTACGAGGAAATGTTAGAAATTGAACAATATGAAAGGGAAAATGGTATAAAATGAGTAAAGAAAAAATTATTCAGCATTTAGAAAGGAAAACAAGTGAGCAAAACATCTAAAAACATTAAAACAACAATTAAACATCTTAGAAAAAGAAAATTAGAACTAAAAGATGAAATTAAAGAACTTGAAATGAAAATTGATAGGGCTTGGAGTGATAAAAGTTTAGAAAAATTACATAAAAAGAAAGAAGTAAAAAGAAGAAAATTAAAAAATCAACAAGTGAGATTAGATATATTTGAATTAGCAGATGAATATATGAATTAGCAGATTTTTTTACAAACAAGGAGAACAAATGAAAGTAAATGAATACAGAATAAACCCTAATATTGAAACTGGGGGAACAAGTAAATTTAGTGAAGTAAAATTAAAACCAATAGAGTTATTATTAGTATTTGGTAAACCTATGGTTTCTGATGGTTATAAAGTATCAGGAGAATATTTTTTTGAACATACTGGAACTGGAACACCTATTACTTTATATGATTGGAAACATACTACCTTATATGATCACGATGGTATCAAACCAGTAGATTTTTGGAAGTTAGACGAGGAAGTAGAGTTTAATATTGGCTCTACTAATAGTATGGTTTACGGCTTTGAAAGATGGATAAAACTTACTATTGCAAACAAACTAAACGAAATGAACGAGGGCATAGAATAATGATAGAAGAAACATATAAAAGAAAAAGTAAAGACGACTTATATATAATAAGTTGGGAACATCAAAGAGAAAAACATTTTGTCGCTATAACTAATAATTTAGACAAATGGTTAGAACAAAATAATTCTCAAAGAGATGATGATGTAATTGATGAAGATGGAAATATATCAGAACAAAATCAAGAAACTCTTGAAATGTTTCAAATAGAACAATTAGAAACACATATATTTGATGAGGTAGAAGATGAACAAGCAAAAGATAATTAAGCAGTTAGATATGATTGGTAAAAAAGTAGATATAATCACAGAGGGTTATACAAAAGATCAAATAGAAGAAAACATAGACTTCTTTATTGAGCAAGATAAAATTAAACAACAAGAAGAAGAAGAAGAAGATGATGATAAAGAGTTATTATCTACTTGTTGTGGTGCTAGTGCATTAGGGAACATACACGAATTTGACGGAGAGCATTTTGGTTTATGTGGCGATCCTAAATGTAAAGAACATACAGATTTCAAACCATTGGAGGATTAATAATGAAAGAATATACAGACAAACAAATAAACTCAATGATAAGACATTTAAAAGTAAAAGATATTGCAGAAATACAATATGTTGATAATTGCGATAGTGGGGATTTAACCTACTATGATTATAAATCAAATTCGCACTTGACATTATCTCAATTAGTTGCAAGTGCGATTGAAACAGGTTGGAAAGACAAAGGAGAGAAATAATGGATAGTCAGTTAAAAATAGATAGGGGTTATATTGAAGAAGAAATTCAAAGACAATATGATTACGATAAAAAAGAACTTGATAAATATATGAAACTATTAGAAAAAACAAGCGACGACGAATTATCTTTAAAAATGTGGAGAGTTGACCAGTCATTTATGGATACATTATCAGAGTTAGGATCAGATATGGTAAGCGAATTGCTTGATAAGTTAGGAGAAAAAGATGAGTAAAGATAATGATTGGTATATGGTACAGATCTGGTTAGATACCAATGAACGCAGTCAAGCTTGGTTATCACGCAGACTAGAAGTTCACGAGGTATCTATAAATCGTTGGAAACGAGCAGGTAAGATACCAACAAATTCAAAATTGGCTATCTGTTATATAACAGGGCAAACTTATGAACAATTATTTAATTAAGGAAAGGAACGAAAATGAGTGATACAAAAATATTGAATTGGTTAATTGAACAACTACAAACTTACGAAGTTATGTCGGAAGAAGATATAGCAGAGTTATTATTAAGAGTAGAGGAGAAAAGAAAATGAAAACGGATTTTGCATTAAAAACTATACTAATTAAGGATAAAGAGTATGTTCCTGTTGATGAGAGGTTATTAGCTTTTCATAAATACTATGATGGACATATTGAAACAGAAGTATTAGAAAGAGATACTTGTGTAGATCAGTTAAGTGGTAAACAATCAGAACGATATGTAGTTGTTGCAAGAGTGTATCCATATAGCTTTGATATGGAAGCAGATGAACACACTAGAAGTAGATTTTATAGTGGTAGTGCGTCTGAAATTTCAACGCAAGGATTTATTAATAAAACAAGTGCATTAGAAAACTGCGAAACTTCTGCTATTGGTAGAGCATTGGGCATTATGGGAATTGGATTAGATAATGGAGTTGCGTCTGCGACAGAAGTATTACGAGCTACAAAAGCACAAGAACAAGCTATGGGAAGACCAACAGACTTTAAACGAGTTGTTGAAAAAGCTGAATTGGCTTTGAAAAAAGGATTAATTACTAAGCAACAAAATATTGAATTTCTGAAAAAAAGAAGTGAGGGTATGCTTTTAATTGATTTACTTGAAATGGAAAAAAGGTTAGATAGTATGTTAAAAGAAAGTGAGGGCAAATAATGGAATTAATGTTTTGGCTTTTTGTATTTGTATTATGTTCACTTATAGCATATACGACATTTAATTGAACAATTCATTCATAAAGCTCTATCGCAAAATCCAAGATAATTGGATATGGGATAATCCACTTTACTTAAAATGTTGGATAGATATGTTGATGAGGGCAAGTATTAAGTCCTCATCAATGTTGATCAACAATCAAATAGTAGAGATTAACAGAGGAGAAATCGTATTCTCACAGAGAAACTTTGCTAAAAGAAATAATATGACAAGGCAACAATTAAGAACTTTTTTAAATAAATTGGCAAAAGCTAAAATGATTGAGGTAAAATCCAACCCAGACATAACCCACATTATTATCGTGGAATACTATACCTACAATTCTTTTAAATCAACCCAGAGCCAACCCAGACTTAACCCTATTATAAGAAAGAAAGAAAGTAAGAATAAAGAAAGTAATAAAGATTTTGATTTATTTTGGGAGCATTATCCAAAGAAAGTTGGTAAGAAGAAAGTACAGGATAAATTTAACTCAAATGATTATCCTATTGATTTAATATTAAAGAATTTAGAATTGCAAAAGAAATCGGATCAATGGCAAAACCAACAATATATACCTAATCCTGAAACTTATCTAAATCAAGAAAGGTGGACAGATGAGGTAGTATTATCAGTTGCAGATGACGAGCCGATTTATATTTACCAATGTCGTAAATGCAAACAAACAAAGACAACTTCGGAATATAGAGATTTATATGTTTCGTGTTGTGATGAACAAATACAACCTACAAAGGAATACAAATGATTAAGATAGATGAACTATTAAATGTAATTCATTGTGAACTACAAGAGATACAAAACGAGTTTAAAATCTCTGATGACAATGAACACTTAAATTTATCTTTTAAGATAATTGAAGATTTAAGAGATAAATACAACCAAGAAAGGAATACAAATGAGTGAGCATTTAATTTATCCAATAGTAGATGTATTGAAAATACATTGGGTTGAACAAGATATTGGAGAATACTATGGACATAATAATCAAGGATATATTTTTGGAATTGAGTTTCAAGATGATCAAGATAATTATGAGTGCGTATGGTACAAAAGTGAAAAAGAGAGAGATAAGCAATTTGAGAAAGAAATAAAGAGTATAAAAAAGCAAGAAAGGAATACAAATGAGTAATTTATTATTAAAAACGCAACAAGAGTTGCACGAGAATACTACTAAATGGAATAAAGTTGTAGAAAAAATAAAACAAATAAACTTTAAG
>TARA_R100000329_G_scaffold45840_2_pt1 | contig 11994 bp, 7 predicted proteins | sample TARA_R100000329 | Tara Oceans TARA_R100000329 (sample SAMEA2620783) | marine metagenome | biome: marine biome (ENVO:00000447); feature: surface water layer (ENVO:00002042); material: "saline water (ENVO:00002010), including plankton (ENVO:xxxxxxxx)" | depth 5 m | reverse complement strand
AATGTATGAACAACACCACTTGCTCTTGCTGCTGATTGAATAGAAAAATCAGTTTGATATCCACTACTGTGATATGCTATAAAAAACATTTGGCTTTCTGAAGTAGCATTGATTGTTCTAAAACTTAGCTTTGTCCACCAACTTAAACTAAATTTTTTTGGAGAACCTTTACTAGCAAACGTTTTACTTAGATATGGATTATCTAATGCATTAAATCTTATTGATTGAGGTATAGAATATGTTGTATCCCCTGTTTGTCCAGATGCTCCAGCTATAGGTAAAAAGTCTTTTGAAACAGACATAAGTACCTACCCGTAGTTTAGTGTAGCCACCGCATGAATTGCATTTGCTGCCACCACAACGTAATCAATTCTATCTTCAGCGCTTGCAGTTGTTGTTAATGTTGGAGCTGTACCTGATGGAAATTCCCAAGCACCAGCGTAACTAAGTGTTCTTGATCCTGTACCATCTTGTTTAACAATAATGGTTCCTGCTTGACCAGCAGTCACGTTACTAGGTAGATTCAAATGAGTATTAATATTTAATGTTAGATTAAATATGTTAGCATTAGCAAAGTTAAGAGTTACATTTGCTGCAGCAACAGTTACAGATTCAACTCTTGCTCTTTGTGCCTTTTGAAATGTATGATTATTATGTGTAAACACACCATTTGATGAAGCTATATCACCAACAACTGCGTTAGCATTTAACTGTAATGCTCCAACTGCATTTCCTTCAATTTCAGTCGTACCTACTGCTCCTGTAGCTATTGCATGTGCAGTTACAACACCAGCATTCAATTGTGTATTTGCAGTTACTCCTGAAAAAGCAGTTATAGCTGATCCGTCATCCTTGATAGATCCAATTACATTTATACCTGAACTATTTGCATCTAATACTACTGTACCACCAACTTTAAGTTGAACATTGGTTGCATTAGCAGAAAACATATCTTTACCATTTTGAGTTAAGGCAACTGTATTAGAAGCAGGAAAATATAATCCTGTGTTGATTTGTCTATCTCTAAAAAGAGAAGGTGCACCTGATACACCATCTTTTAAACTTATATTTTGTCTTGGTGGTACTTCAGTTGTATTGATTGCTCCACCAATATAAACAACATAAATGTTTCCAGTACCAGTTGGAGGTGTACCAGTAAAAGTTAATGTGTTTCCAGAAACTGTATAGGCACTGTGAGGATCTTGTCTAACATTCTCAACAAAAACTTCTATATGTTCTGGTTGACTAACTTTATGTCGTAATGTAAATTGAGTGTTAGAGTTATTTCCATTGAAACTCTGTTTATCAATTTTACTGAAACCAGTTCCTTCTAAGTTACCTAGATATGCCATTCTATGACACCTCTAAAACTGACATTACTGCATCAACAGAACTTGCTGTATTAGAACTAACAAAAATGCTATGTAAGTTAGCTAACACAACTTTTTGATCACCACCTACAATCACTAATGATGATCCAGCTGGGATTGGAGCGTTCTTAATTAAGTGAGTATTTGCTCCTCCTGTACCAGCAGCATCATTATGAAATGCAGATACAGTGATGGCTGTATTAGTAACATTAGCTAATGTTAATCCAATAACAGTAGTTGCGACTCCAGCTCCTGGTGCATAAGAACCAATCTTGGTAGCTGTAAGTCCAATTGCTCTTGATGTTTTTACTGTAAATGTACTTGCCATATCTCCTTATCCTAACGCTATTGAAAATGCTAATATATTATCATTCGTTTCATTTATTGCAGCAGCAACAGTATTCGCTGTTGTTCCTGTAAGTCCATTTAACTCTATTGTTCCACTATGAAAAGTATTAGCTGTGATTAATAGTTTACCTCCAGTAATATTTGTATTAGTAGAACTTAATGTGGTCAAACCTGTACTAATTAAATTACCTGATGCTGTAAAAGAAACATTACTAACTATAACATTTGCTGATAACTGACTAGTGTTGTTAGCAAAATTATTAAGCCTTTTTATAACATCATTAAGTCTTCTTCTTTGACCATTAAATGTATCTGTTAATTCTACATTAGCAATAGCAGGCATTACTTATCCTTTAAAATTCTAGTTAATAATGATTTAATCTCTTGCATATCTTCCTTTAACTTATTTATCTCTTCAACGTGAGTAGTCATTTGTCTTCTATTTTTATATGCTGTTAAACCAGCATTATCAATGTTTAAGATAGCACCTGTCTCTGGATCTCTTGCAAAAGACTCATCTTCTTTAACTTTACTTAATTTAGTTTTCATATTACCTCTGTAATGCAAGTACTCTTAGATCTCTAACCCTAGGTGGATTACTTGGATCAGTTGTTAGTAATACTATTTTTATTTTAAACTTCTTAAACCCTGTAAATGTTACTCCGTTTGAGTTAGTGTATTGAATTGAACTATTGATACCTGTCATAACATCATTAGTTGGTGTATATTGATATTCTTTAAAATCGTTTTGATTTTCAGAACTACTATAAACTGTTGATACAGTATTCTGTGACATTTGAACATAACTTACATCTAGTGCTAAAGAATCTTCATCATCTGCATGTAGTATTTTATAATATACATTTATATTAGCTGTTTCAGGTTTGTAAGCATCAAATATAACTCTAATATCTTCTGCATCTTGTCCTTCGTTTAGTTCTACAGTTTTAGTAATATATCTTGCATCTGCTCCTCCACCTTGAACTAATGTTTCTCCAGTAGAATCATTATTAATAATATTTTCCATTGCACAGAAGTTACCTAATTGTAAATCTATAGCTGGGCTCATTCTTTTGTCTGAACTGTTAGACATAGCATATCTAATCTCAACTGATTTTTGACCACTTAGATTAGAAACTTCTCTTGATCTACTAAACACAAACTTTCTATCTCCTAATCTTGTTAGTTCGTTAACCTCATAATCAGAAAATTCTGAATCTAATGTTGTTTCTGTAGTACCCATTTTACCAGTAGCTGAAATAGAACATCCTGGTAGATCCATTTGAGTACTTTGTAAGAATTGAATATCACTTGGTACTACTTGAATCTCATCTATATGTCCTTTAATATTTCCATTTGTTGAGATAAAGAATGTATTGGCTCTAAAGTCACCAGTACTATTGTTTAACACTAAAATTCTACTGTTAGCACTTGTAAACTCATCTAAGTTGTAAACAGTACCAATAGGAGTTGTAAATGAACTTGTATTAACTGTACTTGTATTGCCTATAATAGTTCCAGTTAATGAGTCTCCACTTCTGAATCTTAAAAATTTACCAGAACCCATTCTTGCAAAAGGTGGTCTTGGTGGAACTACGTCTATACTATCTAACTGAATTGAAATAGTTTTAGAAGAAGTGTTTACTGATCTTACTTTACCAGTTTCTCTAATAGTTAGCGAGTTTGTAACATCAGCTAAGTTAGTTAATGGATTGTATCTAAAATTACCAATACTTCTGTTAGAATCAACTTCAACATTAGCAAAGAAATTCCTAGCTGGATCAACAAGTAGTTTTGTATTAGCAAGAGTTCCATATGTTACAACTGTTTCACCATAACATGCATCCTGTAAGTTAATAAACCTTGAAGTTGTATTAGAAACCTTAAAGTATTCAACATCTTTATTTTTAAGTACAGCAGTACCACTCTGATTAGTTCCAAAATCAGCAACATACAGATTCATTTTTAAATCTTCTTCTTGTTGTTGTCTCCAAGTTAGTTCGTTTGCTGAAACAAAAAGTATTCCATTATGTGGTTGTGTTGTAATTCTTGATTCTGTTTTTCTATCAAGTTCACCAAGCCTAGCAGTCCAAACTTTACAATCTAAGTTTCTAGGTTCAGGTCTAACTACTAAACAATAAGAATAATTAGTTTTTAAGAATATAGGTGTATCAAAAAATACTGGAGTTGGTATAGATCCATCACTACTAGTATTGATTTCATATGGATCTAATGTAACTGTACTATGAGGTACAACATCTTGTGTAGGTTGATTAGTAGAAGGATCCATTACTCTTATTTCAACATCAACTGTATGAGTAGGTGATTTTGTTTCAAAATAAATTTCAGCTTTTGTTAAGAAAACACCTGGAGAACTTATTTCTTCTGTAATTAAGTCGTTTCCTATAACATCCTTTTCAATAAAGAAAGACTGTGCTAATGGATCAACCCAAGTTCTTCTTCTAGTCTCAACTCTTCTATTTGATTGTTGACTAACTCCTATAGATCTAGTACTTAATGTAGTAGCAGATTTAGTAACTGTTAAACCAGATGCTTGCAATGTTGCTTCTGCAGATGAGTTAACTATTCCAAGTTCGTTTGAATTTGTTGAAGAATCAGTAATCCTTAATGGTATTCTACTACCAGTTCTAAATCTAAGTTCATCAGTAGCTGGTAAATGGAATGAGAAGTTCATATCTCCATTTGCAGAAGTTACCATTGAATGTGGACTTCCTCTTGATGTTACATTTGCAAAACAAAATCCTCCATTAGCATGTAATGTATCAGGATCAATTTTTGAAATATATTCAGATACATCTGTACCATCAAAGAATGCAAAATGTTTAGTTCTTGGTTTTAATCCGTGTACAGCTACATCAATTCTAGCAGCTTTTATAAATGGTTGTATACTAACATCCTGAACCATATCAAAAGTACTTTCTTGTGTTTCACCAAAATCAAAATCTGTAACAGTAGTATCAATCTGTCTTGTTACAGTATCAGTGATAGCTCTACCTCTTCTTTCTCTTGTTGAGCTTAAAATTGTTACATCAGTAACATTAGAATATCCATTTCTTGTATTTGGATGTAATCTTCTAAGTTCAGCGTCTATATGTCTTATAGCTTCAATAGCTCCATTATCTAAATCTATTCTAACTTCAGGACCTAAATTTTGATCTGCCCAAATCAATCTATCTGGGTTAAGTGTCATAGTTCCAACATAGTTATGAGATAAACCTTGAGCATTTCTTCCTTGAGATGCATAAGGTTGACTAATTATTAATTCATCACTATAAGGTAATGTTAATAAATGTCCAATTGGTCTTAATCCTAAACCAGGAAAGTTTCCACCTTGTTGGTTATGAGGTACTCCATGTGTTTCAGCTTGTTGTCTTGAATATAAATATGATCCTCTGTATCTGTTAAAAAATAGACGTTGCCAAAAACTAAGACTACCATATCTCACAACTGTGCTTCTAGTAACTCCTGATGTTCCACCAGTAATAGTTACATTGTTAGCTATGGATACAGATCCATTCCAGTCTCTAATGTATAATTTTTGATTGTTATTGTTGTCTCCATTAATAGTGTTTGAAGTTCCTGTAATTTTATGGATTATTCCTGAGGCCGAACCAATAGATACTGTTTCTCCTTCTATAAAATTATCAACACTACCATTAATTCCAACTACAATATTTTTAGATCTAGCAGTTACATTTGAACTATTTGAAAAAGCCCAGTTTAACTCCATATTCTTCATTGCAACTTTAGGTGAAAGCTCATGTGCTTCTTGATCAATACCAATATTATAATCAGCATTTCTTACATCTCCAACATTATGTGTTTGGAAATTATCAACCAAGAAACCATTTTTAAATCTAGCAAAACCTGTATCATCTTTTACATCAAACTGACGTGCTTTAGCTTCTAATAATGATAAAGAAGTATAATACTCTAAAGTTCTAATTCTATCATCTAACACACCGATATCAGCCATAGTATATCTTCTTGTTGCAACTTCTCTTATTTCACTAGCTAAATCAGGTCTTTTAAATCTGAGTGCTGATTGAAAAGGTAATGATGGATATGGTTTTTGTGTTATATAAGCTAATGGCATCATATCCGGATTGAATGTGTTTGGAAAGAATGGTCTTTCTCTAGGAACACCTTTATCAACTCTTAAATCTCCATTACCATCTATCAATACTATATCTCTTCTTCCAAGATAAATTTGAAGATCAACATCAAAGTTACTTGCTGGAATAGGATAGTGTAATCCACCTGATGTTTCAACTATAGTTGTTCTTGTAGATGGATTAGTTGTTGCACTTGCTAGTGCTGTTGTATCTGTAGCTGAATCTTGAATTCTAGGACGAACATCAATATGACCTCTCAAATCATATTGTCTTCCAGTTACTGGTGAAGTATATACTGGAATCTCAGCTGTTGCTATTGCAACATTACTTGAAGTATTAGCATCATTAATAGGATAACTATCAACTGAAAAATAACCTGTTCCTTGAGAACTATCATGTGCAAAATAATCTAAACTAACTAAAAGATGATCAGTATTAGATATTTGCAATGCAGAATCTGGAGCTTTTTTAATTTTACCATGATCATAAAAATTATCTCTTTGTCCAAAATCTAATAAAAAGTCAGATGTTACATCAGTTCCTTGAGTTGCAGATGTAAAAGCTGATGAACTTTTTCTAATAAAATTAATATTAAATACATCTGAAAATCCTAAATTATATGGACCTTCAAAATTATTGGATCCACTAGCAGTGTTAGCTAATGCATTATTTCCAACAAATATTTTGACTAATCTTTTTGTTCTTAATAATTTAGATTTTTCTTTACCATTTTGTTTTCTTAATTTAGTAGTAATTCTAGCATTAACAGAAGTTCTTAATTCTTCCTTCAAAGCAAAATTAACTGATGTTGAAGATGCTACTGTTGCAGTTCTATCTGCTCCAGCACTAGAACCATTGTTAGCTCCTTTACCACTTAAATTAATTACAGTGCCTGCTGGAAATACTTTTTCATAACCTCTGGCTGAAATAGTTCCACTTGAAGTTTCTAATGTTTTAATTGTTGTTGAATTGGTTATTTCACTTACTGTAAATATATCGGTTTGACCAAAAGGTCTAATTTTATCTCCAATTGCAAACATTGTATCAAAACTAGTACCAGTACCATTTAATGTATTTGAAGTTCCTGTTACTGATACTTGTCCAGTAAGTCCACCTGTGTTAGCTCCAGAATCTAGAACTACATGAAAATTTTGTTGTTTTTGTGTTGTACTTAAAGCACCAGTTCCTAAAATAAATGTTTCATCTGCATCAGATGATACTGAAAAAGTTCCATCTGTTCCAATAGTTGCTGTAAATGTTTTGTAGAAATCAAACTCAGTATCAACTGATCCTGATGAATCTCTAACAGTTTTTATGAACATTGATGGTAGTTCAAAAACACCTCTATTGAAACCAGAATCTGTAAGTACTGTATTTGAATTTACTTGAACTGCATCAGCTTTAGCTATTGGTCCTGATCCTGTTGGCGGATCATAATAAAAACTTTTAACATTGTTAAATGTGTTTGCAGTCATTTTGATATCATAAAGATACATTTTATACAATGCGTTTTGTGAACCTCTTAATCCAGATGAATGTTCTAAACCTCTTATTCTTGCTTCACCAATTTTATTTCCTTCTTTTCCTGTAACACCTAATGAAGTATTAGATACACTATGTTGAACTTTGTCATATAATTCAACTCTATCATGACCACTAACATCCCAAGAACCACTTAACTCTCTTACATTTACAAAGTTACCATAGTTTGCAGATACTAGTACATCATCTTTTTGTTTATGTGTGATAGCTTTATCAAGTGCTAAGTGTTTAGTAACTATATCTTCATTTCTAAATCCTGCAACATAAGAAACACCAGATGTCTTTTCAATAGCTACTTGCTGAGTATTACCACCAGCTGATGAAGTTAAAAATCCTTGGTTATTTCCTTCTCTAAGATGTTCTTTGAGTGTAATTTTATTACCAGTAATATTATAGTTACCACTCTCTTCATGAGTCCTTTCAGCCATTGCATCACCAAGTTCATTATATCTTGGTTCATTACCTAACATAGTCATGTAGCCATTTTTAAATCTAACTAATTCAACAAAGTCTGATGCAGTTTCACTATCTAAATATTTAACTAACGAAGGAGTAATAGTTAATCTGTTAGCACCTGGAGCTGTATAGTTATATGCTCCTTGAGCTGGATCTAATAATGTTGTATCTGTATTACTTGTAGTAATACTTTCTGTTAATTTAAATCCTACTCTAAAATTAGCTGTATTAGAATTATACTCACCAACCACTATAGAAGTAGCAGGAACAGCTATGAAATGATCTTTAGCAAATATAACACCTTGTCCAAAAGTAACTCTACTACCAAAACCATCTGCTGCTGATGCTAAAACTCTAGCTGTCTGTCCTGTATTAGAAGTTAAAACTTCACCAGCTGTAAAAGTAGTTTGTGTTGTTGTATTACCACCATCTGTGTACTGTAAATAAAGTGTTTTTGTACCTGGAGTATTTGCTTCACTACCAAACTTTGTATCAACTACTAACGCTTTAACACCACTAGTATTACCAGTAACTTCAGTATTAAGTAATAAACTTAAATTAGCTACACCACCAGTTGCATTATTATCTCTAATTCTAATAAATGGTACTCTTTCATCATAAGCAACTTCAACTCCTCTTACTACTGATCCTTCTTTAAATACATGTTCTGCAAATCTATCAATTTGATTCTGTAATAGAGTTTGCATCTGAGTTAGCTCTCTAGCTTGTACAGCTAATCCAGGTCTAAATAAAAGTCTATAAAAATTCTTATCTTCTTTGAAATCGTCGTAATATGGATCTACATTTAGACTTGTTCTTAATGATTGTGTGTTACTTATTCCTACCATTTAAAATCCCATTATTATTTTAAAGTTTTCAATTTGTTCAGTTGCTCTAGTTATTGGCGTTCTGTTCTCAACATATAATACATCTCCATTGTAAAATAATAAATCACTATTAGAAGACGGTCTTATAGTTGCAGTTTTGCCAGAAGTAGATCCAGTTATTTGTTCATTATTCTGAAACCTTCCTGTTATATTTATCACTCTAAGCGTGCCTGCTGTGTTAGCTGCATTACTATTTGCAAAACTAACTACATTTCCTGTAGCACCACTTGTTCCACCAGTAATTAATTCATCTGCATTAAAATCTCCAGTTGCACCAGAAAGTGTCATTCTGGTTGTCATATCAAAGTTAATTGTGTTAGCAACGGATCCGTTAGCTAATATTGGATCCTTAATTAAACCAAAAGTTCTAATATTATTCTCTAAAGGTAGTGTACCTGATTCAGTTCCACTAAATTCTGAAGTAAGCATAACAAAACTTCCTCCTAATTCCTCTCTTGCATTTTTTCCATGTCCATTTCTTGGACTAATAATCGCTCTTCCTGTTGCACTATTACCATGGTTAGTATTAGCAGAAATAGTTACAGTTGCATTAGAATAATTAACTCCTGAATTAATAATGTTAATGTAATTAACTGCTCCATTACTAGCTACAACATTAGAATAAGCAAGTGTTCCTGATCCATCACCAGATACAGTCACTTTTGGACTTACAATGTATCCACTTGAAGTGTTAGGAGCAGTTGTAAATGCATTATTAACAGTAACTGTTCTAGATACACCCTCGTATCTAACAACATCTCTAATGAGTCCAGCACCTTTACCAGATGTAATATAAATTGAACTTCCAACATATACTGAATCATTAGCACTTGCAGTGTTAGCTAATGAAAATGAAGTACCATTTGCAATACTAGCAAACTGTCCATTAGTGGTAAAGTAACCTCTACCTCCAGCTGTTACCTTTATAATGTTTATTGCACCATTAACAGACGCTTGTTGTGTTGAAAACTGAGCAGATCCATCATTAGCTGTCAATACTTTAACTGGAATGAATTGATCTGTAACAAACTTACCATTATCTGCACCTGATACTGTATACATATACTTCCATTGATAACCATCAGCTGTTTCTATAATTCCAGTTGATGTACCTGTAGGTTGTACTGTTGAATTTGCATTTTTGTTATTGAATAAACATTTGTATACGTTTCTATCAGTAGTATAAACATAAAAAGTATTTGCATACAAATTAGAGTCTTCATTATCATATGCAGCATATAATACATTATTAGACCAGTTGTATCTTTTTAGTGCATATGTGATATCGGTTGTAGCTAACTTTTTAGCAGCTAACATTTGTTTGTAAATATTATAATCGTTATTCTGTGTATCGTTTATTGGTGCTGTAACTATAGAATCGTTTGCATAAGGACCAGGTCTTCCAACAAACATGTAAAGTCTTGATGGTGATGTCTCACTAACTGATTCGAATACTTGATCTGCAAGGTAATAAGCAAATCTTTTTGTCACATGCGCAGTCGTCATTTAATCTCCTTAGATGGCGCCACTATCTTTAATATTAACATTACCATACATTGCACCTGCATGTGAAGAACAATAATATTGATAAGAGTCTCTTCCAGAAGAAACTATATCATGTGGTATTTGCCAATATAAAACTCCAGTATTCTTACCTTGAGCACTTGCACCAGTACTTATTGTACCATCAACTGCAACATGGATCAACGTATTTGAAAAATTATTTGTACCAGAGTTACCACTTCTTATATGAAAAGGATGAGCTCCAGCTAAACCATTTAAATCAAATGCAATTGTAGTTTCATTTCTTACAGTAAGCTCAGGATTATTAAATGCAGCTCCACCTTTACCAAAACCCATATTAGAAACAATATAAGCACTGGATCCATTTGCAGATATATCATATGTTACTGCTGCACCATAGTTTGGTACTGTTGAATAACTTTTACCACTACTGAATACAGAAAATACATTTGATACTTGAGTTCTATCTGAAACTAATGTTCTTATAGCATTATTTGTTTGTACTAAGTTCGTGTTTATTAATGTTAATCTTGAGTTGGTATTAGCTAGTGCTGCTAAACTAACAACGTTTGCTACTTGTGCTCGTTGAGCAATAGCACTATTAGTATTTGCTAAAGCAGCCAAAGAAGCAACGTTTGCTACTTTTGCGTATAAATTTAATCTTGTATTGATAGCAGAATTAGCTGCATATGTAGCTATTGCATAAGCATTTGAAACTAAAGTTCCTGTATTGGCAGCTATGGTTGTTCCATCACCTAATGCGTTATAAACTTCTGTAAAATTATCGTTGACTTTATCACCACCAGCACGTAATGTATCACCACTTCCATCATTAGCACTTGATCCTAGTCCAATTGATTGTTTTGCCATCTCTTATCCTTAATCCTATTTATATTAAATTGCATCAAAACTTGTATTAGCTGAGTCAAAGGTTAATGTTGTACTATCAAAGTTTACAACTGCACTTGAAGTTGTTGTAACATTACTACTTAGAGCTGTAACCTGAGAAATAATACTTTTTTGACTAACTTCTCCAAATAATTTAGTTCCAACAGGATGTACTAAATCATCAACAAACTGTTTATATTGTCTTACCATATTATTGGATCTTATAACATAACTATACACCTGATAAAAGAAGTTATCTTGTAATCTGTTATTCCATGATAAGAAACCTTTTGTATCTATATACTTACCTTCATATGATCTTAAACCAGTAATCTCAGCTGTACCAGTTGCATTAGCTGTAGGCACTCTACTATTATTAAATATGTTCAACACTTCATACTTGTTAAAACCAGAACCTTTATTGGATCCAACTGTTACTCTCCTTATACCACCAGGTATATGTTGAACTGTAAATACTGCATTTTCACCTTTTATACCACCAGCACCATCAGATATTCTTGCACTAGCTACATCTCTATTGAAAGCTGATACAGATGGTAAAGGATTATAATTATAACCATATGATGTTTGATAAATTGAATTGATTGTTCCAACTGTAACATTTGCAAAAGTTAATGCATCTACTAATCTACTAAAACAGTTAGCTTGAGCTAAGTTAGCATTTAATGATGTAGTATTTCCTCCTAGTGCTGCAAAAGCGGTATTAGTAGTAGAATTAGAAACTCCACCTGTCACATTTAGTGGAACATCTTTTAATGAATTTATTTTTTCTGTATTAATACTTAATACTTCAGTATCTTTAATAGTTTGTACATAAGCACC
>TARA_R100000329_G_scaffold9280_1_pt1 | contig 12011 bp, 8 predicted proteins | sample TARA_R100000329 | Tara Oceans TARA_R100000329 (sample SAMEA2620783) | marine metagenome | biome: marine biome (ENVO:00000447); feature: surface water layer (ENVO:00002042); material: "saline water (ENVO:00002010), including plankton (ENVO:xxxxxxxx)" | depth 5 m | reverse complement strand
ATAGATAGATATAGAGAACTACCTGTTACTATAGGAAATAAACTTTTTTATAATTCTTATTTTGCTAACCCTAATCATGTATCTGCCCAAGCTACTAATATTTATATTCCACAGTTTCCTGGTTATACTCAAGGTTTTCTTGAATCATATAATTTAAGCTTAACAGAAACAGTTGATAATCTTAACCATATTGGAGATTTTCATTTAGCAATAGCAGTTAATCATGGTATACTATTAACAAAAATAAATAACACTAATTTTTCTATTATACCTCCAGGAACTGAAGGAGGTTTGGAAGTCCATATACCAGGAGGAGATCCTGATATGGCTAACTTTAATGGAGGGTGGAGTCCTATAGCTATGGAGTTTTCAGCTAGTGATACTCACCTATATACTATAATACAAAATCCTCAGGATAGTACGGATAGAAAAATTGCAATATATAATATACACCCAGGTGGTAATAATACTGGATGCGTTGAGGCAGCCGGTCAAAGCGCAGTTACTTCTACTGTAAAAGTTGTCGATAATGTATTTGCTGGTAGCCTTGAAAGAATAACATTGCAATCAGATGGTGCAATTTATATCTGGTCTGATAGTGGGCAATTTCATAAAATTTCTTCTCCAGATCTATACGACAGTGTAACTGCCTTTGTAGACAATCCTGAAGTATTTGAAGTTACTACAGATTATTTACCTTCGTCTTTTTATAGAGACTCTATTTTAGACGTAGCAAGATTAGAATTTTCAGCTCAAGGCACAGATGTACAAAATACAGAAGATGATAGAAGGTTTATATATTCTTCTATTGATGCTTTTAATTCTTCTATACCAGTAGAATCAGCTGGCGCTTTTGTAGCACCGATACTTAATAATTTTTATAATTCTAAAATAATAGGTGCTGGTGTTACATATGATAGTATATCTCAAACAGTAATTCCAAATATACATGATCCAGCTCTTCTTCCTTTATCTAATGCAACACAAACTGCAAATGGAGCATCAAATGATGTAGTTTTATATACATATGCTACTTGGGGTAATAAGTTAAAATTATATGGTAAAAACGATAATGAGCTAGATAGTTCTCTTTCTTATGATGTACCTGAAGGAACAAATTCACCTGTACTTACGTATTATAAGTCTCTTGATACGCAAAATTCAAGTTTTATATTACCTCTTAGTAATCAGGAGTATTTTGTTGGTTTTTATAATAAGAATGACCATTCCATGGTTGATACAAATGGAACTTATCCACCTTTATATTCATACAAAATTGTTAGTGTAGCAGGTTCTATTAATAATCCTGAATATTCTGTATCACCTAGATATGAATTACTTAGAAGTGCGGCAGTTAGTGGATCTGCACTTAACACTTTTTATAAAATAATTCCTGGGATAGAAATATATGAGACTGAAAATACATTTAAAATTATTTCAACACAGGGATTTTATACTAGTACGACTACGTCTAGTTCTGGTTCGGTTATACATGAATACAGAATTACAGACATTTATATAAATTACTTATCTATAAATAAAAGAAGTTTATCGTCAGCTAGCGCACAGGGCTTTCTTGCGAGTGACCAGAGTGATAAACAATTTGTTCATACTATATCAGATGTTATCGCTAATAATGTTCATAATGGTAAAATATTTACTACTATGCGTGTTTCTAGAAACGGTCTATATATAGCTATAGCAACTTCTGTTCTTCATGAAGAGACCTTTAATGAAATAACAATAAGTTTATTTAATTTTAATAAAGACAGTGACAATCGCAACCCGTTACTTTTAGGAGATAAAATTGGTTCTACAATTAAATTAACCACTAATGACTTTTTACGAAAAGAAGGTATAAGTCCTAATGATCCTAGCTCTATTATGGTGGACGCTATAGTAAGAGGTATGGAGTTTTCTCCTAATAATCAAAAACTTTATGTATTAATAGGGCAGCATCGTCAAACTGAAGATGTATTTTCTCAAGATAGTTTTGGTACTCTTAATGATGGACATGCATCTTCAAGATTAATAAGAATAGATATTGATAAAACAAATATTTCAGAACCTTCAGCATTCCGATTAGATGGGCCTGTTCAAGAATCTGAGTCATACTCATCACAAGGCGCTCTTTCATTATATTCAGATTTATTTACATTTGATAGTGATGGAAATTCTTACCAAGGAAATCTAGTATATAGAGCTAACTCTACAATGACAGGTCTGTATAGAAGTCCTGATAATAATATTTTTGTATCTCTTACTCATCCTCAACAAATTGAAGATGAGCCTATAATTCAAATGACAGGAGTTATTACGGCTTCTGAAAACACTCTAGCTGCAAGGTTACATAAAAATGCAAGAGTTGTTACATTAAATCAAGTACTAGGAGTTACAAGAGATCCTGGAGGGTTTCTTGCTAACTTTTATGGTTCTGTAGGGATTACCCCAATATCTCCAGCTAGTACATCAGGGACTAAAATAGATGAGGAAGATTACGATGAGGTTTTTGAGGAAATTACTAATTTAGGGGCAATCCAATTTGGATGCATGGATATAGCAGCAATTAATTACAATGTTAATGCTACTGTAAATGATGGTAGTTGTGTTTATTCTCAAGATCTTGATACTAATTCTAATATTGATTTAACTAATTTAGCATCTCTTGATACCGATGGTTGTACTGATGCAGAATGTCCAGATTTAGGTTATGGTTGGGGTTCTGCAAGTTCTTATAATATACCTAACTTTGCTGAGGTGGTTGAGTATTTAGATGCTGAGTTTGAAAATGCATTATTTACATGTCAGGGTGGTGGTAGATCAGATTTAGTTTCATCTTTTTTAGCGACGGCAAGAAGTAATGATTATACAAATTTTCTATCAGCATTTAATGTTACTTGTTTTAATAATATAAACTGCGGCTGTCAAGCAACTTATATAGTTGAAATAGCAGTTACATATGAGGCAGAAACAGATACAATAATAGCTGGTCCTTGGGCAGGCCCTGTAGGCATAGAAGAAGATGGTGCTGGCTGTAACCTAATTACTGTATCTGGTACATGGGTGTTTATACCTATTACAACTCAGGAAAATGGTGATGGGCAATGGACATATATAGATACATATCCTGGAGAGCCTATTCAACCAGTAGATCCTGAAACTGGAGAGCCTATTATAAATGATTGGTGTATACATGTAGGGGAGAATCCATCTAATTTTGAACCAGTAAGTGACTTTGATCCTACATATTGTCAGCATTGTTTAGAAGAAGATGCTCCATTTTATGATCAAAATGGTGGTGGATATACCTCAGGAGATGAAGAAACTTACTATCAGTGGGTGACTTCTAATTCTGATTTGTGTGGAGAGTATGGATGTACAGACCCAGATGCATGTAATTATAATCCTGCTTTAGATCCTCAAATGACAGTACAGACAGGTTGTACTTATTCTCCTACTGACGTGTATCCTGATCCGTATTATCCTGATACAATGATAGACTTAGGTATTGTATGTACTTGTAATCAATACCTTGGAGGGGATCCTGTATTTAGCGGCTCTTTATATGGTTCAATGTATTGTGGTAGTTGTGGGGCAGACGACCCATCAAATCCTAATGATCCTGATTTTATATTTCTAAAAAAACCTACTTGTGATTGTGATAACAATCCTGTACCATATTTTAATAGTCAAGGACAAGAACAAGGAGAGTATTGTGATTGTGAAGGTACTGTTGCTACTGGAGCAGAATACGGATGTTATTGTGAGAACGGTGTTGTAGTAGAGCCGGAACAATTTAGTAACTCAAGTATTTGTAACTGTAATGGAGCGCTTGCTAGCGAGCTATTTGGACCAAATTGTAATTGTGACGGAGAGCTTGATGCTGGTGGAGGTTCTTTTATAGCTGATCAAGTATTTTGTGACTGTAATACAGCAGCTACTCTTTACTATGAAGATGTAGATGGTAATGGTATCCCTGCTTGTGATATACCTAGAAGATATATTTGTGAAATAACTCAGGAAATGCTTGTGTTTCACCCTAATGCATTAGCACCAAATGTAGGTGCTTACTACGATATAAGAAATGGTATTGTTATTAGTCCTGAAGATCTTGAATCAGAATATATACTATCAGGCGATCTTGGAACTGCAGTTAATTATAACCAATGTGACGAGTGTGCAACTGATGAGGGTATACTTTTACAAATAGGTGAAACTACAGGTATTACTGCAGAGGATGCTGCAGAAGGACAACAATATGATTGTAATGGAGAATGTAAATGGAAAGTGTGGAGCAATGAGTCTATTGCTGCGTTGCTACCCTTTGTACCTCCAGGTACTGCGCCAGGAAACATATACTCTAATGATTATTATGGAAGTGGAGTATTAAATGAATGTGGTAGCTGTGTTCCTCCATCAGAAGCTGAACTTCCATGTTGTGAGGGTGTAACAGGTATATTTGAAACTGATCTTGCTGCTGGTTTAGTTGATCAATGTAATAGTTGTATAGCAACTATGTTTGAAAGCGAAGGAGATGTTCCTGATGATGGTTTTGTTTCTGTATTTTTAACTGGACCTAATGAATATACTGTAACTTGGGGAGGCGGCGGTTCTTCTTCAGAATCTTTTATAACTTCTTGTAATCCATGTGCTGAGGCTGGTTCTCCGTATGGTATACAACCAACACAACAATTAAATGCTCAGCAGTGGCAAAATATAGTAGCTGCATTCACACCAAACGATTGTAGCGAATGTGGAACTTATCCAACTACTTTTATAGATTATGAAAGTGCAGCAGAAGGATTCTATCAAGTAATAGATGGAAACAGTACTTTATATAAATGTGAATGTGATGACACACCGCAACCTCTTGTCTCATTTTTTAATCAGACTAACGAGAACAACAGATGTTGTCAAGGTTATGTTTGGGACTCATGTGCTTTTGGTACTGGTGGTTGTAGACCTGCGGATTATACTTATCCAGATGGTAATCCAGTAGGACACCCTAGTCAAACAGATTGTGAAGGTAATTGTGCTGAATGGAATGGTTCTGAATGGGAATATGAATATGCTTTAAATGAATGTGATGATTGTACTTTAGGCGGAGTAAGAGTAGGAGGATCTTTAGCAAATGGAGACTGCTGTGAGGGTCAATCATTAGGTTGTGATGGTTTATGTTATATTACAGGCCAACAACCTGAGCTTGATGATTGTGGTGTTTGTTGGTTGCCTGAAGGTCTTGAGTATAATGCTTGTTTTGGGTGTACAGACTCAACTGCTGTAAACTTTGATTCAGAAGCAACCGAAGACGATGGTAATTGTTTATACGCTTCTTTACTTACTGAGTTAGATGCTATAGGTATAGACACTACAGGACCTAGTACTTATGTAGAAGGTAACTATTTTATTGGAACTCAGTTTGCAAATCTACAATTCATTAATCAAAACCCAGATCGTTTCTTACAATACAATGAGTTTTACGGTGCAAATCTTTACTATGACCAACCTTTTTATACTTTTAAATGTCAAGTTATAGTATCAGCACCAGGAGCTATTGGAAGTCCTATACTTCAAATAACAAACCCAGCTCAAAATGGAGAAATAATATATGGATACACACCTGACTCTCCAGGACAAGAAGCTTTAGGTGCTGGAGAACCTCTTGTTTATGATCCTTCATATGCAGATGTTCCAAGTTTTGAACCAGGTGATCCTAACATATATTCAGTTAGATATTATTTTAGATTACATGCAGGGTTAAATTTAAATACTTACTCTATACAACAAATATTTAGTCAGCATGAGGATAAGATATTATCTATAAAAGCAGCTGATGGTTCAGAGTATATACCAGACCCATTATTTAATAATACAATAGATGGTATAGGTAATCTTCAAAAAGGTATTAATACAAGTATATCTCCGGTAACAAATCCTAATGAGGTAGATGCGCAAAATAATCCTGTTCCACCATTTTCTACTGATGTGTATCATATGTATGAAGTTATACCTAGACTAAATCCTGTTACAGGGCATCCATATGAGTTTTCAATAGACTTTACAAATTTTATAACAGGTGCCGTTTATGGTTGTACAGATCAATTAGCTAGTAATTATAATCCGCTTGCTACAGTTGATAATGGAACATGTACGTATATTGAGGGATCTTTTACTGATGATATAGAATTAATTGGTTTCCCTTCTGATCCTACTAAATTAAAATGGGTTTTATATAATTCTTATGGAGAGGTTCTTCAAGCAAACTTTGGATTATATCCAGGTACTTTCCAACAAAATGGATATTTTTCATCTCCTCTTCCAGAAAGCTCTTGTTTATATTTTGTTCCTATAGGATTTAAATCAGAAGATGAGTGGAAAAATATAGTTTTATTAATAAATAAAAACTCTTCACCTATATCAATTCTAAGCTATGGAGCAAATATAGTTAATCCTGAGATTACTTCAGGAACACAGCTTTTATCATATAATAGTTCTTGTAAATTAGGATGTGAGAGTGCAGTTAATGGTAGAATATTAACAGATTATTGTATAACAAATGTTAAAAAAGATGTTAAAGAATTTACTGATATTCAATTTACATTTGAAGTATCAACCACAATACCTTCTGATCAATTGTTTATAGCTGAAATCTATAATTTAGATACAGGTAAAACATTATTTAGAACTTCTGATACAGAAGAATATGTCATGGGTCAGTCTTATATTAATAGTTTTCCTATAAGTAAAGAAACAAGAATTGGTGTAAGATTTAAGAATACGTCAAAATTTGATTATAAGTATCAGTTAAAATCTGAGTATGGAGAAATGATTATAAATAAAACTTATAAAAACTCTTCACATACATTTGATACAATAACTATTAGACCTGTTGTTTATGGTTGTACGGACCCTACTGCAGCTAATTACAATTCACATGCAGCGATGGATGATGGTAATTGTTTTGATGCTGGATTTGAGCAGTGTGTTAAAAATTCTTTATTCTCACTGTCTTTAACAGATTGTGACACAAAAGAAGCAGAAAGAGCTTTAAAGATATATGCTCTTTATGATGGATATAAACAAGCGGTTATAGAAAATAACCAAACTAAAATAGATATGTATATTCAAAAGCTTACAGATATGTGTAATGCTGAATATTGTGAATCATGTTAAACTAAAATAAAATGGATAGAAATAGAGATTTATCAAAACAACTAGCACGACTAGAAACTAAGATCCAAGAACAAATGGATCTAGACTATGCTCGTCACGGCGTAACTATTGCTGTAGAAGGTTATACTACTGAGATTACAGGGTCTTTCTATGGAATAAAAGCTGACGGTTTAGGTACCGGAGGAGTTGTAATTAATGCTATGACTGTAGATGGTGTAGCAATAACAGATGATATTACTATAGCAAACGGAGATGTTTTTTATGGTAATATAACAGCAGTTACAATTGGTAGTGGCGGATCTGCTAATGCCATACTTTTACATAAAAGAGGGCACGGACCAACTGTAGTATTATCATAATTATGGGGTACGGTAACGGAATGGCAGGATCTAAATCAATGATTAGAAAACCTGCAGTAAGGAAAAAAATGTATAGTAGAGAGTTTAGTACTTTCTATACTAATTTTGCAGCTGCTCCTAGCAGTGCTAGAATTCAGTTTACTGGTTCTGGTGGTGTAGTAGTAGGTACATTTAACGCTAAGAGAGGTTATCCTTTTTGTTTTTTTACAGCAAATGATAACTCTGTAGTAAATAAAAAATTTAATCTTAGACTTATAACAGCTGATAGTATATCTAGAGGATCACATTTAGTAACATTTAATCAGTCATGAGTAAAAATTATAAATGGGTTAACTTGACGCCCGACGAGATCTGGGAACAGACATCTCCAAAAGTTCATAAAAATAAAAAGAAGTACAATCGCAAAAAAGTAAAACAAAATGAAACACGGGAAGAAAATGGCATACGGCGGTAAAAAGAAAATGATGGCCGGTGGTAAAAAAGCTAAACCAGCTATGATGAAAAAAGGTGGTAAATCAAAAGCTGGATTAAAAGCATTAGCTAAATCTCCTAAAGGAAGAGAAGCTGTTAAGAATATGGGATTTGATCCTGCAAAACTTAAGAAAGGTGGTATGATGATCCAGAAAGCAATGGGAGGTCTTATGAAAGCTATTAAAGAGCAAGATAAGGCTATGAAGAAAATGATGGGTGGATACGGAAAAAAGAAATAATGGAGATATTTAAAAACGATAACGCCTGGAACGAGAAAGCTGTCGTAGGATTTATAGCCTTTGCAGTTATGTGTCTAATTATGATAGCTGATCTCGTAACTGGCTGGGTAGGCCAAGACTTAGTTATAAATGAGTATGTATATAATTCATTTGTATGGGTAGTCCTTGGTTGCTTTGGTATATCAGGCGTTGAAAAATTTGCTAAAGATAAATAGATATGGCAGCTTTTAAAAAACATAAAATGTATAAAGGCAGCAAAGTAGTTGTAGCTAAAACTATGAAAGAACATTTAGCTTTGAAAGCTAAAGGCTATGGTCATACTAAACCAAAACCTAAGGCTAAGGCTAAAACTAAAGCTAAACCTAAAGCAAAATCTAAAGCTAAAACTACTGCTGTAAAGAAGTATAAAAAAGGCGGGACTGTAAAGGATGCTTGTTATCATTCAGTGAAAGCTAGATATAGAGTATTCCCTAGCGCATACGCGTCTGGCGCAATAGCTAAATGTAGAAAACGTAAAGCAGGTAAAAAGAAATAGATATGGCAGTTAGAAAAACACAAGCGGGCCTCAACTTAAAAAGATGGTTCAAAGAGAAATGGAAAGATGAGAAAGGCAATCCATGTGGTTCTCGTAAGAATAAAAACACAAAGAAGTGTCGGCCTTCTAAGCGTGTGTCTTCTAAAACTCCTGTTACATGGAAAGGCCTTGGTAAACGTAAAGCTGCAGTAGTAGCTGAGAAGAAGCGCGTTGGTATGGGCAGGAGAACTTCTGCAATTAGAAAAAGAAAAACTAAAACAACAAGACGTGCCAAGAAAAAGTAGAGATCCTAAAAAGGGAACTGGTAAAAAACCCAAAGGTTCAGGAAGAAGATTGTATACAGATGAGAACCCAAAAGATACAGTTAGAATTAAGTTTGCTACACCTGCAGATGCTAGGGCTACTGTAGCAAAAGTAAAACGTATTAGTAAACCATACGCTCGTAAAATTCAAATACTAACTGTAGGAGAACAAAGAGCTAAGGTAATGGGCAAAACACAGGTTGCATCTATTTTTAAAAGAGGTAAAGAAGCTATAAGAAAATCTAGAAACAAAACAAAAAAGAAAAAGTAATGTTAAGACTAATAAATATTTTATTATTATTAACGCTAACAGTAAATGCTCAAGATACTATCTTAGACTGCTCTGGAACAGAAGCACCTATTTCTTGGCTAGGCGATGGGTTTTGCGATGACGGTTCCTACACATGGGGCGGAAACGTAATAGACTTTAACTGTGAGGAGTTTGGGTATGATGCAGAAGACTGCCCACTACCTATAGATACTGTACCAGGATGTACAGATATGTTAGCGTTAAACTATGTGCCTGAAGCTAATTTTAATGACGGCTCATGCAATTATCCTGTATTTGGATGTACTAATCCAGAAGCTCCTAATTTCAATCCTTGGGCTGAAGTTGATAATGACAGCTGCATTGGTATAAGCTGTTCTGATGGTGAGGCTAAAATGATACTTAAGCTTACACTAGATCAATATCCTGGTGAAACAGGATGGATACTAACAGATATAACAACAGGGCAACCTGTAGACAATGTAGTAGCTGGCGAGTATTCCTATGAGCAAGCAAATCAAACTATTATATATGATTTGTGCGTGCCTGAAACAGGTGTAGAGCTTATATTAAGTGATACATACGGTGATGGTTTAGAAGGATCTTTATTTGGTGGTACAGATGGAGATTTTATTATGCTTGGTGATGCAGAGCCTTGTGGTAGTTTAGATACCTTATGGGCATTAGAAGATCCAGGGTTTGGTAATGCTGCATATTCAGGCCCTATATGGCTACAACAATGTGACTTACCTATAATAGAAGGATGTACTAATAATACATATATAGAATTTAATCCTCAAGCTAATTTTGATGATGGGTCTTGTGAGACATTACACACATTGGGATGTATAAATCCTAACGCATTTAACTTTAATCCACAAGCTACATTAAATGAAATAGTGCCTACATGTAATTACACTCTTATCATAGAAGATGACGGTGGCGACGGCTGGGGTGATTGTTATATAGGTGTTGTACAAGAAGACAGTATACTTGGTACATACACAATGGGTCCTGGGCCTTACTCACAAGAGTTTGGTATAACACTAGAAACAGATAAGCCTGTCAAGGTATACTACTTTGAAATAGCTAGTCCGCAAACTCCTCCTGCAGAAGTTGCGTTTCAGACTATGCATAATTCTTTTAAACTTATAAACTCAAATGGTGATGTAACTTTGCAAGGTGGTGTGTTTCCATTTTCTAATAATGGACAAGGAGCACTTAAAGCTTACAAACCACCATTCTGGCATATATACGATGCGCTTCCATTCTGTGGAGACTATTGTATACCTAAAGTATATGGGTGTTTGGATGAACAAGCTTTAAACTACAACTCTAACGCAAACACAGACGATGGTTCTTGTATTGAGATAGTAGAAGGTTGTACCTCACCCTTCGCATTTAATTATAACTCGCTTGCTAATGTAGACGATAGTTCTTGTGTAGCTGTAGTAGTTGGTTGTATGGATAATTCAGCATGGAACTATAACCCTGAAGCAAATACTGCCGATGAGTCTTGTTTATATTTTGGTTGTACTGATGAGTTAGCTCTTAACTACGATAGTACAGCAAACGTAAATAATGATAATTGTATATACCCCGTTCCAGGGTGTACTGATCCAGAAGCATTTAATTTTGAAGTAGACGCTAATGTCAATAACGGTAGTTGTATCCCCGTTATAATAGGATGCATGGATCCTACAATGTATAATTATAATGAAGAAGCAAACACGGCAAGCGATAACTGTATACCTTTTATATTTGGTTGTACTGATACTATTGCATTTAATTATGACCCTGTTGCTAACACCGATAATGGATCGTGTATTCCGGTGACACCTGGATGCACAGACCCTAATGCTTTTAATTACAGTCCAGATGCAAATACAGAAGATTTCTCATGTGTAGATGTAGTTTATGGATGTACTGACGATACAGCATTTAATTACGATTCATTAGCTAACACAGACAATGGAGGATGTATAGATGTATTAGAAGGATGTATGGACCCGCTTGGATACAATTATGATGCTATATACAATACAGATGATGGAAGTTGTTTATACGATGCAGGTTGTATTGATGGTCCTGGTATTCCTTATTGGTTGAATGACACGTGCTATGCTTGGGTTATTTTAATAGATCCTTATTGTTGTAATAATGAATGGGATGATAAATGTCAGCAGATATATTGGAGCTGTTCTTGGGATAGTCCATTAGATACAAGAGATTTACTTAGAGGGCATAATGTAGTTATGTATCCAAATCCTATGGGAGATATGTTAAACATATTAACAAATGGTCCTGTAAGTATAAGAGTCTATGATGTATCTGGTAAACTTGTAATTAAAATAAAAGAAAATCAAACGCATAAAGGATTAAATCAATTAGATGTAGGTTTATTACCAGCAGGTATATATAATTTTAGCGTAACATATAATGGTAACACTAGCACTAGAAAAGTATTAAAGAAATGAAAAAATTATTATTAATATTAGTATTTATTCCTTTTTTAGGAAACGCACAAGGTTTACATAAAATATTTAAATACTCTACATTTTATGCTGCAGTTAATGGTGGTACATCATTAGGTGATGATCAGATATGGTCTATTACATCTGGTACACTAGAAGAACAAACAATAGAAACACCTTTTGATTATAC